>Ga0307425_1001663_pt1 | contig 13086 bp, 11 predicted proteins | sample SalMarWE160330MG_FD_202152 | JGI IMG/M metagenome (GOLD analysis project Ga0307425, IMG submission 202152) | Salt marsh sediment microbial communities from the Plum Island Ecosystem LTER, Massachusetts, United States - WE1603-30 | ecosystem: Environmental > Aquatic > Marine > Intertidal zone >... | reverse complement strand
CCCGGCCCGGAAGCGGCCCTAAATCAAAGCAAAGCCCCACCCGGAGAGATGACCGAGCGGCTGAAGGTGCTCGCCTGCTAAGCGAGTGAGGGGGGAAACTTCCTCCGAGGGTTCGAATCCCTCTCTCTCCGCCAGTTTTTTTCAGGAACCCCGGGCTTTTTCCGGCCGGTCCCCGCCTTCATTCACGCAAAATCCTCTCCCACTTCGACGCCGCTTCCGATAAGATATAAGACCATGTCTGATGCCGCACCGCCGCCTGAAAATTCCGTGAACCGGCGCTTCGTCCTGCTGGCCGTCTGTCTGGGGGCCTTTATGGCGACCCTGGACACCAGCATCGTCAATATCGCCCTGCCGCAGATTGCCCAGGACTTTCGGGTTTCCCTGGTGCAGATTTCCTGGGTCATGCTGATTTACCTCCTGATGAACGTCTCGCTGCTGCTCACCAGCGGCCGCCTGGGGGACCTGCTGGCGCCGGGCAAGCTCTTTCTCCTGGGGTTGGTGGTGTTTACCGGGGCCTCGGCCCTGTGCGGCCTGAGCCCAAATCTGGCCTGGATGGTGGGCACCCGGGCCCTCCAGGGGCTGGGCGGCTCTTTAATGCTGGGGGTGGCCCCCAAGCTCATTGCCCTGGCCTATGGGGAAGGGGAACGGGGTCTGGCCCTGGGCCTGTTTTCCACCGCCTTTGCCACCGGCATCAGCGTCGGCGCCCCCCTGGGCGGGATCATCACCACCTACCTGGGCTGGCCTTTTATCTTCTTCATCAATATCCCCATGTGCGCCGTCACCTTCGGGGTGGGCGGCCGGGTCCTGGTGCGGTTAAAGGCCCAGAAACCCTGGAGCTGGCGGGCCTTTGATGTGAGAGGGGCCGTGATCCTGACCCTAACCCTTGGCCTGTTCCTGCTGGGCTTAACCTGGATCCGGCAATCCGGCTGGAGCCCGGCAACCCTGGCAGCCCTGGGGTTGGCGGTGGTTTTGGGTTTGATTTTGTACATGCTGGAGCACCGCCACCCCGAACCCCTGCTGCATCGCGAGCTCTGGCGCCGCTGGCCCTTTGTGGCGGGGTCCCTGGCGGTGGTGCTGACCTTTGCGTCGGTAATGGGAGTCTTCTTCCTGCTGCCCTTTTTTCTGGAGCAGGTCTATCACTACACCCCGGACCAAGCCGGCTTCCTGTTGGCGGCCCTGAGCGCCAGCAACGCCCTGGTGGCCCCCTTTGGCGGTTACCTGGCGGACCGGCTGGGGAACCTGCTGGTTCTCAGGACCGGCGCCGGCATGATCCTGGCGGGCTTAGGCTCACTCCTGTTTACCGGCCTGGACAGCTCCACCCTGGGCCTGGCGGCCCGCTTCGGACTCATCGGTCTGGGGTTCGGGCTTTTCCAGGCTCCCAATCTCAATGAAATTCTCCTGGGGGTGAAACCCGCCTTGATCGGCCTGGCGGCCAGCACCAATGCGGTGCTGAAAAACCTGGGGTCGCTGGTGGGCATCACCTTGATCGTCTCGGTTTTTGCCTGGCTCAGTGGCAACCACGTCACCCCCGGCCCGGAAGTCAGTGCGGACCTGGCTGCCTTCCAGAAGGCCTTTGCCCTGGCCGCCCTGGTGGCGGGCCTCAACCTGGCGGCCAACCTGCTGCCCCGCCGGCCCTGAGACCGAACCGCCGGGGCGCGGCCTGGCCTGCAAAAACGGGTCAGGGGCGGGAGCCAGCCGGACCGGCCAGTCCTCGGGCCGCATACGGATGGCGGCGGCGGCGCCCCCTCCTTGGCGGCCGGGTGGCGGTGTGCTACTATACAGATAACAAAGTTTCAGTCATCGGCCCGGGTGGGCTGGGGGGATTGTTGCGGTGCAGATTAAATCGGGAGAAATTCTGGCTTTGGTGGGGATGGGGGTGTTGCTGTTGAACAACATGGGACGCCGGCGGGTGCGGCAAGGAGGGGCCAGCCGGGGCCTGGCCAAATGGGTGGGCTGGGGGGATTTCCTGGCCTTCGGACTCATCCTGGCGGGCCTGGTGGTCATGTATCTGCAAAAATAACCGGTGGGGTTGCCGGTCCCAGGGCTGAGGTGGTCAGGCCCGGGGTCAGACGTCCGGTTAGGGGGCGACTTTTCTGTGCGATGATTGGCGGATGAATTAGTTTCGGAAAGTTATTGATAATGACCGGAAGGGGCCAGGCCCGAGCTGCCTGGCTTTTTTATTGAGTTGCCCGGACATCTTGTCGGTTCAGCGACGCAGACCAACGGGACTGCCGCAAGAACGCCGGTCATTCACCTGCGCCAGCGCTGGGCCCGTTCCCGCGTGGCCGCGGCTTCTGTGGTCTTGCCTTGTTGCTGATAGGCCAGGGCCAGATTGTTATAGAAGACGGGGACGCGAGGGTTGACCTGGATGGCCTTTTGGTAAAACTCTATCGCCTGGGGCAATTTTCCCTGCCTGGCATAAGCCACCCCCAGGTTGTTGTAGGCGTGGGCATAGGATGGCTTGAGACGGATGCACCGGCTGAACATGCTGATGGCCTCGGGAAACCGTCCCTGGTTGGATAAGGCCATGCCCAGGTTGTTGTAGGCCATATAATTATTCTCGTTCACTTTTAAGGCATGATGGCAGAGGGACTCCGAGTCCCGCCAGTAGCCGACCTGCACCCAGGTGGCCAGGAAGCAGGCCAGGAGCACGGCCCCGGCGGCGGCTGCCAAATAAATCTGCTGATGGCGCCAGCGGGCCGTGAGGTCCCGGGCCCCCCAGGCGACCATGATGAACAGGCCGATGAAGGGCACATAAGTATAGCGGTCCGCCAGGACCTGACCCCCCACCTGCACCAGCCCGATCACCGGCACCAGGGTGCCCAGGTACCACAGCCAGCCCACCGGCAGATAGGGATATCGTCGTGCCCCCCAGACAACGACGGCCGACACCCCCAGCAGGACCAGGCCGGCCACCGCCGCCTGCCACCCGGGCACGCGGCTGAAGGGATAGAAGAAGACCATGGGGAAGGGCCAGAACATTTTCACCAGATACTTGACGTAGGCCACCAGGGCGTTGGCCAAGCGATCGCTGACCGGCAGTTGCGTCAGGGACCACACCGCCCCGTCCCGTCTCTGGGCCACCACGGTGACGACGCCGGAAAGAGCCGAGAGGGCCAGGAGAGGGATCTTTTCCCTGATTAACGGCCAGTAAACCCCGGCTCGGCTCAGGGGCTGGACCCGGCAGGCCCCGGCCCCCGGCCTGGCGGGCGGCGGCCCCGCCGGGAAGCGCCCCAGAGGCCAGTAATCCAACAGGAGCAACACAAAGGGCAAAGTGACCAGCATGGGCTTGGCCATGAGCCCCAGGGCCAACAAAATCGGGATGGGCAGGTAACGCTTGAGGCCGGGGCGCTTAACGTACCAGGCGTAAGCCCCCAGGGTGGCCACCCAGAAGAAGGTGCTCAGGACGTCTTTGCGTTCCGCCACCCAGGCCACCGATTCCACGTGCAAAGGATGCAGGGCAAACAGGGCCGCCACCAGGGCGCTGGGCCAGAGGTTGCCGGTGACCCGGGCGAAAAACAGGAACCACAGCACGGTGTTGGCCAGGTGGAAGAAAAGGTTGGTGAGATGGGGGCCCCGGGGCTGGATACCGTAGATTTCGCAATCCAGCATGAGGGACAGCCAGGTCAGGGGATGCCAGTTGGCGGCGTGGGTAGCGGTGAAGGCCCAGGTAACCCCTTCCCGGCAGAGCCCGGCTTTGACCATGGGATTCTCGGTGACATAGTGGTCGTCATCCCAGGTGATAAACCGGTGGTCTTTGACCTGCCCATAAGCCAGCAGGGTTACCAGCACCAGGGCCAAACAGATGAGGAGGGCAGTAAACCTGGGGGTTTGGGAAATCTTCCTCATATAAGGATTATGGCATGATAGAGGCTTCCGGGTGATTTCCCGCCCGGCTGCTGACCAAGGTCAGGCTTCGGCGGGCGGACCTGATGAATGGTTATTCGTCATTTCTCTGCTTTGCTTTAATAATCCCCTTCTCCTGATCCCCCCCTGCCCACGGCCGGTTCATGCCGTTAAGATCCTTAACAAGTACTGGCCATAGCCATTCTTCCGCATGGGTTTGGCCAGCCGGCGCAATTGTTCGCCGTCGATATAGCCCAGACGATAAGCAATTTCTTCGATACAGGCGATTTTGAGGCCCTGGCGTTTCTCTATGGTCTCAATGAAGGTCGAGGCCTCCAACAGGGATTCGTGGGTTCCGGTATCCAGCCAGGCGAAACCCCGGCCCAACACCTCCACCCGCAGCTCTCCGCGCTTCAGGTAGGCTCTATTGACATCGGTAATTTCCAGTTCTCCCCGGGCGGAAGGCTTGAGGCGAGAGGCGATGTCAACCACGCGATTGTCGTAAAAATAGATGCCCGACACCGCCATGGACGATCTTGGTTTTACCGGCTTTTCGATGATGTCCAGGACCTGGCCGGAGGCGTCAAATTCCACCACCCCATACCTTTCCGGATCTTTGACCCAATAGCCGAACACCAGGCCCCCCTTGTTCAACTGCACCGCCCGCTTCAGGATCTCCTGGAAGCCGTGGCCATAAAAAATATTGTCCCCCAGGATGAGGCAGACCCGGTCCGGGCCGATAAATTCCTTCCCGATGATGAAGGCCTGGGCCAATCCCTCGGGGCGGGGTTGCTCCGCATAACTGAAGCGCAAACCCAATTGGGCCCCGTCTCCCAGAAGGGTTTGATATCGGGGCAGATCCTCCGGGGTGGAGATAATGAGAATTTCTCGGATGCCGGCCAGCATGAGGATTGACAGGGGGTAATAGATCATGGGCTTGTCATAGACGGGCAGCAGTTGTTTACTGACCACCTTAGTGACGGGATAGAGGCGGGTGCCGGCTCCGCCGGCCAGAATGATCCCCTTCCACCCCGGGGCAACCAACCCTGCCTCAAACTCGCCCGCATCTTGACGCATGTTAGTCTTGATCATCTTCTGGTCCCTTTGGAAGCAAGGAATAATCGTCAGGTAGCCTTTTTATCATCGGTGATATGGTGACCGCAGCTCAAAAAAACCAGCCTGACGATGGTCAAGTCTAATTACCCAATCCCATGTTATTTGGCCACCATCTGCTTTCTTTGAATTTTGATTCATTTGATAACTAATTCTTTGAAATAAATGCATCCAAAACTCGTTGAATAGAATTTTATACAATAATAAAACCTAATCACTGAAACTCAATCTGACGTAGGGTTGACAAAATTGGTCCCTGGCTACCCTTGCTTTTACTGCAAATTAAGAATATAAAATAAAACCATGCTTTGGCAAGGACAAAGAGTCTTGGTGACCGGCGGCGGCGGTTTTATCGGTAGCCATCCGGCTCCCAGGGACCAAATGTACCCATAATATAGCGTCCGGCAGTATGCGTTCAAGGCTTGGGGGTTGTTGGTGCCGCAATGGCTCCGGCGGTAGCCCAGGCCCTGTACTCCGCTGGCCTCCCTCGGCATAATATTATTGGGGTGGACCTGGACACTCATGAGGGTTTGGCGAAAATAGATGCCATTATTTGCGGGATCATAAACTCCTGCCCCCGATCTCCGAGGGCTAAGGTAAAGATATTTTGAGGGAAGAGCCGGGGCCATACTTACGGAAAAGCCCCTGCACCCCTCTACTAAACAGGTGGGGTGGGACTGGCCGCGATCCTATCTGGAGGACAGATGCACGACCCAAAATTCTTGACCCAGGATAATGGAACCAAGACGGTACTGGTTACCGGGGGGGCAGGCTATGTGGGCTCCATTCTCGTAAGGAGACTATTGCACGAAGGATATAGGGTAGATTGTCTTGATAATTTGTCCATGGGGGGAGAATCCTTGCTGGGGATCTGGCACCATTCCCATTTTGCCTTTCATCGATGCGACATCACTAACCAGGACGAGCTTTATTTTTTAATGAAAAAGAAGAAGTATTATGCCGTGGTGCATCTTGCCGCCATTGTGGGCGATCCGGCTTGCAAGAAAAATCCCCATCTGGCGAAAAAAGTTAATGGGGAGGCCTCGGAGTATCTGTTGCAGGTATCCCGGGACCTGGGGGTGGAAAGGTTTGTCTTTGCATCTACCTGCAGTAATTACGGAAAAATGTCCGATCCCCTGGGCTATGTAGATGAAACCTCCCCCCTGTCCCCGGTTTCTTTGTATGCGGAATTGAAAGTCGGATTTGAGGAAATCATGATGAAAAACCCCGGGGGCGCTGAAGACTTCTGCCCCACCATCTTGAGATTCTCCACGGTGTTCGGGATTTCTCCCCGCATGCGCTTTGATTTAACGGTGAATGAATTCACCAAGGAACTTGCCTTGGGCAAAGAACTGGTGGTCTATGGGGAGCAATTTTGGCGGCCCTATTGCCATGTGGTGGATTTTTCCCGGGCCATTGTTGCGGTCTTGCAGACGGAAAGATCAAAGGTGGCTTACAATGTCTTTAATGTAGGAGAGACTAAAGAAAATTATACCAAGGGCATGATCATCGAGGAATTATTGCGACATTTCCCTGATGCCAAAATTAAACGAGTTGAAAAGAAAGAAGACCCCAGAGACTACCGGGTTAAATTCGAGAAAATCCAAACCCAACTGGGGTTTCGGATTTCAAGAAACGTTCCCGATGGCATAGATGAAATCAAGAAGCTGATCCAATGGGGAATCATTTCCAACCCTGAGGAACCCCGCTACTATAACGTCCCTTATCAACCCTAATGGGGCCCGGGGAGTGCCAGGGACTTTTTCGTAAATAGTCCTCTTGCCATCTCCCTCCACATTCCCAGATTCAAACGGGAGCACGGTTTATGACCCAATGGAAAGTCCCTCTGGCCGATGTCGTTTTCGGGCCGGAAGAAATTGCCGCGGTAACTGCGGTCCTGGAATCCGGCTGGCTTTCCATGGGTCCCAAAACCCAGGAATTTGAAGCCCGCTTCGCCCATTTCCTGGACGTCAAGCATGCCTTGGCGGTGACCAACGGCACCGCGGCCTTGCATCTTGCTTGCCAAGCGCTGGGGCTGAGCACGGGCGATGAGGTACTCTGCCCGGTCCTGACTTTTGTCGCCAGCGCCAATGCCATTCTTTATACCGGGGCCAAGCCGGTTTTTGTGGATATCAACGGCCCCCACAACTTGAACTTATCGGTGGCGGATGCCGCCGGCAAAGTGACGGAGCGCACCAGGGCCATCATGGTGGTCCATTATGCCGGCTATCCCTGTGACATGGACGCCATCGCGGCCTTGGCCCGGCGGCATGGGCTTAAAATTATCGAAGATTGTGCCCATGCCCCGGGAGCCGTATACCATTCCGCCCAGGGACCCCGTCTGGCCGGCACCCTGGGCGATATCGGCTGCTTCAGTTTTTTTGCCAATAAGAACATGACCACCGGGGAAGGGGGCCTGGTGGTCACCAATGATGACGCCTTGGCCAGGCATATGAAGTTTTTGCGCTCCCATGGCATGACCACATTGACCTGGGACCGCCACCGGGGCCATAGCTTCAGCTATGACGTAGTGGACAAAGGATACAACTACCGCCTGGATGAGATGCGGGCGGCGCTGGGAATTGTGCAGCTTAAACGCCTGGAAGAAGGGAACGCCAAACGCCGTAACTTAGCCCTAAGATATCAGGAAATATTGCAGAATATGCAATCCCTTGAACTACCTTTTGCCGGCGCCCCCGAAGGATCGACCTACCACCTATTCCCAGTGTTGCTCAAGGACGGCACTCAGCGGCCCGATTTCATGGCTGCCCTGGCCCGGCAGGGAATTCAGACGAGCGTCCACTACCCTCCGGTGCATCTCTTCTCCTACTACCGCCAGCTCTGGCCGGAAGGGTATGACCACCTGATACCCCGCGCCGAAGCCGCGGCCCAACGAGAGGTTACCCTGCCATTATTCCCTGCCATGACTTCATCGCAGTTGGCCCACGTGGTCCAGGCTATCAGAGAGTTCTTCCTCAAAGCGGGTTAATTAATCTCCCCCGGTCTCTTCAGGACATTTTTAGCCACGCCGCCTCCCATGCAGCTGGAATAATCCATCAAACCCAAAGCGGCAGCAGGTTCAGGCGGGCTTGGCGTGGCAGGAGCAAACCCCGACCCGTATTAAAGAAAAACGGCAACCGCTTACGCTCGCCGGTCCTTGGCGGCCGCCGTCGAAACTTTATCTGGCTCACCCTTTCATGCAAAAGTTGGTTCAGCCAGGATATCGTCGTTGCATTTCAGAAAAGGAAGGCATCGCTGCTTGTTCTCTAAACGTCTAGGCTTTTGCCGTTAAGAACCGCCTGGCGCAACCCTTCCAGGGCATGGGTGAAAGGGAGGAACTGAGCCACGATCTGTACCCACTGCGGCAGAACCTGCAGGGGGAAATAGACCCCGCCCAGCAGGGCTGAGACGTGACCCAGGATAGGGGTGACGGGATCGCCCCGTTTAAAGAGAAGAATGAATCCCGCCGACATGATGCCGATGGGCAGATGAGACAGGAGGGTAAGGGCCAAGAGGACCGCAGTGGCCGGTAGATTGGCTTGGCCCAGGGACACCCCGAAGAACAGGAAGCTAAAGCCCAGGTAGAGGAAGATTTCCAAGAGGGCCGATGAAAATTGGTACAGCATGGAAGCGAACACGATGGTGGACAGCGAGGTGCGGGTCACCAGCATGGCTTCCAGGGTGCCGGTGTACATGCCATAAAGGACGTTGCCGGAGATGGCGGTCAGGGCCACCCCTTGAAAGCTGGCCAGGGCCAAGCCCAGCATGACGAAGGGAAAGTAGTTGTTGCCGTACGGGGCCAACTGGGGCAAGACCGCGCCGCCCACTAATTTTCCCAGGAAATAAAAGGTCACCAGCTTGAAGAGGATGCTCCCCCACCGCATGACAAAGGTCAGAGGGTAGCTCATCTCCTCCAAAAAGTCCCTGATGAAGAAGGCCCAAATCTTACGCAGCACCAGGCCTCCCTCCTTCCACAACCCGGCGGTACAGGTCTTCCAGGCTTTCCTCGGGATTGAGGCGCACTTCCTGAAGATGGCCCTCCAGCATTATGGCCAGGCGCCCTCCCAGCTTGGCCACTTCCTCCAGGCGATGCGTCACTATGATAATGGTGGTTCCCTGGTCTCGGAGTCGTATGAGTAAATCCCGCATCTCCATGGCACTGATGGGGTCCAGATTGGTGGTGGGCTCATCCAGCAGGAGGATATCCGGCTGGTGGAGCAAACCCCGGGCGATGTCAAAGCGTCGCTTAATGCCGGTGGAATAAGAAAAGAAGCGGCGGTCCAGATAAGGTTCCAACTGGAGGGAAGGCGCCACCGGCGGAATGACGATTTTAGGATCCAGGTTCTGCAACTGGGCAAAAAAGGCCAGATTTTGCCAACCAGTGAGGCGGCCGTAAAAACTCTCCTCATTGCTGCTAATAAAACCCACGTGGCGCTTCACCGCCAGAGGCCGACGGACGGCATCGTGGCCCTGCGCGAAAATACGCCCCTGGGTGGGTATAAGGAGGGTGGCAATGAGCTTGAGGAGGGTGGTTTTCCCGGAACCATTGGGACCCAGGATGCAAAAATTTTCCCCGGACCATAACTCCAAGGTCACTTCCCGCAAAGCCCAACTTCCGGAAAAGTTTCGGCCGGTGAGGAGTCGGCGGAGTTCGATTTGGGGAAAATACTTACTGAGGCGGCTTATCGCCACCGCCGGAGTCGCTGCCAAAAATTACCTCTGCCTGGATACGATGATGGGGGAAAGGGCCAGGGGAGGCTGGCCACTACCAATGAGCCTGCGCACCACATAGTTCCATAGGTCATTGGAAAGGCTAGGCGGCAGCCTTAAATGGGTCTGTCCCCGAATGATAGATGTTACCTCTTCTAACAAGGTTAAATTTTACAACAATCCTATCCTCGAAGGAAAGCTCATTTGAAGTATTAACCCATAAAGCTTGGAAAAAATCAATTTTTCCAAATTCTTTGTAACACATGGTAGTCGCCATCTAAGAGTTATCTATCAGGGTCAGCACAGAACATCGGAGCTCTCCCTGCGCGATAGGGCGATCTGAGGGCGCCTACCCAGGAGATACCCTTGGAGCAAAACGATTAATCCACGAAGGCTTCAATAATCTGCTCCTGCAGGGAAGCACTTAAATATGGGTGCATAGGAAGACTGAAGATTTGTTGAGCGGTGCGTTCGCTGTGAGGAAAATTGCCTGGTGCATAACCGAGATGTGAGAAGGCGCGTTGGAGATGAAGAGGCAGAGGATAATAAATTGCGGTTGGTACACCTTTTTCCTTCAATTTATGGAGCAGGGTTTCCCGGCCATCGGTAAGCACCGAGTATTGAGCCCAGACCGAGGTGCATACCGGGTTCACGTAAGGTACCTGCACCAGTTTTTGCAGGCCTTCACGGTAGCGCCCCGCCACCTCTTGACGCAGGCTGACTTCCCGATCAAAAGTCTTTAGCTTTGCCAGTAAAATAGCGGCCTGCAGGGTATCAAGGCGACCGTTAAGACCAATGCGCACATTTTCATACTTATGGGTCCCCTGGCCATGGACCCTGATGGATCGCAAAACCCCCGCCAAGTTATCATTATCAGTGAAAATAGCTCCCCCGTCACCATAGCCGCCTAAAGGCTTAGCCGGAAAAAAGGAGGTTGCGGCCACCTGGGCCAAAGAACCGGCTCGCTTACCTTTATAGGTGGCGCCAAAGGATTGGGCCGCGTCCTCTAAAACAAACATATCATATTTTTGGGCCAGAGCGTTGATCCGGTCATACTCCGCCGGCTGGCCAAAAAGGTCCACCGGGATTACCCCCCGGGGACGCAGATTAGCGGTTTTCTGGTTTTTCCCCATTTCCTGGATGGCCTGTTCCAAGGCTTCTGGGTCAATATTAAAGGTCTGAGGATCGATATCCACAAAGATTGGGGTGGCCCTTAATAATTGAATAACTTCCGCAGTGGCGATGAAAGTGAAAGGGGTGGTAAATATGGCGTCTCCTGGACCGACCCCATATGCCATGAGGGGCATAAGCAGGGCATCGGTGCCGGAAGAGCAGGAAATGGCATGCCTGACCCCAACATAGTCGGCTAACTTTTCCTCCAATTCCTTAACCTCAGGACCCATAATATACTGGCCATGGGCCAGCACGCCTTGCAGTCTCTCCATGAGTTCAGGGTAAATAGCTTTTTGTTGGGTCTTAAGGTCGATAAAATCGATATGGGTAGGCAAATCCCGATCCCTCCTTTTCCAGTTGCAGGGCAAGTTTCCGAGCGTCTTGAATAATTAACTCGATAGTTTTAAACTATTTTAGACCTCTGCACTTTAAAAACTAGGTGTGAAGCAAAGAAAAAATCAATTTAACCTATTTGATTACCGTTAATTCTATTCAGTTGGCTCAGGAATGAGACAGAAATTCTTTAACTGACACAATGATGTGATCAATATCTTCATTTCTCAACTCCGGGTGCAAAGGCAGAGTTAACAACTCTTCATAGAGCTTTTCAGTAATCGGCAGCAATCCGTTTTTCCCCCCATAAAACGAGAGGAGATGATTCGGCTTATAGTGAATGCCGCCTTCAATTCCCCGCTCCTGCAAAAATTGACGCAGCCCATCCCGCTTCCCATGTAACACCCTGATGGGAAATATATGCGGCACAATGGCACCGGGATCACCCTGGAAAAGCTGTAAATCTTCCCTGCCGGTGAAGGCCGAGCGGTATTTTTGGGCCAATTCAATGCGCCGCGGTTTAAATTCCCCTTCAAAACGCCGCAGCTGCACCCGCCCGATGGCGGCAAACAGGTTGCTCAAATGGTACCGATAGCCTTGATGGTGGACGTCAAACTCCCAACTCCGGGCTCCCTGATAACGTTTTTCGGTGTCCCGGTGCACCCCCAACAGGCGCGCATCCTGAACTGATTGAATAACCCTGGGGTCCGAGGTGACCACCGCCCCCCCTTCCCCGCTGGTGATATTTTTAATGCCGTCAAAGCTGAAGCATACAAGGTCGCCAAAAGAGCCGATCTTCCTCCCCTGGTAGGTGCAGCCGAAGGCATGGGCCGCATCTTCAATGACCCGCAAACCGTAACCCTGGGCAAACTGATAGATGGCTTCGAGGTCCCCGGGGTTGCTGGCATAATGCACCGGCATTACCGCCCGGGTGCGAGGCGTGATTCTTCGGGCGGCATCCTCAAGGTCCAGGGTCACCGTGTCCGGATTCACTTCGCAGGCCACCGGCACCGCCCCCGCGGCGCTGATCGCCTGGAACGAGGCCACAAAGGTCAACGATTGCACCAGGACTTCATCCCCAGGGTTGGTGACCGCCTGCACCGCCAGATGCAGGGCCGCGGTGCCGGAATTGAGGCAAATGACCTGGCGGCCCTGACCGCCGAGATATTCTTGCAGTTCTTCCTCAAAGGCCCGAACTTCCCGGCCTATACCCAGGTAGCCATCTTCGCGTATGACCCGGCCCATGGCCTCGAGTTCGGCCGATCCCACCAACGCCTTGGAAATCTTAATCATCCGGTTCATTCCTGTCTTTTCGGTAATCGCCTGTCGGTGCGGACCTCAGGCGAAAAGTTATTATGACGCTTTCCCATGTTATAGTACAGGTTAGGGGCAGCGCTTTTCAACCATCGCCCCCAAGTTTCTCATTTTTCCCGGTCTGAGCTCATCACCGGGGAGGATTATTCACCCTGGCCTTCAGGGCCGGGGCATGATAAGAAAAAATATCCGAGAAGGGCGGAAGCCGCCACCGGAAATAGCCTTGGCACCGCAGGTTTAACCATGGGAAAGCTAAGCTGTTTTAAAGCCTATGACGTCCGGGGGCGGGTCCCGGGGGAACTCAACGAAGATTTGGCTTACCGGATCGGCTGCGCCTATGCCGCCTTCCTCTCCCCGGCCCGGGTGGCGGTGGGGCGGGATGTGCGCCACTCCAGCCTCCCCTTGACCGACGCCTTGGTGGCGGGCCTCAACCACCGCGGGGTGGAGGTCTGGGATTTGGGGCTGTGCGGAACCGAACAGGTCTATTTCTACACCTCCCACCTGGGCCTGGATGGCGGCATTATGATCACCGCCAGCCACAACCCCCCGGAATACAACGGCATGAAGTTCGTGCGGGAAGAGTCCCGACCCCTGAGC
>Ga0307425_1001662_pt1 | contig 13087 bp, 12 predicted proteins | sample SalMarWE160330MG_FD_202152 | JGI IMG/M metagenome (GOLD analysis project Ga0307425, IMG submission 202152) | Salt marsh sediment microbial communities from the Plum Island Ecosystem LTER, Massachusetts, United States - WE1603-30 | ecosystem: Environmental > Aquatic > Marine > Intertidal zone >... | reverse complement strand
CCGGCAGACGGGATGTCAGTTTTATTGATCAGGTGAACGTCGATTCTGGGGAGATCCTTAAACCGCGGCACCAGATACCGGGTGAATGTGGCGTTCAGGATTTTGCCGTCTTCAAATTCCATCGCTTCTCGCAGGGCGGCACCCAGGCCCATGACGATGCAACCCTGCACCTGGGAAGTAAGGTTAGCCGGATTCTGGATTGGGCCGCATTCAAAGGTTTCACAAACCTCATTCACTTTAATTTCGCCTCGTTTGCGGTCGATATGCACTTCAACACATGCCGCTACTACGGAATTCTTTTCGGTGCCGCAGGCCAGCCCGACGCCTATCTCAGGAGTGACCTTTTTTCTGCGGCTGGACCAGTCGAAATGCTCAGCGGCGGCTTCGAGTACGGTCCGGATGCGCTCGTTATCAAGATGAGCAAGCCGAAAAGCCAGCGGATCAGCGCCCGCTGCCGCGGCAAGCTCGTCCATGAACGATTCTCTGGCGAAGTTATTGGCGGTAGCACCGAGACACCGGTACGAACCTTGGCGCAACGGAGAATCGGAACTCGCCGAAAGGATGCTAGTGTTGGCTATGTTGTATGGTGTATCAATCGCCGAACCTCCCGGATTAATGCTGGTAAAATCCCAGGCGACCAGCGAGCCTTTGCTGTCGAGGCCGCCTTTACATTCGATAACGGCAGCCGGCCGGAAATACGCCCAGGTGAATTCCTCGGCCCGCGTCCAGTGTACGGCGACAGGTCTTCCAACGGCTCTTGCCAACCGGGCAGCTTCTTCGGGTGCTTCACCTGAGTGTTTGCCGCCAAAGCCACCTCCCATATCGGGTACGATAACACGAACGCTGTCGGACGATACGCCGAGAGCTCGAACTAACTCGCTTTTCACCTGATGCGGGCCGTCTACGCCCGCCCAGACGGTCAGCTTGCCGTCCTTCCATTCCGCTACTGCCGCTCGTGGCTCCATCGGCGTATGTTGGATATAAGCCACATGATACGTTTCGTTCAGGACCTTGCCGGCTTTGGTGAAGGCTTCATCTGTAGAGCCTCTCGTCCTGGGGCGTGACCGGTCGCCCGTGCGGGCATGTTCCTTGAGATAAGAGAATATCTCCTTGCTCGACGGCTGCGGCACAGTTTTCCATAAAGCGGTCCCTGCAACGGCCTCCAGTGCCTGGGCGGCACGAAACGACGATGTCGCTGCGAATCCGACGAACTGCCCTTCGTGAACAACGGCAACGTCTTTCATCGCTTCGGCTTTGGATAGATCGATTGATTCGAGAGTTGCTCCGTAAGCAGGGGGGCGCAGGATTTTCCCGTAAAGCATATTCGGCCTTATGATATCCGAGGGATATTTGTGCGTCCCGGTTACGATGTCCCGGCCGTTCGGCCTGGGAACAGACTTACCGATTGTTTGCCATTTCTCGACCGGCGTCAGGGCAATATCAGATGAAACGGTTTGTTTGAAAGCTTCGTCAACGTTCTGTGATTTGGCCAGGTCCGCATAGGTTATAGTCCTTTTAGTTTTCCGGTTCGTGATAACACCATTCTCTACTTCAAGGGTGTCGGCGTCAACCTTCCACTGCTCGGCAGCGAGGCGTTTTAACAGTTCGCGTGCGGTTGCAGTACCCTGGCGCACTGCCGGGACTGTGCGTGGGGTTGTTTGGCTGCCCGCCGTTCTACCGTCATCCGGGGTGAGATCCGAATCGGACATCAGAAGGCGAATCTTATCGACATTGACCCGAAGCTCTTCAGCCGCCGCCTGTGTTAGTTCCGCCCGGGGCCCTTGACCTTCTTCGACCTTGCCGGTCATAACGGTTATTGTGCCGTCGGTGTTAATGTGAACTCTTGCCGCTACGGCGATGGACCCTCCACCTCCGCGACGTCTCTGACCTAAAGAAACACCTTCGGTTACAGTAATCAAAAGCCCGGCGCCGAGCATTTGCACGAAAGTTCGCCGGCTTATCTTTACCCGGCTGCTTGATGTTTCGACGGAATCAAAATGCTCAGGCTCAAGTATCTCTTTGACATTCATAGTTTTAATCATGATATTTTCACCTCCGCGATTTGTGCCGCAGCGCGGCGGATAGCTTTGTGTATTTTCGTATATCCATTACACCGGCATATATTTCCGTTCATCCACTCGGCTATCTGTTCGTCCGTAGGATGCGGATTTTCGTTAAGCAGTGCAGCGGCGGTTAAAATCATGCCGGACGTACAATAGCCGCACTGCATTGCGCCCTCATCGAGGAACGCCTGCTGAAGCCGATGAAGAAAGTTGCCTTCGGCAAGTCCTTCGATTGTCGTAATCTTTTTCTTGTTCGCCAATGACACGGGTGTCACGCAGGAGCGGATGTATCTGCCGTCCATCAACACAGTACAGGCGCCGCACTGACCTTCGCCGCAGCCGTACTTGGGGCCGGTGATATGCAGATCCTCTCTCAGAACGTCAAGCAGGGATCGCTTCGGATCGGTCACGACGGTTTTTTCTGTGCCGTTCACGATCAAAGTAATTGTGGCATCCATAAATATCCTCCAGTAATCTGGTTTTACCATGTCAAATCAAACCGGCACACTGCCGGACTTTTCGTATAGCATTATATGCAAATTGATAAATTGACAACAGTATCTTTCACTGATTTTTTCGTATGTGTCAGGTTGAGGTCAGCCACCCGATCATTCCGCCATATAAAGCCGCGCCCATGATGATAAAGGCGGGATGTATTTTGGTCAGAATAAAAAATGCAAAAGCAATCAATACAACGATCGCATTTTTCAATTGAAAAACACCCACTTTATCTACAAGCTGCAGGCCCACTGCGATAATCATCGCGAAGACCGCATATTGGACCATGCCGAGGCTGCCCTTGACGAAAGATACGTCCTTGTATTTCGAATAGAGCAGCGAGACCACCATGATAAATAATACGGGTGCCATTATATTGGCGAGGTTCGCCACGATTGCGCCGGGAACGCCGCCGACTTTATAACCGGTATAGGTGGCAAACTTAATCGATATCGCGCCGGGAAAGACCTTTACAATCCCGAGAATCTCCAGGAATTCCGACTTGGCGAGCCATTGGTTGTTGTCCACGACTTCTCGCTCGATCAGGGGCACGAACGAATACGCGCCGCCGAACGCGAACAATCCGATTTTCAAAAACGCCAGAAAAAGCTTCAGTAACACCATTTCGTGACTCCTTCGATTAATGTCCGCCGCCTCGCATCATATCCACAGCATGGGGCAGGACCTCCAGAATGATTTCCATGTATTCGCGGACGGCCTTCGGGCTGCCCGGCAGATTGATAATCAGCGTGTTGTCCCGCATAGCCGATACACCACGAGAGAGCACGGCATTTGGAGTTTTTTTGTAACTTTCGGAGCGGAGAATTTCACTGAATCCCGGAACCCTTCTGTCGCATACGGCTGTAGTGGCTTCCGGCGTGACATCTCGCGGGCCCAGCCCCGTCCCGCCGGTGGTAAGCACGACTTGGGCTTTTTGCACATCAGAAAATCGCCTTAATGTCTTGGTTATCGTCTCGTAGTCATCCGGCACTATTGTTTTCTCATACACTTCAAACTTGTCTTCGGGCAGCATGTCTTTAATGATTTGTCCGCTTGTATCTTCACGTTTGCCTTGTGCACACATGTCACTAACAGTTAATATTGCTGTCCTAATCGCCATCTGCAATAACCTCAATAACGTTACCAACTCTTATCGAGCCTCCGCGGCTCACTCTTGCAAAAACACCTTCTCGCGGCATGATACAATCGCCTATCTGCTCGTAGATTTTACAGCGTCCGTGGCACTTTTTGCCGAACTGCGTGATTTTGATTTCGACTTCTGCGCCGAGTCTCAATTTGTCGCCGATTTTCAATGCCGCCATGTCGATTCCTTCGGTGGTTATGTTCTCAGCGAAAGCGCCCGGCGAGACGTTTGCTCCTTTTGTGATCATTATGTCGATGCACTCGATTTCGAGCAGACTGATCTGCCGGTCCCAGTTGCCTGCATGAGCGTCGCCGACAATTCCATGATCGGCGCGCAGCTCGGCTTCGGGCACGTTGACTTTCTGCATGCCCTTTGTTTTCGAGACGGATATCGCCCTAATCCGGCCTTTTGTAGCTGCCACTTTTTCCACCTGTTTTTTCAAGCAACTTTGTTTCAGTGATGACCATATCCCTGCCCTTGTACTTGAGCATATCGTAAATGGTAAGACCCGCTGCACTTGCCCCGACAAGAGCTTCCATTTCAACGCCCGTTTTGCCTGAAGATTTGACTGTTACAATAGTCGTTACTGATTGTTCCTGCTCGTTCAGCTTAAATTCGACATCGACGGCTTCGATCATAATAGGGTGACACATGGGAATGATTGCCGGCGTGGATTTCACCGCCGTAATCGCAGCAACTTTTCCGGTCGCGAGAACGTCGCCTTTGATACATGTGCCTTCTACGAGGGTCTGGAAAGCTTCGGCGCCGAGAACAATGGAGCTGCATGCCTTAGCGGTCCTCAGGGTAATATTTTTGACACTTACATCCACCATGCCGCCTTCGTTTGCCACCGTTCTCAACCTCCAATTTTACACATGGAAAACTCTTCTTTGAGCGAGTTCGATTTCGTATAGTTGGCTTTTTCGGTGATAATCCGGCTCAGAAAGCTACGAATCTCCCGGTTGCTCCGGCCATCCCTGATGAGTGTTTTAATATCGTGGGCTCGGGCCGAATACAGGCACGGCATGACTTTTCCGCCGCTGGTTAAACGAAGCCGGCTGCAAGAGCTGCAAAATATCGAAGACCGGCCGCTGATAAAACCTATGGTCCCGGCTGAGCCCGGCGCCTTGAAATACTCGGCGGGACCGTTGCCACAACTCATTACAGTACGCGAAAAAGCTCCGTATTTCCGCTCGATAACGGCACGGACCGCTGTGTTCAGCACATAATCCGTCGCCGGCCTTGTGCATCTGTTGGTCGGGCAGTACTCGATGAATCTGACGCTGATAGGTAAATCGACGCTCATACCCGCAAGGGCGGTTATTTGCTCTTCGCTGTCGTTTAGACCTTTTATGATAACACAGTTGATCTTAACCGGTGTCAAGCCGGCATCTATCGCCCTGTAAATTCCTTCGAGGACTCCGGGCAGCAGGTCGAATCCGGTTATCCGCTCGTAAGTTTCCCGCTCTATCGAATCGACGCTTATATTGACCCGGTGAAGCCCGGCTGCCTTTAACTCCGCCGCCAGTTTTTCGAGAAAGACGCCATTTGTTGTAACCGACAGCTCCTCGATACCGGCGATGGCGGCTAATTCGCGCACGAGCCGGACAATGTCACGCCTTAGCAAAGGCTCACCGCCGGTAAGCCGCAGCTTTTTAATGCCGCACTCGGCGAACAGCCGGACGATATGCAGGATTTCTTCGAACTCGAGTCTCGAGGGCGTTTCGCCCTCGAATCGCGGGCTGGAAGCCCGCGACACAAATTCGCCCTCGATCAGGCCGCAATCGGGCAGGGGATGGCAGTAGACGCATCGCAGGTTGCATCTGTCAGTCACCGATACTCTAAGGCAGTCAATACTCATCTTTCACACAGTTTAAAATTACCCGTTCTTCAAATCAATCTGACCTGAACGATGGTTCCCTTTGGAATTTCATCCACGCCGACATCCATGCAGACCAATCCATCGGCGCCGCAGAGCGCGTTAATGTGGCCCGAGTCATGATATTCGACTTTTTTCAACGTTCCTGCATCCGTTATTATAACAGGGGTCCAGCCCCGCCGCTGCGTGTCCTTTCTCCTGATGGTTTCATCCAGCGGCATTTGAATGTTCGGCGGTGCATAATCGTGGCCCATCAGCTTGTACAGAAAAGGTTTCACCAATAACTCGAACACCATAAAGGTCGATACCGGATTGCCGGGCAGGCCGAAGCAATATAAGTTCTCCGATATGCCGAAGACTGTGGGCTTGCCCGGTTTCAGGGCGATTTTCTCGAATAACAATTCGATATTGTTTTTTTTCAGTATCCCCGGCACGAAATCGAAATCCCCCATGGAAACTCCGCCGGACAGAAGAACCACGTCGTTTTCAGCGGCGGCCTTTTTGAATGTCCGGTCGATCTCGCCGGGCGTATCTTTGGCGATACCATAATCGGTCACGGCCATGCCGACACTTTCAAGCTGGGCGGCAAGCTGGGGGCTGTTGCTGTTTCTCAACCGCCAGGGACTCGGCTTCGAGTGGGGCTCAACCAACTCATCGCCGGTAGCGATAATCCCTACCTTCGGCTTTCTTGCTACGAGTACCTCGGCATGGCCAACCGTAGCGAGAACGGCGATATCCTGGGGCCTGATGCGAGTGCCGCTGCGAAGAACGACCTGGCCTGTTTTGATATCCCGACCCTGTGGGCGGATGTTGTCGTCCGTCTTCTCGCCGGTAAAGCGAACCGTGCCGGCTGTGGGATTTTCCGTAAATTCCACCATGAATACACAATCCGCTCTCCGGGGCACCGTGGCGCCGGTCATAATCTTGGCGCACTGGTTCGGCCCAATCGTTTTTTTAGGGGGCATTCCGGCACGAATCGTTTCTATGATCTTCAATTCATTGGCAAGGTCTTGCCGGCGGCAGGCGTAGCCATCGAAAACCGCTCTATCGCGGGGCGGTATGTCCATGTCCGATTCGACGTCCTCGGCTAATATCCTATTTGTAGCCTGGGCGATATCTACGCGCTCACTGCCAAGCTTGTGAGCCGAATCCAACACAATTTTAAGAGCTTCATCGAACGGCAGCATTTTTTCTGCTCGCAATATATTTTCTTCAATACCTCAGAATATTGGAATATCTAATCAGCTATTCTATTTCTATACCATTTTTTTTCAAGAAATATCCTTCGCTCCCGATCCTTTTGTGAATTAAATAGAAAAATTTTTCTGGACAGGTCCGGCCGAATTTGTTCATATTCGGTGTTTGAATATCTGTCTATTATATGTAATATGAGAGGATTCGATATGGATGAGAATATTTCCTTCAAACTCAACGGCAAATCCGTGAGCATAACCACAGACCCTGACAGCATGCTTCTGTGGGTATTGCGTACCGACCTTGGGCTCACGGGGACAAAGTACGGCTGCGGAAAAGGCCTGTGCGGTGCCTGCACCGTCATGCTCGGCGACAGAGCCATCCGGTCATGTATTATTCCTGTCCGAAGCGTCAAGGGAAAAGAGGTAATGACCATCGAAGGTTTGGCAAAGAACGGACAACTGCACCCGATCCAGGAAGCGTTTGCGAAACACGATGCGCTGCAGTGCGGTTTCTGCACATCGGGCATGATTCTCAACGCGTACGGTCTGTTATTGAGAAATCCCAAGCCTACGACCGAGGAAATCATCAACGGAATGGAAGGCAACCTGTGCCGGTGCGGGGCCCATGTTCGCATTATCCGGGCAATCGAATCGGCCGCCCAGGAAATGAAAGGAGCCATGTAAAGATGAACGAGTACGAATATCAAATTATCGAGTATGGCTGTAACGATATTCTGCCGCCGCTCAATCGGCGTGAATTTTTGCAAACCATCGGCGGCGGAATCATCATTCTCTTTACGATGGGCGAGATGTTGCCGGCGCAGGGACGACGGGGCGGCGGCGAACGTCCCGACTTCAACGCCTATCTTCTTATCAGCGAGGACGGCAGAGTCACGTGCTTCACCGGCAAGATCGAAATGGGCCAGGGCGTTGTCACGTCGCTGGCGCAGATGCTGGCCGACGAGCTTGACGTATCCGTCGAATCCATTGACATGGTCATGGGTGACACGGACCGCTGTCCGTGGGACGCCGGGACATGGGGCTCGATGAGCACGCCGTACTTTGGGCCGGTCCTCAGAGCCGCCGGCGCCGAGGCCAGAACGGTCCTTATCGAGCTGGCCGCCGAGCAGCTCAATGTACCGAAAGAAAGGCTGGACGTCGAAAACGGAGCAGTGTTTGATAAAACCCAGCCTCAGAAGAAAGTCACTTACGCCGAATTGGCCAAAGGCAAAAAGATTACAAGACGGCTTCAACAGAACGCTCCGCTGAAAGAAGTCTCGCAGCTCAAAGTCATCGGCAAATCTCATGACCGTATGGATGCCGTAGAAAAAGTCACGGGCAAGGCCCAGTATTCCGGTGATATCCGGGTGCCAGGCATGGTTTATGCGCAGATTTTGCAGCCTCCTTCTCACGGTGCCAAACTCAAAAGCATTGACACCTCGGCGGCTGAAAAAATCCAGGGCGCCCGGGTCATCCGGGATGACGATTTGATTGCCGTGCTGCATGAAAGGCCCGACAAGGCGCAGGAAGCCTTGGAGCTAATCAAAGCCGAGTACGACATTCCAGAAGCGCCTTTTGACGACAAGAGCGTCTTCGATTACTTCCTCGAACACGCCGGAGCAGGCGAGGCCGGCAACCAGGCCGGGGATGTCAGCCGTGGTGAGAAGCTCGCAAAGGATGTTACCGAACAGACGTATCTGAACAGCTACGTTTCTCACGCCCCGATGGAGCCCCACACCGCCCTGGCGCATATCGAAGGCGGCAAGCTGACGGTCTGGGCGTCGACCCAATCGCCTTTCGGCCTCCAGCGGCAGCTAACTGGTGCGGTGCAAATGGCCGCCGAGAATATTCGCGTTATTACTCCTTTTGTCGGGGGCGGATTCGGCGGCAAGTCCAGCAACGGCCAGGCGATCCAGGCCGCCCGGCTGGCAAAAATCTCCGGCAAGCCCGTCCATGTCGCCTGGAGCCGGGCCGACGAGTTCTTCTACGATACGTTCAGGCCCGCGGCTGTCGTCAAGATAAAATCCGGCCTGGATGACTCAAGCAAGATGGTTCTTTGGGATTATCACATCTACGGCATGGGTTCACGTGGCGCCGATGTTTTCTACGATGTGCCGAATCATCGCACCACTCTGTATCGAAGGCTGGCCGACGGCTCGAATATGCACCTTTTCGGCACGGGCCCCTGGCGCGCACCCGACAACAACACCAACAGCTTCGCCAGAGAATCGCACATCGACATCATGGCCTCCAAAGCCAAGATGGACCCACTGGAATTTCGCCTCAAGAACCTGACCAATCAGAAGATGCAGGGCGTTCTCAAAGCCGCGGCGGAAAAATTCGGCTATACGCCCGCAAAGACGCCCAGCGGCAGGGGAATCGGCATCTCATGCGGCATCGACGTGCGTGTGCCGGTAGCTCTGATTGCCCAGGTCGAGGTCGATAAACAAACCGGCCACGTCCAGGTCAAACGCGTCGTCTGCGCCCAGGACATGGGACTGGTGGTCAATCCCGAAGGTGCGACGATACAGGTCGAAGGCTGCATCACCATGGGAATGGGATACGCCCTGACCGAGGAAGTCCACTTCGAGGGCGGCCGGATCCTCGATATGAATTTCGACACGTACGAGCTGCCCCGGTTCTCCTGGGTACCGAAGATCGAAACGGTTCTGGTCGAAGCAAGCGACCAGCCCGCACGCGGCGGCGGCGAGCCGGCCATTATCAACATGGGGGCCGTAATCGCCAACGCTATCCACGATGCAATAGGCGCCCGATTGTTCCAGCTACCAATGACCCCGGAACGAATAAAGCAGGCATTGGCCTAAGACGCAGATTTTTCTGGCCACAGAGGGCACCGAGAAATAAGGAGATGAATCGCACCAATTCCGCTAACGGAGCAGGCGGCGTTCGAGGACTTCCTGCAAGGACCGTCGCCCATCCAGAACGCAATGGATGAAAACCTTCCTGCCCACGATCTGATAGATAATCCTGTAAGGCTTGAAATGGATTTCCTTGTAGCCGTGTACATCGACGCGCTCAAGTTCAGGCGGGATATGGCCTCGATTTGGTGTCTCAGCCAGGCTTTGGCATGTTTCCTGGAGTTTAACCAGCAGATGGTCCGCCCGGCTACGCCCGTCGGCTCTCAGGACATATTTGTAGATATCGAAAATATCCTCTTCGGCCTCCGCTACCACTAATACCTGATGCTTCATGGCAGGTTCTTCGTCCGAGCTTTAAGGTCTGCGAACGCCTTTTTAAGCGGCTTGTGCTTGCCGGCCTCGGCGCTGCTCTGGCTTTGTGCTAACAGTTTGAGCATGGCGAGGCTCTCCTGCGTTTGCTCGTAGGTATCAATGTCCTGAACTACAGCCCTTGCTTGGCCGTTTTGCGTGATAACCATAGTCCCGCGACGTGCGCTCAACTCGTTTATGATTCTGGCCGTATGGGCCTTCAAATAGCTTATCGGCTTGATCCGTTCACTGAGCTTCATAACAATAGCTCCTTTCTTAAATGATTATAGCCCAAATCCGGCCAGGAATCAAGCTTTTCAAACGAAATTCCAGCAATAATCAATAATCAATAGTAAACATGCCCCGAGCGGAGTCGAATGGGACACGAAGAACCACGAAGAAATAAAGAAACAGTGAATGGTTAATGGTATTTGGTATTTAGACTAACGACCAACGACTATATACTAACGACTAATTCTAACCGCAGACTAACGCAGATAAACGCAGATTTTTTATTCTGACTCCTGTCTCCTGTGTTCTGTATTCTTGCTTTATCCCTCTTTTTTTCAGAAAATTCGGGGTATTGTTTTCAACATTACCCCCAAAACTCTTTTTCAAAAAAGCCCTAAGTTTGACCAGAATATTCTTGAAATTAAGGTGAAATAACTTTATTATAAGACTTAAAGCTTGTAGGAGTGTCTCAGTGAAGTGTATATGGGAAATCCCGGTTATGGATCAATTTCGTCCAGACGATTTTACAGATTATCTATTTCTATAATCCGCTTGTCTGGCTGGTGAACGTCGTGGTCCGCAGGATTCGCGAGCAGGCCATCAATGAGATGGTCCTCGTCACCCTTGAGACTGGCAAAAAGGAATATAGCAATACCCTGATTGATATCGCGGAGATGGCGTTCTTAAAGACGAATCTGAGTCTGCGCCTTATTGGCGCTGTAGAATCAAAAAAGGCCTTACATAGGAGGATTAGACACATGTTCAATCGACCTATACCCAAAAGTACAAAACTCGGAATCCTCGGACTAATGACGGTACTTATTTTTGGTATGTTATTATTGCCGATGGCAAGAGCACAGAAACAGTCTGGCGATGATACTCCAGCCGTCTTGGATTCGGATGAAGACGGCTTAGAGAACGGATTGGAAGCAGAATTAGGCACAAATCCCCAGTCTTCTGACACTGACGGCGACGGCCTTTCCGACTACGATGAATACTGCAAGTATCGCACAGATCCCACCAAGAACGATAGCGACGAGGATGGTAAGCCGGATGGCGATTGGCAGGAGCGAAGGGAATATACCTACTCGATACGTGCGATCTGCGAAATCAGGCCCCCATCGAGCCTGGAAATGATCAACGATTTGTACCAGGACGCACGCCCAGTTGAAAAGAAGGCAACGCTTGATGATGCAAGAGTCGTGGAAGTCCTCATATTTCCTTTCGCTACCGCTCATGTGTATGCTCAGCCGTTTCCGAAAAAGAATCTTGATAAAGAGCTAAGAGAATACATCCAGCCGACGGCCTCGATGAACTTTTCACCTGAGATGACAGAGAAAGTTGGGGACATCGTTCGAGGCGCTGCGACGGACGTTGAAGCCATCGAGAAAATGTTGCAATGGATGAATAGCGAAACCTCTCTTGTGAGGGAAATGCCACACTGGGAGTATCTCTACATTATCGACGGCAAGATTGTTTGGCATCAGTCGCTTGGAAGTCCGGCACAAGATAAACAATTTCTTGAGACCAATTTCCTGGGCGACTCGATGTTCAAAAACAAAGTGCATGGAACGTGCAGCTCGTTAGCGATCTTGAGAGGCGCGATGTTCCGCGCGGCAGGGCTTCCGACAAGGCTTATCCAAACGTTGCCGCTGATGACTCGTTACTCCGAGGACCCCGAGCCTCTGGCCGGCCAGCTCCGTATGCGGTCAATGGCTAATGGCTTTGATTGGGGACCAGGCAATGGCGGCGCGAACCATACGTATAATGAGGTTTTCCTCAACAATCGCTGGGTACGCGTTGACAATTCTATCGGCACCGGCCCATTTGTGGGTGACAAGCTGTTTGTCAAAGCCTGGTCTGCGCCAAGCTGGAACAACCTGAAGGAGGAATGGAACGATAAGCGTTGTTTCAGGGCCTTACATGTCTCCGATGCATATCCCAAGTATAAATCCGAATCCTCGAAAGCAGATATTGCTATCGAGGACAAAGATTTAGTAGTAACCAAACAACCTGATGGTCGCTTTCAAGCGTCGATCAGAATTTACAATATAGGATCATTGCCGAGTCCACAATTCGGAGTTTATTTCTATGCTGGAGATCCTGACAAAGGGGGACGACTTCTTTCACGGCATAATGCCGGCCCGATTATGCCAGGAGGAAACTGGGGAGAGTACGATCCTCGTCTGGAATTAAGTTCCGACGAAGCTGTTATCACCATAGTGATCGATCCAGATAACCAGGTGGACGAGTCGGATGAGACAAACAATAAGGCTTCTGTAGTGATTCCAGACAGACAACCGAAGAAATCGGTTGAAACTGACACATTCAATAAACAAGCTCCTCAGGCAGAGGCTAAATCGACTGCAAAAGAGAGAGAAACAGCAGCAGGAAAAGTTTCGGGAGTTGATATCAAGCCTGCAGCTTTTGATATTCGCTTAGACAAGAATCGAGAGACTTGTGATCTTGTGGTTGATATACAGAATAGAAGCAATATCGCTATCCCAAGATTTAAATTAAGGTTTTATCGGGGTGATCCAGCCAATAATCTGGATGAGGGGGGGAATGTACAGGGAGGCTGGTATAATGCCGGACCTATTGAGCCCGGTAAGAATTGGGGCGAACGTACGTTTGGTTTTCACTTACCCGATGGCCAATACGATTTTAGCGTTTTTTTGGACTACGAGAATAGTATTTCCGAGATTGACGAAAACAACAATCGGGTTGAATTGAAGGTCAAAATCGAGAATGGCCAGATTGCCGATAAATCGGTGACATGCCCCATCAACGCGAAACCTTGAAAATGTTTCGGATTTAGAATTCAAATATTCGGACTTGTTTCGCTTATG
>Ga0307425_1001661_pt1 | contig 13088 bp, 12 predicted proteins | sample SalMarWE160330MG_FD_202152 | JGI IMG/M metagenome (GOLD analysis project Ga0307425, IMG submission 202152) | Salt marsh sediment microbial communities from the Plum Island Ecosystem LTER, Massachusetts, United States - WE1603-30 | ecosystem: Environmental > Aquatic > Marine > Intertidal zone >... | reverse complement strand
TGTTCATTTGCCCTGTCGACCCTGGCCCGAAAATCATCAGCATCTTCCCGCGCTGTCCAAAATGCCCAGTTCAGGACCATCTCCATTGCTTCGCTGTCAAGGGAAAGCACCTTGCGTTCACAAAATTCAGAGGAATGCCGACACAAGTCGTCCCCGATACCCTTAATGATCCCTTTCAACCAGATGTTCAGTTCCCTGTCGGCACTGCTCCTGATTCGCTGCTCGCCAAGATAGCGCTTTCCCGGCGATAGTGAGGCCAGTCGCCCTTCTTCCCTTGAAAGCATAAGTGTCGAAAAACTTCTCCTGGCCTGCGCCCTGTTCAACAGCCCCTTTACGGCCCATTCTTCCTTGCCCGCCGCCTTATCCAGAAACCGGGATATTTCGTCGTAGTGGACTTCAAGGAGTTTCTCAAGGGCTTCAAACGAGGAAAAAATGGTTCCGAACCGGGCTGGAAGTGCCGGGGAACGGCGCATGACTTCCTCCACGACCTCTTCGTGGCGGCAGGCGCGAGGTCCGATCCATGCCAAATCCTTCATCCTGTTTTCAGCTTCCGGGCCGCAAAAATCCTCGAGAGATGACATGCCCAGCACCGCAACGATATCTTTGAATGCCCATAATGAAACAGGATGTCGATGATCCAGACCGGCGACCTCAAGAACCGGCAGTCTGTGGCGTAGTGCAAAACAGAAGAGATAGACACCATCGGTTTTGAGGCCCCGCGGCCCCACGGCTATGCCGTTACAGGACATGACTTTTTCCCCCGTTGACCGGCCTGTTTTTAAATTCAAAGGCCTCCCGCACCGCCTCGCACAATTCGTGAAATTCAAAGGGTTTGGTCAGGAAATTATAGGCCCCGAGTTCCATCGCGCTCCGAACCGCCTCCTGCGTGCCGTAAGCGGTCAGGATAATCACCTGAAGGGTTTTGTCCATCGCCTTAAGTTCTCCCAACAGCCGGATACCGTTATAGTCGGGCAGATTCAGATCCAGTACGACCACGTCCGGTTTAATTCTGCCGGCAATGTGCACCGCATAGGTGCCGTTTTCCGCCTCTAAGACATTATAACCCTCGCTGTTGAGTAATCGAGATATGATATTCAGAATTTCCTTTTCGTCTTCAATAATGAGGACTGTCTGTTTTCGTTGAGCACGATTTTTTTTCATCCTGTGGAGTCCTTTTCCCCGGATTCCGGCGTTTTGAGGCCTTTGCTTCCCATGAATGACGACCCTCTCTATGTTAAACCGTTCACTTTCTTTCGTGGAATGATGATCTCAAGGATACCGTTCCTGAAATTTTCAACGCACTTTTCTATATCGACCTCCGGCGGCAGCTGGATTTCCTCCAGAAAGCTTTGATCCCCCGTGCGTGCGGAGATCAAATATCTGTTCTCGCTCATACTCAAGGAAACATCCCGCCGTGCAAATCCACAAAGATCAACGACAATAAGCACTTCCTCCGCCTCGTGAAAAACATCCACCAGGGGTCCTTTAATTTTTTTGAAGAGGGGTTTCGTCTGGAATTTCCAGTTCCGAGGTTTCTTAAAGTGCCCCGTCTGCAAAGGGGGTGGAACAGGATATTCATGACCCGGGGGCCTCGATTGCCGCGCTCCGGAGATTTCCCCCCTCATGCCGAAACCTGAAACGAGCCGGTTTGTTTTGACCGGACCTCTCTGTTTTCGACGTGAGCGGGAGACATCCCGCATGGTCCTGGGGGGAATAGATCGCCTCATTCCGGTCTGTTCCCGTCCTTCATCGATCTGCCGAGTGATAATATCGGGACGTCCCGCTCGTCCGGTTCCCTATCCTCATCCATAGAAGCGAGCAAGTCCTCCATGTTAATTTCCAACGTAAAAGCCTCGCCGCTCTTTTCGCCGCCTCCTGTTTTGACCACCCGGCGAAGGGCTGTCATCGCGGCTTTTTGACAAACCCCGGCGATATCGGCGCCGTTGAACCCCTCTGTTTTCGCGGCCAGATCCGCGAGACTGATTTTCTGCGCAAGAGGCTTGTTCCGAAGGTGTATCTCGAAAATCATTTTGCGATCCTTTTCATCGGGCATCTGAATCTCCACCATCTCATCAAACCGTCCGGGCCTGAGCGCTGCCGCATCGAGCATATCCGGTCTGTTGGTTGCACCAAGCACCAGAACCCCTTTCAGTTCCTCGATCCCGTCCAGCTCCGCCAGAAACTGGCTGAGGACCCTCTCCGCCACATGGGAATCCGATGCCCCGGCGCTTCTGGCCGGAACCAAAGCATCAATCTCATCGAAAAAAATAATACACGGCGCCGCCTGCCTTGCCTTGCGAAAAACCTCCCGCATCGCACTTTCTGACTCTCCCACATATTTTGAAAGCAGTGCCGGGCCTTTGACCGAGATGAAATTGACCCGGCTTTCCGTGGCAATCGCTTTGGCCAGCAATGTCTTGCCGCATCCGGGCGCCCCTGAGAGTAAAATTCCCTTGGGCGGCCTGATCCCCGCGGCCTCAAAGAGGTGAGGGAACCTCAGGGGCCACTCAACAGCTTCCACCAGACGCTCTTTGACTTCATAGAGGCCACCCACGTCCTCCCATCGGACATCCGGCACCTCAATAAACACCTCCCGAATGGCGGAGGGTTCAACTTCCCGCATCGCAGCGAGGAAGTCGTCCATGTAGACCTCCAGCTTTGCGAGGTGCTCATAGGGGATGCGGGTCAGGGCAAAATCAATGTCTGGCATGATGCGTCTCAAGCAGATCATGGCCGCTTCGCGGCAGAGTGCCTCAAGATCGGCGCCCACGAACCCGTGTGTGATCTCCGCCAGATAGGCCATGTCCACATCCTGGCTGAGAGGCATCCCTCGACTGTGGATTTCCAGGATTTCCAGCCTGTCGTTCCGGTCCGGGATGGGGATAGAAATTTCCCTGTCAAAACGGCCCGGTCGGCGAAGCGCTGAATCCAGGGTGTTGGGAATATTGGTGGCTGCAATCACGATGACGTTCTGGCGTCTGGTGAGCCCGTCCATCAGGGCAAGGAGCTGGGCAACAACCCGCTTCTCGACATCCCCCACAACTTTCTCCCGCTTAGGGGCAATGGCATCGATTTCATCCAGAAAAACGATGCTTGGACCCTTTCGGGACGCCTCCTCGAATATCTTGCGCAGGTGAGCCTCGCTCTCTCCGTAAAACTTGTGCACGACTTCGGGACCGCTAACGGAGAAGAAGTCGGCCTCTGTCTCATGGGCTATGGCTCTGGCGATAAGGGTCTTTCCACAACCAGGAGGGCCGTGAAGAAGGACGCCTTTTGGCGCATCAATCCCAAGACGCTTGAAGACCTCCGGATAGCGCAGGGGAAGCTCGATCATCTCCCGAATACGCTGCACCTGGCGTTTGAGTCCCCCGATGTCCTCGTAGGACACCGAGGTCCTGGTCTCCTCCTTTGGCCCCTTTCCGATCACAAGCTGAGTCGTGGGGTTGATGATTACAGGCCCTTTTGGGGCGGTATTTTCCACTTTGAAATCGGCGCTACGGCTCCCAAACAGGGTGGCCCGAATTCGATTTCCTTCCATCACGGGCAGACCGTCTAAAAGGCTGCCGATGTATTTCAGGTCCCGGGTATCCGGAGTTATGGTGGTCGGGGCGAGGTTGACCCGTTCAGCGGGCCGACATGCAATTTTTTTAACCAGAACGAATTCATCAAGCCCAGCCCCCGCATTTTCCCGGATGAGCCCGTCAAGTTGAATTCTGGATTGACCTCGAAGTTCTTTATAGGCCGGCATGGCCTTGCATACGGTCTTCCGTTTTCCTGAAACTTCAACGATATCGCCAATGGCAACTTTCAGTTTTTCAAGGTCTTCAGGGCCCATACGGGCGAATGCCCGCCCCATGTCTTTGCCGAGCGCCTCGGTTACCTTAAGTTTGACAACATCAGGTTTTGTTTTTGGCATGGATTCCATCCTTTTTTCATTGGTGATCGGCAATCAGTCATCAGTCACCGTTCACTCGGCACCTGAATTCAAAGAACGCACTTTATCTCCAGGATACCGTTATTGCATGAAATCAGCATTTTCTCTTTGGGATAGTTCCGGGGCAGGAGGATTTCCTTGCTGTACTTTTTTCCCCTTTTTTCAGCATAGATACTAAGCAGGTCATCTTTGACCTCAATACGAACATCCTCGGCGCTTACCCCCGGCATTTCAGCCAGTACAAGGGTATGGTCTTCCTCTTCAAAGATATCCACCACCGGTTCGCGGATTTCCTGGACCACCGGCTCTCCAGTTTGCTCATCCTTTCGTATGTTGCCGAAAGGCTCCACCTTGACCCCTTCACCGCCCAGGCCCATCTTGACGGAGAACCCCATGACCCCCTTAAGGTCCTCTCCCTTGCCCTTCCACTTGATTTCACCGCTTTTCGAGAGCTGCTCCCCCTTTTCCGCCAGTTCACCGAGTTTTTCAACAAGATCGGTAAAACCTTCGAATATCCCTCCAAACCCCATCTTCTTCCCGTTTTTTTCACCCATGGCCTTTTCCTTTCATCGTAATTCCCAGATGTTTGACTTTGGTATGAATCGTTTTATAATCAATACTCAACAAGCGTGCCGCTTTTGCCTTGTTTCCTCCGGTATGCTCAAGCGTCTTAGATATTATTTCCCGCTCCAAGGCAACAGTTTGTTGGTGCAGAATATCTTTGTATGAAAAGTCTTCCTGTAAAATTTTTGTCATTTTCGGGGATGAACTCCATACGGAAACGGGCGCCCTGTCTATATCCAGGTGTTTATCGGTGATGATGTCATTAGCTAAAAGTACGCCCCGTCGAACAGTGGATCGAAGCTGCCTGACATTACCGGGCCACTTGCAGGCGAGCAAAATATCGATGGCGGATTCGGAAAATCCTTTTACGTCTTTCTCCAACTCAGAGTTGGTAATCTTCAAAAACCGGTTGGCCAAATAAGGTATATCGCCCGGGCGTTCCCGAAGCGGTGGAATCTTGATGCTGAATTCATTCAGCCGGTAAAAAAGATCCTGGCGGAACGAGTCTGATTCGACAACGGTTTCAAGGGGCTGGTTACTGGCAGCCAAAAGCCGGATGTCCACTTTATAAGGTTTGTGTCCGCCCACCCGAAAGGCTTTCTTTTCCTGCAGCACCCGCAGGAGGACGACCTGAGAATTCAGGGACATGTTTGATATTTCGTCCAACAGCAAGGTGCCCCCTTTGGCCATTTCGAATTTCCCGGGCTTTTGAAATAGTGCCCCTGTGAAAGCGCCCTTTTCGTGGCCGAACAATTCACTTTCTAAAAGCGTCTCCGGAATGGCACCGCAATCGATGGCTACAAATGGGCCGCCGGACCGGCGACTGGCGTTATGGATTGCCTGGGAAACAAGCTCCTTTCCGGACCCGGTCTCCCCCTGAATGAGCACTGTGAAATCCGATTCTGCCACTTGCTTCACACTGGATATTATGCGGTCGATCGCCTCACTTGGCCCCATGCTCTGCCGCAGGGAGAGTTTCTCCTGCAATTGGCCGGAAAGGTGCTTGACTTGTCGTTTGAGCTCCCGCTCAGTCAATGCCCGGTGCAGGACCCTAGCAATTTCAGTGTGGTCAAAAGGTTTAGGCAGGTAATCATGGGCGCCCTTTTTGATTGCGTTGACAGCGCCCGGAACATCCGCATAGGCGGTGATGAGAATGACCGGAAGGTCCGGATCCAATTTTTTTGCCTTCGTCATCAGTTCGATCCCGTCCATGCCCGGCATCCTGAAATCTGTAAACAGGACTTCCGGCAGATCAGATTCGATCAATTTCAGCGCATCAACCCCATTGTTGGCCACCCGGGCCTTGCAGCCTTCTTGTTCCATAAGACGGGATAAAAGGTTACAGACCTCTATCTCGTCATCAACGACCAAAATTTTGATATCGTTTTCTTTCATACCATTCGGCCCCTCCGATTGAACGGTCCAGTAATCGGATAAATTACCTTGATTTGCTCGTCCAGCAAATGCCCCAACGAGTGAAGCATGCCTAAAAACAATATTCCCGTTTCCCCTGGACATAGTGTATCGTTGATTCGATTCGCGATGAATTGATCGCGCTTTTTCAGCAGGGAATCACTCACAGGCTTTTGGTGCGTTTCGATCTTCATCGATTTCAAATTCCCACCCGCAGTGAGGATTTTTTTTGTGAGTTTATATTCTTCCAGGAGGAGTTCCGGCGATTCGGTTCCCATAATCACGGCCCCTTTATCCATCAAACGCATGAGCAGCCGGTGATTTCGGCTTTCCGCCGCCAGGTCAGCAACAATCCCGGACTCATTGCCACAAACAGGCAACCCGTCCTGATAGAGGCGAACTTTTTCAAACGACAGGTCCAGCCCATCGACGGTCTTTTCAATTAGCGTCCATACTTTATCGATTAAATCGGCCTTTTTTTTTATACCCCTTACTCCCAATTTTTGGAGGGCTGCTTGCCGCACCGGTCCGCTGAGTCTTCCCATATCGGCTTCGGTATGGATGATGGGAATGTGTATAAGCTTTTTATCTGTAACTTCCGGATCGGTGCCTTTCTTTGTTTTTTTCATCGAGAGTCAGCCTTTTGTGAAAATATGTGGAATTTATTCCATAGCGATAATTCCATATTTTTATGGAACAACCTTCATACAAACCAATCTATCCATTCTTGAAAACAACGTATGAAGGCCAATCGTATCATGAATGAAGCTTCCCGCCGCAAGTGAACGGTGTATCTAAAACGATAAGAATCGCATTTTTCATGCCAAGAAAAACGCGCTTGCCAAGTTGTTCAAGCCGTTGTTCGGGATCTGACATCAAGAGTCTCCAACCCCCAAAAATAATAATCGCTTCGCCAAGTCCCGACCGCTCATTCCTCGTGCACTCTTGGCAGATAGATCTTAAAGGTCGATCCCCCGCCTGGCCGGCTGTAAACCCGTATGAATCCGCCGTTTTCATGAACAGCATCGAAAGCAATAGCCAGGCCCAGCCCCGTCCCCGCCCCCTTTTTTTTGGTCGTAAAGAAAGGCTTAAATATTTTTGATATGGTCTCTTCGTCCATACCGATACCCGTGTCACTGACCGACAGCACAATTTTCGGTCCTTTATGGCCGGAGCTGTCCTTTTGAATGGGGTGCTCGCCTGATTCCTCATTTGCAGTCGCAATTGTAAGCAGCCCCCCTTTGGGCATCGCATCGACTGCATTGACCACAAGGTTTATTATTATCAGTTGCACCTTAGCAGGATCGACTAGGACCCGGCCCAAATTCGGTTCCAGCATAATCATCAGATCTATCTTCTTTGTAACAACACGCCTTAGCATCTTTTCCATGTCGCTTATCAATTCATTGAGATTCGTAATTTTTCGTTCAACCGGGTGATTGCAACTGAAAAGTAGGAGCTGATGAGCCAACGATACACCGAGTTTCGCATTCTGGATAATTTTTTCAATATCCTCTCGAGCGTCGTTTCCCGATCCAAGTTCGTTTAGTGCAAAATTTGAATAACTTATGATGACTGTCAGTAGATTGGTGAAATCATGCGCAATGCCCCCGGCAAAGATACCCATGGCTTCCATTCTCTGTAAAAAATCGACCCGTTTCTCCAGTTTCTCGGAATATTCCTTTATCTTTTTCTCTGCCTGTTTGAGCTCGGTGATGTCGCTGACCGCCGCCCTGATCCGCCTTAAATCGTCACCCTTGTTTTTTATGACCAGGCATTCAATACGGGCATGAAACTCATGACCGTCTTTTTTCATTAGCCGCAGCTCGAAGGATTGGGATGTTTCTGTTTCTAGAAGACGCTGCCGATGTTTATAGAAAATGTCCTGGTCCTCTCTCAGAACGAAGCGGGTGAAGGGCTTTCCCATCAAGGCACTCCGTTCTATCCCTAACATGAAAGCAATGGTGAGATTTGCCTCCAGAATCAGTCCCTTATCACTGATCGAAAAATAGCCGACAGGGGCAAAGTCATAGAGATCGGAATACTTATCCCGCGTCTCTTCAAGTTCACCCTGTATGCGGCGGAGTTCATCGTTCTGCATTTCCAACTCAATCTGATGGACCTGAAGCTCGTGTATGAGACTTGCCATCCTTTCGGCTGACACTCTGGAGAGATCTTCGCTGTCGCTGGTCGCTTGTTTCACTTTTTCCTCGGCTCGCCGCTTGAGTTTGGAATCGTCAGGTGCGTCTTTAATCGTTCCCATCATTTCCTTACTTATTCCTCGGCCAACCATACAAGATCCCGTTCCGTGGTCGCAATTTCAACGGACCGACCGCTTTCATCCGTTAAAGCAGTGCCGGTCAACCATACATCCAGAATTTCGCCGCTAACATTATAGAAGCGTCTTACCTGTCAGCACTAACTCTTATCCAGCACTTTACGAATATTATCGGCCAGACCTCTTATCACAACAGGTTTCATGACAAACGCCCTGATTCCCATCGCCTTTGCCTTTTCTTCAGAGATATGCTCCTTCTCCGTGGGAATAGGGCCAACTTCATTAATCCTGGGAACTTCCGCCTTCTCTTGCATCACTGGAAGATATGCATGAAAGGTGGATCCCTTTCCTAACTCACTATAAGCCGTGATGATGCCGCCATAATTCTTTGCAATCCCGTGTACAACCGACAATCCCAACCCTGTTCCCTCACCCTTCTTTTTGGTGGTAAAATAGGGTTCAAAAATCCGTTTCAACATACCAGACGTAATTCCTTGACCTGTATCACTTACGGTTAGTCTCAGATAGTTAACGGGAGGCATATCAAGGTATCCCGATTCTGAATCCGACCTTCCGACTTCCAGGATACCCCCTTCTTCACGCATGGCATGGGAAGGATTTGTACACAGGTTCATTACTAGATGACTTTTCGAATTTCTTCAGGACAGCCCCCAAGTATTGTACGGTTATCCTTTTCATGGTCGATGACCAATATTTTCTCTTTCATAAGGACACTCCATATTGGGTACTGCGGACTGGGTATTGGGTAATGGATTATTGTTACATGTTCCAGGTTTCAGGTTGCGGGTTAAAGAATACTGGGTCCTGGAGTAGCGTTACGTATTCCAGGTTGCGTGTTGCATGTCACGGGTTGCAGTTTATCGGCACACGAAATTTTGAACTGAGAACATTTTCCTAGTTGCCAGAATATTTTAGGAAGATAAATAAGTAAATCGGTAGAATTCTGATTTTGCATAGGGAATACACTGAAAATACAAGAGGTTAGATTCTGAAGGGTGCTCATTGTGCTGGCGGGGCGGGGAGGGTAGCTAAGTGCCTTATATTAAAATAAAATTTATTAGAGACAGATTAGGTGTCAGGAAAATTCTTAAACCTTAATCAGGTTTTTCCTGATAGCTATCTTGGTGAGGTCAACTATGGAGGTGGCTTGAAGCTTTTCCATGATATTATATTTATGAGATTCTACGGTTTTCGGGCTTATGAACAATTCATCGGCTATTTTCTTAATACCCTTTCCCTCTGCCAACAGCAGAAAAACCTCCCTCTCGCGCTGACTCAAGGTATCAAAAGAATCCTCCTCCGTTGTTTTTTCTTCAAATCCCTCCATATGCCTGACTAATATCGTGGGGGCCATTGTACTGAAATAGGTTCCAACACCTTTCACCGCCCTTAAAGCAAAAATCAGATCCGACAATGGGTCGTCTTTTAAAACATAAACAGATATCCCCGCCTTGAAAAGATCAATAACGAGTTCTTTATCGGAATACATGGTATAAATGATGATCCTGCTTTCAGGGCTGAACTGATTTATTTGCCTGGTCGCCCCTATGCCGTTTAGATTCGGCATGGAAACATCCATAATGACTATATCGGGCTTTAAGGTTTTCACAAATTCCCACCACCTCAAATTCCGGGTGCTCTTGTAAGGAACTCTTGATTCCCTCAATCACAACCCTATGGTCGTCCACGATGAGAATCTTTACCTTTTCCATAGGAGTATCCGTTGCAAGTTGCAGGTGCAAGTTACAAGTTGCAGGTTACGGAGTATTGGGTACTAGGTACCGGGTATTGGGTACTGGGCATGGTAGACTCCAGTTTTTCTACAAATGATATTTCCTAAAGCTTGAGCTGCTTAAATAGCGTAGATTTTAGGCGTCTGCTCAAATGACATGTTCTCCGAAAGCGATCACTTACATTCCCTCGGAGATTTTTATATCGCCCCTGAGAAGATCGTTCGCTACCGAGGATCGATCAAGCCCTTTCTTCGTCGCGATTTTTTCTACTAAAGCATAAACTTCCTCATCGAGATAAATGGGAATGTTCAGCTTCATATCTGGATTATAAAACTTGCCTCTTTCACCTTTTGAAAAATCATACTCTTTTCTCATCTTCATTCACCATATGTTTTTATTTCTTCAAAAGACTTTTTTGGCTCATTTTGCGTATCGGCTATCAAGGCAAGACTTTCAACATCCCCCAACAGCTCCGCATACTCTTTGATATCAAGGACTACGGATTTCTGACCCCCTTTTTATCAACAATATATTCTTCTGCTTTGGCCATCGTACTTACTCCTTTCCTATTACAAAAATGCCCTTATTACCCTGCCGTCTCTCCACCAATATTCATTCATCGATATTTAATTGTCAATCCAAAGGTATCTCCACCAATAAATGCGTTCCTTTCCCGGTCTGTGATTCTAAGATGAACTCTCCGTCTAACTGTTCCGCCCTCTCCCGCATGATGAGGAGCCCTAAAGGCAGTTCCTCTCCCATGGTTTCCATGATCTTTTTTTGATCAAAACCAATACCGTCATCTTCTACGCTCAATGAAATCCCCTCGTCTTTCTTGACCAGATTCACAAAAACCTTTTTGGCCCGGGCATACTTGACAATATTGTTCATTGCTTCCTGTGCAATACGGTAAATGGCAAGCTCCTTTTCAGGGCCGAATCTTTTTGGAACATTTCGGCTAAAAAAATTGATCTCGATATCCGTCTGCCGTTGAATTTCGTTGAATAGCCCGCTAAGGGAGGGGACCAAACCAAGAGCATCCAACATGCCGGGCCTAAGACCGCGAGAGATATTCTTGACATCCTTTATGGCTTGAATTGTTCTTTCTTGAACTGCTGTTATCCGGCCTCCCAACTCCCTGTGTTCAGGCCCCAATTTCCCATGGATCATCTCAATGTCCATCTTGAGCGAGGCCAAAATTTGACCGATGTGGTCATGAAGTTCCATGGCGATCTGCCGGCGGTCCTTTTCCAGAAGATCAATGAGCCTCTTGGATAATATTTTCCTTTGATTATGCTCTCTCAAAAGTTTTTCATTGGCTTGCTTTAAATCTTTCTCCGCCTGTATAAGTTCGGTGATGTCTTTTGAGACCACTGTCACGGCAGCTATATTCCCTTCCAGGTCTTTAACTGGACTCAATGTCCGGAGGTAATATCCACCATCTCTTTCGCTTTGATAGACATAACGATTTGATTTGCCTGTTTTTACGACTTCATTTACCCTTACTTTAAATTCTTTTATTTCATCTTTGGAATGATAATCGTCATACCTTCTCCCAATGACTTCATTCGCTTTCACACTGAACCTTGATAGATGTATTTTATTCATGAACAAATACGCACATTCCCTATCAACCAGGTATATAGAATCTTCGGTAGACTCCACCAAAGATCGGTACTTTTCCTCACTCTCCCGCAGCGCCTCCTCCGCTTTCTTGCGCTCCGTGATATCCAGCGACAGGCCGATCACGCCGGTAATTTCTCCATTCTCATTCATGTAAGGGATCTTGCTCGTGTTGACCCACCGGGTGCCGTACTCCGTCTCCCACGTCTCATCAATATTGAGCTTCGACTGGTGGTTCCGTATGACTTCCAGGTCGTCTTCGAAGTAGGCCTGAGCCATTTCGCGGGGATAGAGTTCGAAGCAGCTGGTGCCCTCCAACTGCTTCTTGGTCATCTGGTGCGCCTCAGCCACGAATTTGTTCACGCGGATAAAGCGGTTTTCTGTATCCTTGAAAAAAATCCCCCCTGGAATACCATCGATAATCAGCTCCAGCTCGTCCGCCAGCCGCTGGACCTGCAAAGATTTCTCTCGCAGCTCCTCCTCAGTCCGCTTGCGCTCGGTGATATCTGTCATAGTGCCAATCATGCGCAAGGGTTGATTATTTTCGTCTCTCTTAACAACACAGCCTCGACCCAATACCCATTTCCATTCCCCATTTCTTGTTCGAAGGCGATGTTCTTTTTGCCAATAATCAGTTTTTCCCCTTAAGTAATCTTGGATAGTTAAAAGTACAATTTCCTTGTCCCTTGGATGAAGTCTATTTTCCCAAAAACCATATTCCGGTACGACATCTAATTCGCCAAGCATTTTTGCCCACGACGGAGAATAATAAACTTTGCCCGTTAGTACATTCCAATCCCATAACCCATCAGCCGTTGCATCCATCGCTAGTCGATATGTTTCCTCGCTCTTTTTCAGCGCCTCCTCCACCTGCTTACGTTCGGTAATGTCCTGCCCCTGGGCGATTGTGGAAATGATCGTAACGCCGTCCTCGGCGTAGATATTAGCCGAGTTCCAGAGTGCTGTTCGTACATCACCATCCTTGCGAAGAATCGGAATCTCCACCGACTCCCAGTATACACCACTCAACGTGTCTTGGATCTCGTTCAGCGATTCGTCCTGGCTTGACTCAGGGAAGAGTATGGACAGTTCCTGCCCTATGACTTCATCGGCCAAAAGACCTGTCATGTGCTCAAAGGCATGGTTAAACCGGGTAATCCTTCTCTCCGGGTCCCAGACAATGATCGGTGCATTGGCATAGTTGAACAGGTTGTCCAGATAGTCACGTGTCTTTCGCAGTTCCTCCTCACTCTCCCGCAGCGCTTCCTCTGCCTGCTTTCGCTCAAAGGATTCTTTTTCTACCTCCTCAACCCCTTGTTCCAATTCTTCATAGGTTGGTTTCTTTGTCATTAGAGGACCCCTCCAAAGATAAAATCGCTTCATTATTTCATAAGACATGCCTTTGATGCTTTAAAACCAGAACACCGTGCGTTTCAGTATACCATACGATTTGTTGACTAATTTGCACACCTAAAACTGAACCCCATTGGCCTTTTTCGGGCGATTTGCTGGTACCACAAAG
>Ga0307425_1001660_pt1 | contig 13093 bp, 11 predicted proteins | sample SalMarWE160330MG_FD_202152 | JGI IMG/M metagenome (GOLD analysis project Ga0307425, IMG submission 202152) | Salt marsh sediment microbial communities from the Plum Island Ecosystem LTER, Massachusetts, United States - WE1603-30 | ecosystem: Environmental > Aquatic > Marine > Intertidal zone >... | reverse complement strand
CGGGTTTGGCTTTTTCTGTATTATTTGCCTTTTATTTATTACTCTGTGGCAATAAACGAAATCCGAAAACTTTAGGATTTATGGGAGGGAAAAACCCTGATTTTCGCCTAAGAATACTATTGAAAGCGCCCAGTTTAACAGGTCGCTTTTATCAGGTCAGGGGGTGATCTCTGATGGAACCTGGAAAATTTTTCTGCAGAAGACAATAACCGGAGGGCAAGACGAGGGATTATTATCGGTTATTTAGGTGTGACACGCTACTGGGTAGGGAAGGCATTAATATGGTTATCATAAATATATCTCAGAGCCAGTTGGGGTCATCACTATGAAAGCAGATTTAATATGGTCTTGATCTGACCTTGTGCAGATAAAATCCGGTCAATTACCGATAATGAAGGGTAAGCACGGCCTACTCATTATAATTATTCTTTAAAGGCCGGCTGAATCCATGGGATCCAATGGCAATCAATGATTATCGGTGGAAAATTACGCCGCCCGGAAGCTCCTGGCATCGATGCCGTATTGCTTGATCTTGTACCCCAGGATCCGAAGGCTGGTGTCCAGGATTTGGGCCGCCTGACTCTGGTTGCCCCGGGTCTGGCGCAGGGCCTCGTTAATGAGTTCCCGCTCCAGGTGGGTCACCTGGGAGGCCAGGCCCCGGCGGTCCTCCCCCGGCTCCTGGCGTTGCAGGGTGGGGGGCAGGTGGACGCTGAGGATGGTGTCTTCGTCGCACACCAGCACCGCCCGTTCGATGATATTTTCCAGTTCCCGCACGTTCCCGGGCCAGGGGTACTGCATCAGAAGGTCCAGGGCCGGGGCCGACAGGCGCTTCACCGGCTTGCCGTGTTCCTCGGCGTACCTGGTCAAAAAGTGCTCCGCCAGGGCCGGGATGTCGGCCATGCGCTCACGTAACGGCGGCAGGTAGATGGGAAAGACGTTGAAGCGATAATAGAGGTCTTCTCGAAAGGCGCCACTGGAAACGGCCTGTTCCAGGTCTCGGTGGGTGGCGGCCAACAGCCGGATATCGGCCTTCAAGGTGGCCGTCCCGCCCAGACGGCTGAATTCCCGCTCCTGGATAACCCGCAAGAGTTTGAGCTGGACATTGAGGCTCAGGTCGCCGATCTCATCGAGAAAAATCGTGCCCCCCCGGGCCAGCTCGAAGCGGCCTTGCTTGCGCTGCAAGGCCCCGGTGAAGGCCCCCCGTTCGTGCCCGAAAAGCTCACTCTCCACCAGGGTTTCCGGCAGGGCCGCCAGATTCACCTTGATGAAGGGCTTGTCCGCCCGCAAACTGTTGTAGTGCAGGGCCGAAGCCACCATCTCCTTGCCGGTGCCGGATTCGCCCCGGATCAGGATGGTGGCGTTGCTCTTGGCCACCCGTTCGATCATCTCGAACACCTGACGCATGCGACCGGAGGTGCCGATGATATTGCCCATCTGGTAGCGCTCCACCAGTTGACCTTTGAGCTTCAGATTTTCGTTCTGGAGCCGTTCCTTCTCCCGGTCGATGAGCAGCAGATTGTTGACCGTCTGGGCGATGATGGAGGCGATGATGGTGAGCAGCCTGAGGTCGCGGTCCAGGTCCAGGTCCCGGTGGAGCTTGTCCACCGACAGGGCCCCGATGGTTTTGTGGTTGATCTTCACCGGCACGCAGAGAAAGGAGAGTTCATCCTTTTCCCGGGAGCCCCGGGACCGGGTCCGGTTTAAAAAGAGCGGTTCCTGGCTCACCCGGGGGACTATGGCCGGTTCCCCGGTTTCCACCACCCGGCCGGTGATGCCTTCCCCCAACTTGTAGCGCCCCCGGCGCCGGGCTTCGGCGGTGAGACCGTGGGCCACTTGGATTTGTAATTCCGCGGTCTCCGGGTTGAGGATGGTGACGGTGCCCCGGCGCATCCCCATGGACTGGGCCAGGACCTGGAGCACCCGTTGCAGGCTGCGGGGCAGGGGGCCCAGGGTGCCCAAGGTTTCCGTAATCTCGTAGAGCAGGTTAAGGTCATTCATAGTTTTCTCGTGGGCGGCCGATTAGGTAGTGAGCCGCGAGCTGTGAGCAGTGGGCGGAAAGAAATCTTTCATTCGCTTTTGGCTCACCCGTAAAGCGTGAAAAGTTTCTCCCCCCTCGCCCCGGCCCTCTCCCCCCGCTAGGGGGAGAGGGTGGGATGGCCGGCCGGTGGAGAACTTTTAGGAACATTGAGCTTTGCAGCGAATGTCGTTGCCGTGCAGGAGCTCTCAGCGGATCACCGGCGCGGTTCCCCCCGCCGTTTGACTCTCCGCGGATTTATTCTAAATTCCATTTTCGTATATTTCGGCTTAAAATGCTAATAATTTATTACGAAAATGTGATTCAGTCTCCCACCTCCGGGAAGTGGAGGGGCGCCGGCCCGGCCCCCGGGCTTTCTCCTTGACACTATCCCGTTTTTCAGGTAGTTTTAAGCAGTTGGAACTCATGGGGCGGCATAAATGGTCAGGAGGCTCCGCCGGGCATTTGCCTGTCGGTGAGTTTTTCATGAGGCGAGGCTGGTGAAAGAGGGCTTGTTTTATCGGGCCGGCCATCAAACGATGGCCTTCGTCGATTACATGGGGGAGTTGGTCCTCTTTTTTATGGATGCCTGCCGCAGCCTGGTCCACCCCCCCTGGTTCATCCGGGAAGTTATCGCCCAGATGTACCACCTGGGGGTGAAATCCTTCTCCCTGGTGGCGGTGGCCTCCTTTGCCGTGGGACTGGTCCTGGCCATGCAGGGCGTTCAGGTCTTGAAATTGTTCGGGGCCGCCAATTACATCGCCACCAGCGTGGCCTTTACCTTTGTGCGCGGTCTGGGTCCCCTGCTGGCGGGTATCATGTTGGCCTCCCGGGGCGGCGCCGGGATGGGCGCCGAACTAGGCTCCATGCGGGTTACCAACCAGATCGACGCCCTTACCGTCTCGGCCGTCAACCCCGTGAAATACCTGGTGGTAACCCGGATCGTGGCCTGTATGCTCATTACTCCTTTGTTGGCGGTGGCCGCCAACCTCATCGGCATCCTGGGAGGCCTGATCATCGGGGTGACCCAGGTGGGCATGACTCCCACCTACTATTATACCCTGACCATCAAGTATCTGACCCTCAGGGATGTGCTGCCGGGCATCGGCAAGACCGCCATCTTTGGAATTATCATCGGCACGGTGTCTTGTTTTCATGGTTATAATACCGAACACGGGACCTTTGGCGTCGGCCAATCCACCAAAACCTCGGTGGTGGCCTCGATTTTACTGATCTTGGTGTCCGATGTTTTCCTCACCAAACTCACCTTACTCATCTGGCCTTAAGGCGCCGGCGATGCCTGGCCGGGCCCCGGGACCTCAAGCTCCCCTGATATCCTTCCAGGGGGTTCATAAGTCTTTTGGTGACAAAACCGTGCTCCAAGACGTGGATCTGGAGGTTTTTCCGGGAGAGACTTTGGTGACCCTGGGCCGCAGCGGCTCCGGCAAGACCGTGCTGACCAGCATGCTGGTGGGGCTGAATAATCCGGATGCTGGCAGTATCCAGGTGGAAGGGATAGAGATTACTGAATTTTCCACGGATGCCGACTGGCGTCAGCTGCGCCTGCGGACCGGTTATCTCTTTCAGGGTTCGGCCCTGTATGATTCCATGACCATTGGGGAAAACGTGGCTTTCCCCATGGTCCAACACACCGATTGGAGTGAGGCCGAGATCAAGCGCCGGGTAGCGGAGAAACTGCACCAGGTGGGGCTGGCCGGGGTGGAGCCCCTGGAGCCCACCGAATTGTCCGGCGGCATGAAGCGCCGGGCCGCCCTGGCTCGCAGCCTGGCCCTGGACCCCCAGATCATCATTTATGATGAGCCCACTTCCGGACTGGACCCCATCACCGGGGACGAGATCGGCCGCCTGATCCGCCGCCTGCAGCAGGCCCTGAAGGTCACCGCCATCGTGGTCACCCACGACCTTCGCCTGACCGAACTGGTGGCGGACCGGCTGGCGCTCCTCCATGAGGGCCAGTGGGCCTTTCAAGGAACTTATGCGGAATTTCTCCACTCCTCTCACCCGGAGGTCTTGCGCTTTCTCCGCCGGGAGCCCCAGGGGGAAACGACCACATGATTGCTCGCAAATACGAAACCATCGTCGGCATCTTTGTGGTGGCCTCCCTGGCGGCCCTGCTGATCATGGTCCTAATCGTGGCCCGGCAGGCAGGGCTCTTTCAGGAGTACGTCGAGTACCGGTCCATCTTTAAGAATGTCAGCGGCCTCAAGGCCGGCTCCGAGGTCCATCTGGCCGGGGTCACGGTGGGCAATATCCTCAAAACCTCCATCAATCCCGACGGCAACATCGTGGTAACCTTCCAGGTGTTGAAACAGTACAGCGACCGACTTCGCAAAGACTCCCGCTGCACCATCGGCTTCATGGGCTTGCTGGGCGAGAAGAGCCTGGATCTAACCCCCGGGTCCTTAAAGGAACCACCGATCCCCGCGGAAGGCCTGGTGGTCTCGGTGGAGCCCCTGGATATCACCCAGCTCCTGGCCCGGGCGGCCCCCAGCCTGGATGATGTGCAAAAAGTGCTCACCAACCTGGTGTCCATCACCCAGAGCTTGGCGGGGCCGGAAAGTGATTTCAACAAAATCTTCTCCGAACTGAAGGATATCGTCTCCAAGGTCAACGCCGGCCAAGGCAGCCTGGGGAAGCTGGTGAATGACCAGTCCCTCTACCGGGATACCGCCGAAACCATGGCGCAAGTACGGCAATTCATCGGCGACCTGGAAAAAAGCAAGGGTCTGTTGGGCACCCTGGTAAATGACCCGGCCTTTAAAGAGCGGGCCGTCAAAACCCTGACGGAACTGGAGGGCACTTTTGCCAATCTGAATAAGACGACCGCGGACCTGAAGGAAGTGTCGGCCCGGCTGCCGGACATGGCCAAAAAGCTGGACGAGTTCCTGGCGAACCTGAATCGGGCCGGGAAGGGGCTGCCGGGGTTGGTCGTCGAGGGCCAGAACCTGTTCGGCAATGCCGATGCCGCGGCCAGGGCGGCGCAGCAATCCTGGCTGCTGCGCCGTTATCTGTCTAAACCCCAGGAACACACCATCCGCCTGGATGCGGAACCGGGAAAGGATTAGCCGTGAGGTACAGACGGGGTTGGCTGTGGGTGCTGGTAATCGTGCTGGGCTGCGGCGGGCCGGCCAAGACCGGGGTGGACCTCAAAGCCGACGCCATTTCCCTCAATGAGGCGGGATACATCTATTACCGCCAGAGCCGCTGGAACCTGGCCCGGGAAAAATTCGAGCAGGCCCTGGCCTACAACCGCCTCATCGACCGCCGAGCCGGCATCGCCGCCAACCTCAACAACCTGGGGGCCATCGCCCAGGCCCAGGGTGATTTAGACCAGGCGGTGGGCCATTTCCAGGAAGCCCTGGCCGTGAACCGGGAACTGCACGACCCCACCGCCCTCTGCGAAACCCTGAACAACCTGGGTCTGGCCTATCAATCCCAGGGCCTTCTTAAGGAGGCCGACGCCGCCTACCTGGAGGCTTTGGAACATGCCAGGTTGCTGCCCCCGGGGCCACTGTTGGCCTTGACCCTGACTCACCTGGGGGATGCGGCCCGGGCCCGTAAGGAGTACCCGACGGCCCTGAACTATTACCACCAGGCCCTCGGGGCCGATGCCGGGGCCAAAGACCGGCGGGGCCGGGCCCTGCGTCTGGAGCGCCTGGGGCGCACTTTCCTGGACCTGAAGGACTATGACCGGGCCGCCGGTTATCTCAAGGAGGCCCTGGGCGAATTCCGCCGCCTCCAGGATACCGACGGCATTGCCGCCGCCCTCAAGGACCTTACCCTTCTGGCCCTGGCCCGGGGCGATCAGGATGAAGCCCGCCTCAACGGCAACCTGCTCCTGGGCATTTACCAGGCCCGGGGCCAGGAAAAGGAAGCCCGGGAACTGGAGGCGCTGTTGCCGCGTGACGGCGGCAGCTGACGGGCCGGGGCCCATTTCACTTCCCCCAATCTACCTCCGGCAATTCCTGACCTTTAGACTGGCATTGCCTCACAAAATGGTTATGTTATCGAATAAACTTCCCGCGTCCGCCTCACGGCATTTTCATCGCACCAGGATGCCGATAATCAGATGGAAAGGGTGCCGGAGTCGGGTTCTTTTCCATGGCCGGGGCGTCCCGCCGGGGCGGCGCTGGCTTGAGCCCGGGGCGATTGAAACCAATAAATCTTGCCATCCCGGGGGCTTTTCAGATATCATCCTGGTTGCCTGAACCAGGACAACCGAGGGTATGAGGACCTGCGGGGGAGGTTATTGATGCCAACGGGCGTAAACCAGGACCTTTGGAGCTTTATCAGGCTGGAGTCATATAGTCGGCCGTCGGAGCCAGCCCAGGAAAAGGTCCGGAAGGGTATCTTCGGACTGTGGGGCCGATTGGGGTGGGGGAAAAAGCCTGGTCCGACCTTTGCCGAAGCCAATCTGAGCCGGGTGCCCCTGGAGTTGCTGGACCAGGTGGCTCCGGTGCCGGATTGGGCCGAAGGCGTGCCGGCGGTGACCGCGGCGCTGGACCAATGGCTGGACGCGGCCCACCCGGACCCCCCCGCCCAGGTGTTCGTGGGGCCTTCTTACAGTGGCACGCCTCAGATTCTGGCCCACTGGGCCCGCAGCCGGGGGTGGAGTCTCGTGGCCGCCCCCGAGCCGGAACAGATTCTGGCGGGTGGGGGCGACTGGCTGGCGCAGCTGGATGAGCACGGCGACGCCCCCCTGGTGCTGACCCATCTCGAGCATTGCTACCTGCGCCACTATAATGGCCTGGCCCTGCTCCGTGGCCTTCTGGAGACCATCCTGTCCCATCGCCGCCGCTGGCTGGTGGCGTGCGGCTCCTGGGCCTGGGCCTTTTTCAGCCGGGTCTTCAAGGTGGACGCCATGCTTCCGTCTCCGTGGATTCTGGCCCCGTTTGACCAGGAGCGCCTGCAGCGGTGGTTGCCGGAAGTCGGACAGGGGGCAGCCCGGCCGGGCTTGGTCTTTTGCCAGACGGACAGCTGCAAATTTATCTTGCCGCCGGCCACCGAAGGCGCTGAATCGAAGAGTCCGGACCTGAGCAACTTTCTGAAATACCTGGCGGCTTACAGCCGCGGCATCCCCGGAATTGCCTGGGCCCTCTGGCGTCACAGCCTTTATCTGGCCATGGAACCGAAGCCAGAGGGGAGCGAAGCCGGGGAAGAGGACACCCAACCCGCTATCGAAAGGGCCGGCAAGACCATCTGGGTGCAACCCTGGTCCCAAATATCCCGGCCGTCCATCCCCAACCTGCCGGAACGCTCCCAGCTCCTGCTGGTGCTCCATGCCCTGATGCTGCATGGGGGCATGTGGGACCGGGTGCTGCCGGAGTTGCTGCCGATTTCTCCCATCGAGATCATGGAATATTTATATCTCCTGGAAGCCGCCGGTCTGGTTCAATCGGATCAGGGGTTCTGGCGGGTGACGCCGCAGGGTTATCCAGCGGTGCGACAATCTTTGCAAAGTGAGGGGTACCTGGTAGATGATATCTGACAATACCGTACTGCGGGGAGAGCCTAATACGGTCCAGATCTTCAACCGGCTGGATCAAATTGATTTCACCCGGATTGTGGTCATCGCGGTGGCGGCCTGGGCCTTGATCAAGCTGGTGGAGTGGGTCGTCCCCTGGCTGGCCCGGCGGGTTCCCGCCCGCCTGCGCATGTATCTTTTGCCCTCCATTGCCGTGGTTCGCCTGGTCATCCTGATCATCGCGGTGGGCATGATCTTTCCCCTGGTGATCAAGACCAGCCTGCAAAATCTCGTCGCCATCCTGGGGGTTGCCGCGGTGGCCCTGGGGTTTGCCTTTAAAGATTACATCAGCAGCTTGATTGCCGGCATCGTCGCCATTTATGAACGGCCCTATCGGGTGGGGGATTGGGTCACCATCGGCGGGGCTTACGGCGAGGTGCAGTCCATGAATCTCCGGGCCTTGCGCCTGTTCACCCCGGATGATACGGTGGTCAGCATTCCGCATATCAATATCTGGAACAGCAATATCTATAATAGCAACGATGGCAGCCGGAACCAGCTCTGTGTGGCCCATTTTTACGTAGATCCGGACCACGACGCGGCCCTGGCCCGCCGAAAATTGCACGATGTGGCCTTGACCAGCCCTTATCTGGATCTAAACCATAAAATCAGGGTGATAGTTCAGGAGCAGCCCTGGGGCACCCACTATCAACTCAAGGCCTATCCGCTGGATAGCCGGGACCAGTTCCAGTTCATCAGCGATCTCACCGTCCGGGGCAAGGCGGCGCTGGCCAACCTGGGGGTCAAACCGGCCCGGGCCGTTTCGGCGCCGGCCACCCAAAATGAGGCCGGCCGGACTGCATGATAAGCGAGGCAGGAAAGGAATACAGTCACTGACTCAATAAAGCTGACGCTCAGTCAGGAGGAAAATGATGTTCGGCGCGCGCATGAAACTGTTTAAGCTCTTCGGGTTCGAAGTACGCATCGATGCCAGTTGGATCGTCATCGCCGTCCTGGTCACCTGGTCCCTGGCGGCGGGGCTGTTTCCTTATCTGTATCCGGGGCTCTCCCGACAGATCTACTGGAGCATGGGGGTGGTGGGGGCCCTGGGGCTCTTCATCTCCATCATCGCCCATGAGTTCTGTCACTCCCTCATGGCCCGGAGATACGGTATGTCCATGAAGGGCATTACTCTGTTCATCTTCGGGGGGGTGGCGGAGATGGGGGAGGAGCCTCCCACCGCCAGAGCCGAATTCATGATGGCCATTGTCGGCCCCCTGTCCAGCATGGCCATCGGCATCGTCTTCTACCTGATCCACCGCCTAGGGCTGGCAGCCGGCTGGAGCAGCCCGGTGAACGGGGTCATCTATTATATCGCCTATATCAACGGCATTCTGGCAGCCTTTAATCTCCTGCCGGCCTTTCCGCTGGATGGCGGGCGGGTGCTGCGCTCCATCCTCTGGGGCGCCTGGGACAACCTGCGGCGGGCCACCCGGGTGTCCTCCACCATCGGCTCGGCGTTCGGCATCGGCCTCATCTTCCTGGGCATCCTGCAGTTCATCAACGGCAACGTCATCGGCGGGGTGTGGATGTTCCTCATCGGGCTGTTCCTGAGGAACGCCGCCCAGATGTCTTACCAGCAGCTTTTGGTGCGCAAGTCCCTGGAAGGGGAACCGGTGCGCCGCTTCATGACCGTCAATCCGGTGACGGTGCAGAGTTCCCTGACCGTGGCTAAACTGGTGGAAGATTATATCTATAAATATCATCATAAGATGTTCCCGGTTATGGAAGGGGAAAAGCTCGTCGGCTGCATCACCACCCGGCAGGTGAAGGAGATTCCCCAGGAGGCGTGGGGCCGGGAGACCATCCGGGAAGCGGCCAGCCCCTGCTCGGCGGACAACACCATCTCTCCTGCCACCGACGCGGTCAAGGCCCTGGGCATGATGAGCCAGGGCGGGGTCAGCCGGATGCTGGTGGTGGAGAACGGCCGCCTGGTGGGGCTGGTGACTTTAAAAGACCTGTTGGATTTCTTCTCCCTTAAGGTGGAGTTGGAAGAGCAGGGTTGATGGATGCCTGGTGCAGCCTGACTATATGCGGCTGAGCCGACAGATCGCCGACCGGTTCCCATGAACCTGAACAACCAGACTAAAGAGTTCCTCTTCCTGCTCCTGGCCATCCTCATCGGGGCCCTGGCCGGGGTGGGGACTGTGGCGTTTCTGGCCTTCATCGAGGTGGGGCAATGGGGGGTGTGGCAGGGTAACGGGGAATTTATGGCCCGGGTGATGGCGACGCCCTGGTGGCTCAGGGTCTTGATCCCCACCCTGGGAGGGCTGGTGGTGGGCCCGATAATCGCCTTCTGGGCCCCGGAGGCCCGCGGTCCCGGAGTTCCGGAGGTGATGGAGTCCGCGGCCATAAAGGAAGGGAACATATCCCCCCGCACGGCCCTGCTCAAGGCCGGGGCCACCGGCCTGACCATCGCCACCGGCGGCTCGGTGGGCCGGGAAGGTCCGGTGGTGGGGATCGGCGCCGCCATCGGCTCGTTCATGACCCGGTGGTTCAGCTTCAGCACCGGCAAGGGCCGGATCTGCCTGGCCTGCGGCGTGGCCGGGGCCTTCGCCGCCACCTTCGCCACCCCCATCGCCGGGGCCCTCTTCACCATCGAGGTCATTTTGGCAGATCTCGAGCTCGTCTATTTAGGCCACATCGTCATTGCCGCCATCGTGGCCGAATTGATTGCCAACCGGTTTGGGGGCGACTTTCCTATGTTCAGCGTGGGGCCGTTTGGCTTTCATAGCTCTTCGGAACTGCTGGTCTACCTGGTCTTGGGGCTGGTGGCCGGCCTGGTGGCCATCGCCTTTACCCGCTGCGTCTATGCCACCGACGGTTGGTTCCGACGCTTGCCCCTGCCGGAATGGCTCAAGCCGGCCCTGGGGGGCCTGGGTCTGGGAGTCCTGGCGGTGGGCTCGCCTTATATCCTGGGAGTAGGCTATGACATCACCAACCTGAGCCTGGCCGGGAAATTCGCCCTGACCGCCGCAGTTTTTCTCCTGCTCACCAAATTTCTGGCCACAGTGCTCAGCCTGGGGTCCGGTATGAGCGGCGGCATCATGGGGCCCTGTTTCTTCATGGGAGCGATGCTGGGAACCACCCTGGCCCTGGTGACCAATCATTATTTCCCCGGCTTGCATCTCCAACCCACGGACTATGCCTTGGTGGGCATGGGGGCCCTGGTCAGCGGCACTACCCTGGGCCCCATCACCGCCACCGTGATCATCTTTGAGTTGAGCAACAACAACGCCATCATCGTGCCCGGCATGGTGAGCTGCATTACCAGTTTCATGGTGGTCAAGTCCCTTTATGGCTATTCCACTTATGAAACCAAGCTCCTGCGGCGGGGAGTCAAGATTTTCCTGGGCCGCGAGGTCCACCGGCTGCAATCCATGAAAGTGAAAGATTATATGACCAAGGAAGTGGAGGTGCTCCACGATGACACGCCGCTGCCGGAAATTCTGCAACGGGCCGAGGCAAGCCCCTACCCATTTTTCGTGGTCGTCGATGATAAGAACGATCTGAGCGGGGTCTTGACCCTCTGGGATTTGCGGCAGGAACTGTGGCCCCGGGGTGAAGTCTCCGAGACCGTGACGGCCCGGGACCTCAAAATCGCCGATGTCGTCACCGTGCATCCCGACGACGATTTTGAGACGGCCTTTACCCTCCTGGAACACAAGAATTTTTCTTTTCTGCCGGTGGTCTTGCCGCCCCGGGACAAAGTGGTGGTGGGCATCATTAAAATTGATTCATTGCTAACTTCCTATAACCACCAGTTGCTGAAAGACCAGGTGCTGCGGTACCCGGTCCCGGGCTCTTCCAAGCCGGAGTGAACCTCATGGAAAAAATGATTAAATCCTGGCTGGCCGATCCTTGGGCCCTGAAGATCATCATTGCCGTCATCGGCCTCATCGTCATCCGCATCGTTATCGCCCTGGCGGTTCACTCCCTGGGCCGTTATGTCAAGGATGGCCAGACCCGCTACCGCACCCGCAAGATCATCACCTTCATCGCCTACCTGGTGGCGATTCTCTTTCTGGGCATTGTATTCAAGGACCGCCTGGGCGGCCTGACCATCGCCTTCGGGGTGGCCGGGGCCGGCATCGCCTTCGCCCTTCAGGAAGTCATCGTCAGCCTGGCCGGCTGGGTGGCCATCGTGTTCGGAAATTTTTTCGCCACCGGGGACCGCATCCAACTGGGAGGCATCAAAGGCGACGTCATCGACATCGGCCTTTTACGAACCACCTTGATGGAGTTGGGCGAATGGGTCAAGTCGGACCTCTACACCGGCCGGATCGTCAGGGTCGCCAACAGTTTCGTGTTCAAAGAGCCGGTGTTCAATTACTCTGCAGATTTTCCTTTTCTCTGGGATGAGATCACCGTGCCGGTGACTTATGCCAGCGATCACCGCCTGGCCCGGGAGATCCTGGAAAGGATCATCCACGAAGTTATTGATGAATACAGCGCCTACGCCAAGCGGGCCTGGAAGGATATCACCAAAAGATACCCCATTGAAGAAGCCATGATCGACCCGGTGGTGACGCTGGTGTGCACCGACAACTGGATCGAGTTCACCGTGCGCTACATTACGGATTACAAGCTGCGCCGCGCCACCCGGAATCGCCTCTTCGGCCTTATCCTGGAGAATTTTGCCGCCACCGGAGGCAAGGTGGAGATTGCCTCGGCCACCTTCCACCTGGTAAAGGCTCCACCGCTGCGGGTAAAGCTCGCGGACAAAGAGGAGTAATCCCAGGTTCACCTTCACATGCAACAAACTTTCTTAATGATAGCGGGCCCGGAGGCCCGCCCCACCAATAGGTTTGCTCCAAGTGAAAAAGCACCTGGTATAATCCCACTGCCGCAATTGATGCCGTCACCCTGGGCCGAAGGCGATGGGTCTATAATTTTCAGCGCCTTCGGCGGTTCAGCATGACAGTGAAATGAACATCTGCGGCTGTTTAACTGGAATCTTCAGGATTTTAACCAGTCCAAGGCCTCCTGAAGCTGTTCCGGGGGGAAGGTCTTGGTTTCGCCGGAGATGAACTTGGCCGCCAGTTTGGTGAGCCATTCCATCCACTTGCTGCCGCCCACCAGGGCCAGTTTTTCGAAGTCCTTGCGGTGTTTGAGGCCTAACTTGGTGTCGTCCCACATGGCCCCGGCTTCGGCGCCTTGGAAACCTTCATCCAATAGATACAGTAACCGGGCCTTGCCGTGCTCCTGGAAGACGGCCTCCAGGCCCGGAATCATGACGTCCTCATACTCCCGGGCGGTGATTTTGCCGCTCATTTTAATCCCAAAAATATTCCCCTGACTTTCAGGCATCACTTCAATCATCGCTCCTACCTCCTTAAAAAATTATCGTGATCTTGGGTTGAAAACTTAAAAACCTGGTGGCCTTCACGACGACCTGGTGGTTGAGCCTGGCCAGTAAATCCCGGGCAGTTGCCGCCATCCCCGTCCGCCCCATAACCGTTGGGTTCGCTCAAACATATAAGGGGGCAGTTTAAATGGCGTTCAAGTCCTATTCAGCTTTTGTGCGTTGACTT
>Ga0307425_1001658_pt1 | contig 13111 bp, 15 predicted proteins | sample SalMarWE160330MG_FD_202152 | JGI IMG/M metagenome (GOLD analysis project Ga0307425, IMG submission 202152) | Salt marsh sediment microbial communities from the Plum Island Ecosystem LTER, Massachusetts, United States - WE1603-30 | ecosystem: Environmental > Aquatic > Marine > Intertidal zone >... | reverse complement strand
CGCTCTGATGGAATATGGTAAAAAGGCTTTAAGTTAAGGCTTATTCGGACTCTTTTTGATATTTAATGTTAAAAGCCTCGATTTTGGAGTTTCCGGCCTCGTCAACCGCCTCGACGGTTATTTTGACATCCCCTTCGACCACTCCCAGTAAATATTCAAAAGTGAGATCCGGCTTTTGCACCACCAGTTTTTTATTTATAGTGATCTTCGCCTTTTCGCTGACCTTGCCCCTGATGAGAACACGTTCATTAAGGTTTTTTATGGTATCACCGGGTTTAGGACTTTCAATGTCTATGTCCGGCTTGCTATTGTCGACCATGATGATCTGGGTTTCTGACTTTTCGCTCTCGTGGCCTTTTTCATCGACTGATTTAGCAAAAACAGTATTCCTGGATTCTATAAGAAAGATGTTTTCGAACATGAATTTGCCTTCGGCATCAGCTATAACCTCACCTTTTTCCGGTCCGTTCACGAATATCTTCACGGTCGAACCCGGCGCGGCATAGCCCTCAATATTAATTGTGTCTTGATTGGTAGCTTTAGGCAGATCGGCAAACGAAGGAGGGTTTACGGTAACGTCGGCTATGGTGTCCTCATCATTTTTGTGTATGGAGACAAAGCCCAGTAGAGCCCCAATTTCAGGTCCAAAGAAATTCAATATGAGGAGCCCGCCAAGGAGAAAACCAAAAATGCCCAATAAGCTCATCCTTAGTCTTTTAGACAACTGCTCCTGGTCATATTTTTGTGTCGGTTTGCGCCTGCGGCTAGTGTACGATGTGGTCATAAAAAAATTCTAACAAATTTACCTCACGGTAGCTTTTAGAAACTTGTTAAACTCCTTTTTAATATCTTTTCTTTGCTGAGCGTATTTCACGGTGGCTTTCAAGTAGTTCAGGGGATCTCCCGTGGTCAGCCACTCACCTTCGATAGGCAGAGCTATAACGGTTCTACCTTGATTTGCCAGATTAGAGATGGCGTCAGTAAGCCACAGTTCGTTGCCTTTGCCCTTTTTTGTCTTGCTCAAAGCATCAACTACCTCATAGGAAAGTACGAACCTGCCAAACTGAGCCATGCGCGAAGGTGCCTCCTTTATGGTGGGTTTTTCTATGATGTCTTCAACGGCGTATGGTATCTTCGAATACTTTTTATATTTGAAAATGCCGTATTTGACCACTTCTTTCCTGGGCACTTCTTGCGCAGCTATAACGGCGGTAGGCTTGTACTTGTAAAAAGTGTTGATAAGCTGTTTGACCACAGGCTTTTTGGATAACGTAAGATCATCACCGAACATGTAGACCACGGCCTCGTCATCATCTATAAGACTTTTGGCTGCCAAGAGGGGAGAGCCGTTGCCGTAGGGAAGGTGTTTTTGCCTCACGTAGATGAAGTTGGCCATATCAGGAATATTCCGTACCATTTCCAGTTGTTTGGTTTTTCCGGATTCTTTTAAGGAGTTTTCGATCTCATAATGACTGTCAAAATAGTCTTCCATGATGTGGTGGCCGGCCCTGGTGACGAGAATGATGTCTTTTATGCCTGAGTTGACTGCTTCTTCGACCAAATAATGAATGATGGGTTTATCAATGATGGGTAGCATTTCTTTAGGCTGGTTCTTAGTGGCAGGCAAAAATCTGGTGCCGTAGCCAGCGGCGGCTATAACGGCTTTGGTGATAGGTCTGTCCTTTTTCATAGTAATATCTATTATACCCAATTGTAGTCACAAAAAAAGAAGACGCCACGTCTAGTTTATAACTAAAAATGGCGTCCGGAATGTTTAAAAAACCAGATTCTAAGACAAGATGGCTCTTAGCAAGTATAAAACTGCTAGTGCAGCAGCTATAAAACCAATAAGAAGAAACCTTTTACCGTGCGCACTAGTTTCGTAGCATTTTTCTCTGTTTTCTTCAGCCTGCTGTCTCAACAAAGATCCCTGGTTTTTTAGCTCTAGAGCTTCTAATCTTATTGCATCTGCCTCTGCTTTAAGACTTTCAGCCTCATCAATATCTCCTAGAATAGAAAGTTGAGTTGAAGTTAAGTACGCTTGTGATGATTGATGCGCTTTTCTTGTTGATGTGGTGAAATAATTTGTCGACTGGTTATCGATGGAAGCTGATTCTAGGAAGCAGCTTGCAGCAATATTGAACTGTGTGATTCCAATTAACAACAGCGTATTAGCTACAAGGAATAAGGATGTGTTTGAGAATCCAAATTTTACCCTTTTAGACATCTTATCTCCTCTTTTCTATTGTAAAGGACAGTTTTCATTATTATACCAATAAGGCTATATGTAGTCAACCTATAGTACGTTTAAAGTGGAGTGGAGCCAGCGGTCGGAGTCGAACCGACGACCCATCCCTTACGAAGGGATTGCTCTACCTCTGAGCTACGCTGGCAAGCCAAAAAGTTGGAGCGGGTGATGGGATTCGAACCCACGATCTTCTCCTTGGGAAGGAGACGCTTTACCACTAAGCCACACCCGCAAAGGTTGGGCTAGCATATTATAAACCAAAAACTCCCACTCATTTAGTGGGAGCTTTTAATATTCAAATTGTAGTTAAAAAAGTTCAAGGCAAGACTAATGTTTGTCCCGGAACGATCAGTGCTTGCGAACCATTTGGCAAATAGCCTATGTCAGAGCTATTAGCCTGAAGTATCTTTGTCCACTCTGCCCCATTTCCATATTTTGCCTCTGCAATTTCCCATAATGTATCACCTGATTTAACCGTATAAGAACTGCCGGTTATGTCTCCTTGCTGGTAATCGGTAGCCACCCACTGTGAAAAAACTGAAGTTTTAGTATCTGTCGAAGAATCGTCTATTTGCATGTCTATTGGACCTCCTGTTCCGGCCATATCTGTGTCTTCTCCTTTATCTCCGGAAAACAATTCTCTTAGACGATCTCCTAGTGATGTGCTTTCATTCTCATCTGTTGTTTGGGTTGAGCCGCCTTTTACATCTTTATCCGAAACACTGCTGCGGTTAAAGTAGGAATAAGTTGCGAAAACTAATGCTAAAACAAACAAACCACCAATGATCAATGCCAAACCGTCGTTGCTGCCTGCGTCTTTTTTTGTTGCTTTTGCTTCTGCCATATACACCTCCTTTTCTATTTTAACAGGGTGCTAACCCATAAACAAATACTCTATAGAAGGGCAGAATGAAAGGATTTCAAACGAACATGGGCAGTGTACTAATTTCTATTATACACATAACTATGCTGGCGGGATAGACGGGACTCGAACCCGCGACCTTCCGCGTGACAGGCGGACGCTCTAACCGACTGAGCTACTACCCCAAGAAAGACCAGAATATAGTAACAAGATGATATGTTATCTGCAAATGAATGGCAACCCGTGTTTGCTAATTATTCGTTAAAACATTTATACTAAACCTACACATGGAACATCACGAAAAAAGGATCCTGGAAAGAAGGATATTTGGAGGCACCAACTTTATTGTTGTGTTATGGACGTTGATATCGATCTTCAGGTTGGTTAGGCACATGACCGTTGATCCGGTGGAAACCTTCAAGCAGCCAGAGTTCTACATCTTTATTCTACCTTTGATCTTTTTAACCGTGCTTAACATTATTATGGGCATAACATTATTTTTCCCTCAGGAAAGCAATAAAATGTGGATCATCTCCATTTTGATCGTAAGCGCTACCTTACTGGCTTTAAATACGCTGCAGCTCAAAATAGAGTCTTTGGATAGGGCTCAGATGGAGCAGCAGAACAGAACTCTGGGATTTTAACCTGTGACAAAAACTTACAAGATCAGCAACAAAGAAATAGTTTTAACTCTTAAAGAAGTTCTGGCGGCTATGGAAGTGAAGAACTTTAACTATTTCCGCATCAGGGCTTATCAAAATGTGATCCCTATTATCGAAGGGCTGACCACGAGTTTATACAACCTATGGGAGAACAACAGATTGGATGAGGTTCCGGGTATTGGTGCCGGTATAAAGGGGCAACTTAACGAACTTTTTACCACGGGTAAAGTTATGGAGTTTGATGTCATCAGGAGGGATCTGCCGCAGGGTATGTTCGCCCTTATTGGTCTAAGAGGAATCGGGGCTAAAAAAGCCTATAAATTGGCTACAGCTTTTGATCTCGATGATAGGGAACATGTTTACGAAATAATCAAAACCGCGGCGGAAGAAGGAAAAATAAGAGAGTTGGATGGTTTTGGCGAAAAATCAGAACAGATGGTCTTAGAGTCTATTTCCGAGATCAAAAAGACCAAGCAGGAAAAACCCAGGCTGCTTTTGATACAGGCGGAGGAGATAGCTGCCCGTGTCATCTCTTATCTGACCAGGCATCCGGAAATTGAGGAAGCGGTGGCTCTGGGTTCGTTAAGAAGGAGAAGTCCTACCGTGGGAGATCTGGATATTGCCATAAAGACCAAGAACCCGGAAGCAGCACTCAGCCACTTTGCCAAGTTCAGGGAGATCGAAGAAGTCTTGGTGGAAGGGGATAAGCGCGTTTCCGTAGTTTTGGCCAATGATATTCAAGTTGACATAAGGATCTGTGAGGAAAAATATTTTGGTTCCATGATGCAATATTTCACCGGCTCAAAAGCGCATAATATTGTACTCAGGACCTTTGCTTTGGAAAAGGGATGCTCTCTTTCGGAGTACGGTATAAAGAAGACAGGCAAGCTCAATGAATTTTCCCGTGAAGACGATTTCTACAAATTTTTGGGCCTTCCACTCATTCCTCCGGAACTAAGACAAGGCAAGCATGAGGTTGAGCTGGCGGCCGGGAACAAACTACCGCGCTTGGTAGAGATCTCGCAAGTAAAAGGTGACCTGCATACTCACACTATAGCCTCGGACGGTATAAACACTTTACAGGAAATGGTGGAGGCAGCGGTTGTACTGGGATATGAATATATTGGCATCTCCGACCACGCTCCCAGCGTGCAAAGCCGCGGGTATGAGGAAACGCAAGAGATCATCGAAGATACCAGAAAAAAAATAGATGAGCTGAATGCAGCCCAAGACAGGATAAAAGTCCTTTACGGCTATGAGGTCAACATCCTGGCCGATGCCGAGATCTCCTTACCCGATGAGCTTTTAAAAAGACTGGACTATGCCATAGGCAGCATCCATGGTGCCTTTAACCAGGATAGGGAAACTATCACAAAAAGACTTATTGCCGCGGCAGAGAACCCTTATATCAATATCATCGGGCACCCTAGCGGCCGCCTTATCAATGAAAGAGAACCCTGCGACATCAATTGGAGGAAATTATTCGCCGCCGTTAATGCCAACAATAAGATCATAGAAATAAACTCACAGCCCAATAGACTGGATCTGGCTGAGGATCTCATCCCCCAAGCAACAGACCGCGGCATCAAGCTTATATTGAGCACGGATTCTCATGCCGTGGAGCAGCTGAATTTGCTGAAATACGGCATAGATACCGCCCGCCGGGGCTGGTGTTTGCCGGAAAATATTGTTAACACCGGCAGTTATGATATGATGCTGAGAGCATTAGAGACAAGCTCTGAGAGATAGAGGTTTCGTGGATGCAATTTTAACGGAAAATAGGTAGAATCTAAATGTATTTAGTTTAGAAAGGTAGAATTTATGGGATCATTTGCATTTTTAGTAATTATTTTGGTGGTAGCTGCCTTTTTTATCATAGGTGTCTACAATTCACTGCAAACTCTCAAGGTAAGAATAAAAGAGGCCTGGAGTCAGATAGACGTACAGCTTAAAAGAAGGGTTGACCTGATCCCTAATTTGGTCGAAACCGTAAAAGGCTATGCCAAGCATGAAAAAGAAGTGTTCGAAAATGTCACCAAGGCCAGATCAGCCCTCATGAATGCCAAGACAGCCAAAGAAGCCGGTGAAGCTGACAACATGCTCACAGGTGCCTTGAAAAGTCTATTTGCCGTAGCTGAAGCATACCCTGAATTAAAAGCTCAGGAAGGGTTTTTAAATTTGCAAAAAGAGTTGTCCGATACTGAAGACAAGGTGGCTTACTCCAGACAATTTTATAATAGCGTGGTTAGAGATTTTAACCAAAAACTGGTGGTTTTCCCTTCTAATTTGATCGCCGGAATATTTGGTTTTAAGGCTGAAGAATTCTTCGCCGCCCAAGAGGGTGAAAGAGAAGCTGTAAAAGTAGACTTTAAATAAAAGTCCGCTTTTGATAAAAGTAGACTTCAAAGAGGAATAACGGCCGTTTGGTATGCCGAACGTATATAACTACATCTCCCAAAATAAGAGAAATACTGTGGTTATAGTTGTGTGCTTCATGATCGTAATTTCACTCATCGGTTATACTTTTGGCGAGTTGTTCGATCCAGGATACGGGACCTTCTACATGGGGATTGCCTTGATATTTTCAGGTATTTCAGGATTTATCTCCTTCTATAATTCAGACAAAATAGTGTTGTCTATTTCCCGCGCCAAAGAAGTTCCCTTTGGGGCTAACCCCGAGTTGCACCACTTGGTGGAAAATATGTGTATTGCCGCAGGTCTGCCAAAACCTAAAATTTACATGATAGAAGACACGGCCAAGAACGCTTTTGCCACCGGGCGGGATCCTAAACACAGTACGATTTGTTTTACTTCCGGTATCGTATACGGCTTGGAAAAAAGAGAATTAGAGGGAGTAGTGGCTCACGAGCTGTCACATATCCAAAACTTCGATATCAGACTTATGTCCATAGTATCCGTTCTGGTGGGTTCGGTGACCTTGCTGGCGGATATGTTCACCAGGGGAATTTTGTATGGTGGGAGGAGAAAGAGTAGCCGAAGCGGAGAACTAGGAGGATTACTATTTTTAGTCGGTCTGGTATTGCTGATCCTAAGTCCTATCATAGCCACTCTCATAAAGCTGGCCCTTAGCCGACAAAGAGAATTTCTAGCCGATTCTTCGGCCGCCCTGCTGACCAGATATCCAAAAGGCTTGGCGGATGCCTTAAGAAAGCTCTCCGCCGACCAAGAGATCCTGGAAGCCGCCAACGGGGCCACAGCCCATATGTACATTACAAATCCCCTGAAAGGAAGATCCTTCTCCTCTTTATTCGATTCACATCCCCCGGTGCAAGAAAGAATTGCCCGTCTGGAGAGCATGTAGATTGTGATATATTACTTTAGATGACCAAAGAAAGGCTTTCAAAAGAAGAAGTATTGCATATTGCCCAGCTTTGTAATTTAACCCTCAACCAGGTGGAAATAGATAAACTGTCGGTCATGTTGGCAGAAACCATTGAATATGTAAAAGTTTTGGACGAACTGGACACCTCTCACGTTAAAGAAACATATCAGGTCACAGGTTTGACCAATGTTTTTCAAAAAACGGGACAGAAGAACACTACTTTATCCCAGCAAGAAGCCCTAGCCAACGCTAAAGAAGTTATAAAAGATATGTTTGCCACTAAAGCAGTGTTTGAAAGATAAAAATGCCAAAACTAAGCCACCTGACAGTAATGGAGACAATAAAGGGTTTGCAAGCAGGCGATTTCTCTGCTGAAGAAATAACTAAAGATTGTCTTAGCGAAATTGAAGAGAAAGACGCAAAAATAAAAGCCTTTGTGACCGTAACGGGAGAGTTGGCGATAGCAGAGGCTAAAAAGGCAGATGTCTTAATAAAAAATAAAGGGGCCAAGGCGTGGGCACATAGACCATTGCTGGGCGTGCCGTTTGCCTGCAAGGACAACTTTTCTACCAAAGATATCACCACTACGGCTTCTTCGAATGTGCTAAAGAATTATATTCCTCCTTTTGAATCTACCGTGACGACAAGACTGCGCGGGGCAGGAGCTATTCTTCTGGGAAAAACGAATATGGACGCTTTTGCGCACGGCTCCAGCACGGAGACTTCAGATTTTTTCAATACGGCCAATCCCTGGGATCTAAAAAGATCACCGGGGGGTTCTTCGGGTGGTTCTGCCGCTGCGGTGGCAGCCAACATGTGTGTCTTTGCCATGGGCAGTGAGACGGCCGGGAGTGTGAGGGGACCGGCTTCCTGGTGTGGTGTGACCGGTCTTAAACCAACTTATGGCAGAGTAAGCAGATATGGTGTAGTGGCCATGGCTTCATCTACAGATTCTCCGGGCCCTCTTACTAAAAGCGCGGCGGATGCGGCCAAAGTTTTACAAGTGATCGCTGGACAAGATGACAACGATGCCACCACCTCAAGCTCTAAAGTCGAGAAGTATCTGGATCTTTTGGAAAAATATTCATTAAAAGGGAAGAAGATAGGCCGACCTAAGTCCTACTTTGAAATAGACTTGGAACCCGGTGTGAAAAAGCTGGTAGATGAGTCACTAAAAACTTTGGCAGGCCTGGGAGCCACCATTGTGGATATGGATCTTATCGACCCCAAATACTCCATAGCTGTATATACCATACTGCAAAGATCAGAAGTGTCGTCAAATTTGGCTAGGTTGGATGGCATAAGATATGGAAATCCCAGGACGGAATTTGGATTTGAAGCTAAAAAGAGAATGATGCTGGGGGCGTATACTTTAAGTTCAGGTTACTATGACGCTTATTATGCCAAAGCGCAAAAGGTTAGGACCCTGCTCATCGAAGACCTAAAAAAGGCTTTTAGCGAGGTGGATATGATAGCCGGGCCTACCATGCCCTGCGTGGCCATGAAGTTAGGCGAATCTGAGAAATCACCCATGTTTGGGGAACTTATGGATGTGCTTAACGAACAAAGCTCTATTGCCGGAATTTGCGGTATTTCACTGCCTTGCGGTTTGGCGGAGGGCTTACCGGTGGGTATGATGCTGATGGCTGATATGTTCAGGGAGGAAGAGATACTGGGAGCTTCTCATGTTTTTCAAAAAGAAACAGGGTATCATAAAGATATTTACAGTATTAAATTTTAGGAGAAATTATGAAAATTAGCGGCATAGTAGGTGTAATAGTCGTTGCCATACTGATAGTGGCCTCCATCATACTAGGTAATTTGTTCTTTACCCACATACTGGGAGTGAATGTAAGCAGTTTGCCACCCTTTTTTAAATTTATAGTGCATATTTCCGGTGCAGCGATGTTACTTTTCATAATTAAGAAAGTTTTTGTCAGATAATAATGCTCGAATGGTTGTTCGGAAAAACTAATACAAGACCCGTGTCGGCTAAGGGGGTCATCAGACCTTACACTATGAACAGTATCCAGACCGAGTGGCGTACCATCAACTCTTTTTTGGTGGAAAAAAGACCTAGTCAGCTAAGACAGGCTTTGATAACAGCTGATAAAACTTTAGACAATGCTTTAGGAGATCTGGTGACCGGTCAGACTATGGGTGAAAGATTGAAAAATGCCCCGCATATATTCGAAAAAAATCTTTATAACAAGATCTGGAGCGCTCACAAGGTAAGAAATGCTCTTATTCATGAAGCCGGCTACGAGCCCCCGGCGCACATCATGACTTACAGCATTTCCACTTTTAAAGAAGCCTTAAATTTTTTAGGCATTAAAAATATATGAAAATAGACATGTTCGAATTACTAAAAACCGTAAATAGAGATGATTTCCTTATGATCAAAGGTCCCATAATTATGCTCGTTTTGTTCTTTGTCATTGGTGCTTTCTTTTTCCCTAAGCCATCAAAAATTTATAAAGACGGGGCCCTGAGATCATGTACATGTGTGGGAGTAAAGGCTACGCCTAGAATGACAAAAGGCTCGACTATTGGAGACGTCTATTGTCTGGGAATACCCATGAAATGTACCACGCAGCAAATTAGAACCGTCAACCAAGATGAATGAAGAATTATTCGGTAAGTATAGGCTGGTTCTAGGTCTGGAAATACATCTGCATCTTAAAACGGACACAAAAATGTTTTGCCGCTGCAGCACCGATGTTTACGGGGCAGAGCCGAACACGCACACATGCCCCACATGTTTAGGCTTACCCGGAGCATTACCTGTACCCAATCTTGACGCCATAAAAAAAACACAAATATTGGGCTTGGCCTTAAATTCGACCCTAAATCAGGAAAGCCGCTTTGACAGAAAACATTATTTCTACCCCGATCTGCCCAAAGGTTACCAGATCAGTCAATATCAAAACCCGCTCTGCAGTGGAGGCTATATGAACTTAAGTTCAGATAAAAAAGCCGCCATAGAAAGAGTTCATTTGGAGGAGGATACAGCCAAATCTATGCACGAAGGCCACAAAACCCTCATAGACTTTAACCTAAGCTCCATGCCTTTGGTGGAGATTGTGACCGAACCCACATTTACTGCTATTGAGGATGCCGTGGAGTTTTCTAAAAAAGTGCAGCTGCTGGTCAGAGAGTTGGATCTTGGGGATGCAGATATGGAAAAGGGGCAAATGAGGCTGGAACCGAACATTTCTCTCAGGACACAGGATATGGAAGGAAAGCAGATCTTGCCGGAATACAAAGTGGAGATCAAAAATATCAACTCTTTCAAGTTCATGGAAAATGCTGTCAGGGCGGAGATCATAAGGCAGAGAAAGTTGCTCGAAGGGGGCACAACGCCCGTGCAGGAAAATAGGGGTTACGTTGAAGAGAAAAAGACTACTATAAGTCAAAGAGGAAAGGAGCATGCCCATGATTATAGATACTTTCCTGAACCGGACATTCCACCCCTCATGTTCTCGCCAAAGTATATACAGCAGATCAAAGATGAATACGAACATTTGCTGAGCAGATCTCCGGCACACAAAAAGGAGGAACTATTGCAAAAGCTTGACTTGGAAGAAGATATAAAACAGAGAGCTGTTGAACTATTAAGCGAAGATGAGATACAAAAAATAGCTGCTATTGTCGAAAAAAAACATAAAGCTAAAGACATTGTGAACCTGTTCCTTAATAATAAAGAGGTCAGAGAAGAGGATATCTCCAGCATTATTAAAATGCTTGAAAATGAAGAACACAAGCTAACCGATGAGAGCGCTCTTATGGACATAATTAAAAAAGTCTTGGCAAATAATGAGGACGCGGTACACTCCTACCAGGAAGGAAAAGAGAACGCAGTGCAATATCTGGTGGGAATGGTGATGAAAGAATCTAAAGGAAAAGCTGACGCCGGAAAAACCAGAGAACTGCTCCTACAAGAATTAGAGGTCTGAGTATAGTATGGAATTAAAATTTGATATAGAAAACCCTCAGCACGAATACATTGTTACCATGGAAAGAGCGCAAGCCGCCCTGGAAGATCTTTCCCATGAGAATATTATTGCCGTGGATATTGAGTCTAACAGCCTTGACCCTTACCAAGGATCTATCCTAATGTTGCAGCTGGGAAAAGCTGATTTTGCCTACATTTTTGATGCTAGGAAAATCAACCTCAAAGAACTTCCCCTGCTCAAGAAGATCATGGAGGATCCCGGAAAGATAAAGATCCTGCAAAACGCCAAGTTCGATTATGGATACTTAAAGTTAAAAACTGGTATTGAGATCACAAATATATACGATACTATGTTAGCTGATGGAGTGCTCACGGCAGGGTTTGGTCAAAGTTTGAAGCTGGAAGAGATCGCCAACAGACGAGTTGAACCAAACATCTTGGGTAATAAGGATAAATTGCAAAAGTCGTTTGATAAACTTCCCCGGCAAGCCAGGATATCCGAAGAACAGATCAGATACGCTGCTGTTGATGTGCTTATCCTTTTTCCTATCATGGAAACGCAGCTCAAGATCTTGCATAAAGAGGATATGTTAAAGATCGCTAAACTTGAGTTTGCTGTGGCTCCGGTTGTATCAGAGATGGAGATGAAGGGAGTTTACATTGATACAGATAGATGGCGCCAGATCATTAAAGACCTCATGGTAAGGAGAGATCAGATAGCGCGGGAGTTCCAGGATGCGGTCAGGGAATACTATACGTCGCAGCAATATGGTTTGTTTGGAGGTATGGCCGATGCCATTAATCTTAATAGCAGTGTGCAGCTCATGGACCTTTTCAATAATCGTCTGGGTTTGAATTTACCATCTACCAGCGACGGTGTTCTAGCCAGGGAAAAACACCCCATCGTTAAAGTTCTCAGGGAATACAGAGGTTATGAAAAACTTATATCTACCTATGGCGAAAAGCTGTTGGAAAAGATCAATAAAAAGACAGGCAGGATCCATCCGGAATTTTTGCAAATAAGAACCGCCACCGGTAGGTTTGCTTGTAATAATCCCAACTTGCAAAACATTCCCAGGAACTCCCAAGAAGCCCCCTTTAGGGAGTGCTTCAATCCGGAGGAAGGTTATAAGCTTGTGGTTTCAGATTATTCGAATTTTGAAATGAGGATCCTGGCTGAGCTTTCTGGGGATACAAAGATGATCAACGCATTAAATCAAGGTTTGGACATACACTCCTATACAGCCTCGCTGATGTTTGACAAACCTTATAGTAGCGATTTCAAGGAAAAATTCCCTGAACTAAGGCAGATGGCCAAGCCTATCGGTTTTGGACTTATGTATGGTATGGGAGCCGTAGGTTTGGTATCTCAAGTCTATATGTGGACCGGGGCTGATATTTCCGTACAGGAAGGTGAAGACTTGATCAAGAAGTTTTTTGCCAGCTATCCCAGAGTGCAGCTTTTTTTGGAACGAAGCGCCAAGGACGCCGTGCGTCTTGGCTGGAGCACCACGCCGGCGGGCAGGAAGAGATGGTACAAAATGCCGGAGAGGACCGACCCTGATTTCAATCGAAAAATGTCCGCTATACAAAGAGAAGCCAAAAACCACCCCATTCAGGGTACCAACGCCGATTCCATAAAATATGCTTTGGTGTTTGTGCAGAACAGGATAAAAAAAGAAAATATTGATGCTGCTATTGTCTCTACAGTACACGATGAGATCGTGTGCGAAGTTAGAAATGATCAAGCGGAAGATTTTGCTCAGCTTTTATCCAGCGAGATGGTGCGCGCCGGAGAGCTTTTCCTTAAGAAGGTCAAAATAAGGTCAGATCCCTTTGTGGGAGATGTGTGGGAGCATTAACCTCAAAATACTATTAGCAAATCCATTGACCAAGTGCTAAATAATGGTATACTTTCTCCATGGTTTTATGTCATAGATGCGGCCAGAGACCGGCTAAAATACCATTTAATAAGATCATCGACGGCAGACAGGTCTATATGGCCCTGTGCGAAGTTTGTTACAAAGAAGTGGTCAAAGAA
>Ga0307425_1001656_pt1 | contig 13123 bp, 9 predicted proteins | sample SalMarWE160330MG_FD_202152 | JGI IMG/M metagenome (GOLD analysis project Ga0307425, IMG submission 202152) | Salt marsh sediment microbial communities from the Plum Island Ecosystem LTER, Massachusetts, United States - WE1603-30 | ecosystem: Environmental > Aquatic > Marine > Intertidal zone >... | reverse complement strand
TCGTTCAGAGTGACAACCCGGCTGTCACACTGAGCCTGTCGAAGTGTGACTGTGGAATTAATCGTCAGTCTTCGACAGAGTTTATAGTGAGCTTGTCGAACTGCTCAGACTGACAAAAAAATCCCCTCCTCGGGCAGGAGGAGAAAAACGCGTCTAATATTTTTAAAAATGAGAACCTTCAACAGATAAAACCACGTTAAGCACATCACAAACTGCCTAAGAAATCTTTCCCTAATTCCTTAAATTTGTGCACTAAAAATTAACTGTTATTAACACTCACATTTAATTCAAAGAAAGCGATAAATGAAAGAATTTGATCATCCCGATAAATTTGTAAACAGACATATCGGTCCAACACCGGAAGACCTTCAATTAATGGCAGAAGCTTGCGGAGCGAAGTCAGTTGATGAGCTAATAAATCAGACAGTTCCGGCTAATATCAGATTAAAAAATGAATTGGATTTAACTCCACCCGTGAATGAGCATATTTTTTTGGAAGATTTGAAGAATATTTCCTTGAAGAATAAAGTTTATAAATCATATATCGGTATGGGATATTATTCGGCAATTCTCCCCACAGTTATTCAGAGAAACATATTAGAGAATCCCGGATGGTACACTCAATACACTCCTTACCAGGCAGAGATTGCACAGGGCAGACTTGAAGCATTATTGAACTTTCAGACAGTCGTTTCCGATTTAACTTCAATGGAAATTGCAAATGCTTCCTTACTTGATGAAGGAACTGCTGCCGGCGAAGCAATGAGTATGTTTTATTCGCTCAGACCAAAAGAGAAGAAGAATGCGAATGTATTTTTTGTTTCAGAGGAAGTGTTCCCTCAGACACTGGATGTTCTTAAAACAAGGGCAAATCCTCTTGGAATTGAGTTGAGAGTTGGCAGTGCAAGAAATACTGAACTTACAGACGACATTTTCGGAATTTTAGTTCAGTATCCCGCAGGATATGGGGAAGTGAGAGACTACTCGGAATTATTTAAACAGGCGAGTGAGAAGAAAATTTTCAAGGTGGTTGCGGCAGATCTATTAAGTTTGACATTGCTTAAACCACCTGGAGAATTTGGTGCTGATGCAGTTGTAGGCAATTCTCAAAGGTTTGGAATTCCAATGGGGCTTGGTGGTCCGCACGCTGCATACTTTGCAACGAAAGAAGAATATAAAAGAAATATTCCCGGAAGAATTATTGGTGTATCAGTCGATGCTGACGGCAACAGAGCATTAAGAATGGCTCTGCAGACACGAGAGCAGCACATCAAACGTGAAAGAGCCACAAGCAACATTTGCACCGCTCAGGTTCTTCTTGCGGTTATGGCTGGAATGTATGCTGTTTATCACGGTGCAGAAGGATTGAATGCGATTGCAATCAGGATAAACAAGTTTGCAAAGATGCTTGACTTGGCTTTGGCTCATTTTGGATTTAAACAATTGAACAAAAATTATTTCGATACTCTTCTGGTTGAAACTGAGAAATCTAATTTGGAAAAAATCAGAACAGAAGCTTTAAAGAGATCTGTTAATTTCAGGTACATTGATGATACTCATATAGGGATTTCTTTTGGAGAAACCGTTGAAGAGAGAGACATTCGTAAACTTTATGAAATATTTAGTACTGTTGCCGGCAAACCTTTTGACGATAAATTGATTCAAGAAATTTCTGCCAAAGCTGATAAAACATCAGATATACTTTTAACCAGAACTACTCCATATCTAACTCACCCTGTTTTCAAAATGTACAGAACAGAAACTGAGTTGCTCAGATATATGAAGAGACTTGAGAACAAAGATCTATCTCTTGTACATTCAATGATTCCGCTTGGCTCGTGTACGATGAAGCTGAATGCAACAACTGAAATGATCGCATTAACATGGGATGAGTTTGCCCACATTCATCCATTTGCACCTTCTGATCAGGTTAAAGGCTATTTAGAAATTTTTAGTGAGCTCGAAAAAGACCTTGCTGAAATAACTGGATTTGAAACTGTTTCTCTCCAACCAAACTCAGGTGCTCAGGGTGAATATACTGGATTGATGGTTATCAGAGCTTATCAAAAAGATAAAGGAGAATCTCACCGAAATATTGTTCTTATACCTTCATCTGCTCACGGAACCAATCCCGCAAGCGCAGTGATGGCTGGAATGAAAGTCGTAGTCGTAAAGTGTGATGATCACGGAAATATTGATGTTGATGATTTAAGAAGTAAGGCTGAAGCAAATAAAGAAAATCTATCCGCGTTAATGATAACCTATCCTTCAACTCACGGTGTGTTCGAAGAGAGTGTCACTGAAATTTGTAAAATTATTCACGATTGCGGTGGACAGGTGTATATGGATGGTGCAAACCTAAATGCACAACTTGGATTAACAAACCCCGCAATTATCGGTGCAGATGTTTGTCATCTTAATCTTCACAAAACTTTTTGTATTCCTCATGGCGGTGGCGGACCTGGTGCAGGACCAATTGCAGTTGCAAAGCATTTGGTTCCTTTTTTGCCAGGTCATCCTGTTGTTCCAATCAATCATGAAAAATCCATCACTGCTGTTTCATCTGCTCCCTGGGGAAGTGCTCTTATTACAATAATTTCTTATGCATATATTAAAATGATGGGTGGAGACGGATTAACGCTGGCGTCGAAAGCTGCAATAGTTAATGCAAATTATATGATGGCAAAACTTAAAGATGTTTACAAAGTTCTTTACACCGGTCAGAACGGAAGAGTTGGTCACGAATTAATTTTTGATATGCGGGAGTTCAAGCATTCCTGCAATATTGAAGTTGAAGATATAGCTAAAAGACTAATGGATTATGGATTTCACGCACCAACAGTTTCTTTCCCGGTTCCGGGTACATTAATGGTTGAACCTACTGAAAGTGAATGCAAAGCTGAACTGGATAGATATTGCGAAGCTTTACTATCAATCAGAGAAGAAATTAAGGAGATAGAAGAGGGTAAGTACGATTCTGAGGATAACGTATTAAAAAATTCTCCGCATACTTTAGCTTCGGTTATCTCAGATCAATGGAAATACGCTTATAGCAGGGAAAAAGCAGCGTATCCTTTACCATTTACTCGCGAAGGAAAATTCTGGCCTTCTGTAAGAAGAGTTGATAATGCTTATGGTGACCGAAATCTCGTATGTAGTTGTTTACCCGTTGAAGAATATATTGAAGAGAGAAGTTAATTTTTTGGCTTTATTATTTCAGCTTAATGAATAATTTTCCGCAGCAACTTTTAAAGAACAAAGCTGAAACAAACTCTTTGATGCACATCTGCAATTATTTTAAAATCTTTTATAAAACATTTTCATTGAAGATAATTTTATTCTCCATACTAATTGCATTTAATTTATATGCTCAATCTGATACTCTTTTTTATAAAGGTAATTATAACATTATAATTGATTCGATTCTGGTTAGCGGAAATGAAACTACTGAGGATTTCGTAATCTTAAGAGAACTGACCTTTGGAGTAGGCGACACACTAAATCCGGGTATTGCCTCTTATAACAGGGAAAGAATATACAGCCTGAGAATTTTTAACGATGTGAGGTTAAAACCTTTTACAATAAATGAAAAAAACATTTTGAGAATTGAGGTCGAAGAAAGCTGGTATATTTATCCAATTCCATTTATCGTTTTAAAAGACAGAGACTGGAATAAATTATCTTACGGGGTTTCAGTATCATTACTCAACTTCAGAGGCCGGAATGAAACACTTAAAGGAGTTGCAGCTTTTGGTTACGATCCTTCATTCAGCTTTTCATATTTTAATCCATATTTATCATACGATCAAAATTTAAATCTTCAAGTAGCTTTAGGATATGCTACTGCTACCAATAAAAGTACTGAAGCTGAAGTAATTCATGGTGGTTCATTTGAACAAAAGTCCATTACTTCCAGAGTGCAATTAGGTAAAAGATTTGGAAACTATCATTGGCTTTACCTGAAAACCGGATTCGATTATATTGAAACACCTTTCTATCAGGAAGGTGTGAATGCTTCCAATAGCAGCATCGACAGAACTTTGATTGCCGGTGCAAGTTATGTTTACGATACTAGAGATTTATCTCTTTATGCAACAAATGGCATTTATACTTTCTTGAATTTTGAGTATAAAGGTTTTGGTATTGATAGAATAAATTACCGTGTTGCTGATCTTGAATTCAGAGAATATAGAAAAATTGTAGAAAAATTTACAGCAAAATGGAGGATCTCGCTGAGACATACTGCCGGTGAAACAGTCCCTTATTATGACTATTCGTACATCGGCTACTCTGAGAGAATAAGAGGATATTTTTATGACGATTCAAGAGAAGGAAATGACAGATTTTTGGGATCAGTAGAAATTAATTACCCAATTATTCAGGAAACCAGAATCAACCTATATTTTATTCCTTTACTTCCACGCTCACTTTTGTCTTACCGCGTAGCTTTAATTGCTGAATTATTTGGAGACACAGGCACAACAAGGAATACTGCCGAACCATTGACAATAAAAAGTTTTAATACTGGTTATGGCACCGGAATTTCATTTTTACTTCTACCTTACTTTATATTCAGACTTGAATTTGCCATAAATGATAATGCAAAAACCGAATGGATATTTGACCTTGGAGCATCTTTCTAACATAGAATTATATTATAGTCCGCCTGCTTTAATAAAAGAGAGAGAATTAATTCTTCAGAATGAAGAATTCCATCATTGTGTCAATGTGATGAGAAATTCTACAGGAGATTTATTACATATCACTGATGGTGAGGGATCAATTTATACTTGTACAATTCTCAGAATTAAAGAAAAAGAGTTGACGGCTGAAATCAATGGGAAACATATTTTCGAAAACAAATCAAAAGATATCTGGTTTTGCATTCCGGTATTAAAAAATCCGGATAGACTTAAATTCGCTTTCGAAAAATGTGTTGAGCTGGGTATCACCAATTTTATATTGTTCAATTCAAAGAATACTGTCTCTAAAAAACTTAAACCAGAAAAATTTCATAAAACAATGCTCGCGGCAATGAAGCAGTCTCTGAGGGCACATCTTCCTAAAATCAAATCAGCGAACTTTAATGAGATAATAAAATTAGATGGAACTAAAATTCTGTTTGATCAAAACGTAAAACAAGTATTTGATGGGAAATTTAATTTTGCTGCTTCAGTGTATTTTCTATTTGGACCGGAAGGTGGATTTGCCGAAGATGAAATCGAAGCTGTCGACCTAGTAAACAGGTTTAATCTTGCATCTAACAGACTTCGCAGTGAAACCGCAATAATAAAGTGCGCATCACTCCTTAAGCTTTAAAAAAAACGACCCAGTGTTGGGGTAACACTGGGCGCCGACCCTTTTGCTTCAAAAGGCAGGGGAGAACCTTTTGAAAGGGTCAAAATTTGAACACATTTTAAATTACTCGGAAAGAAAATCTAAATCAATACTTATATAAAATAAGCACTTTTAAATAATAATAAAAAAAATTACTTCCCCTCTCCTCTAATCGTTCTCCTCTGCATCAACTGAACCCCACCATTCTTTTTCCAGAACGTTATATTTCATTTTCTGCTTTGAATCAAGCAAAGATATAATCTGAGAATTTAATGAGGAAATGAGTTCCTGTTTATTTTTATATTTACTCTCTCCTGAACCGGAATTAATTTTTTCGACTTCTGTTCTGTAAGTAATTAATAGATTGTTTATTTTTAATTTTTGAGAATCGTTTAACAGAAGCTTCATTGCTAATTTAGATGAAAGTTCATTTATTTCTTTATCGGTTAATTTTGATTTATTACCATTTTGGCCATATACAGTGAGTAATCCAATCAGTAATAAAAACAATACACTAATTGTTTTCATTTTCATCTATAATTTGTTGCTAAATATTCTAAAATTTATCACAGTTTTAATCTACAATACATAATTTAATTTGTCAATGCGTATGCGCACAAAAATTTGAAAAATATGTTAATTTTGAAATATTCACAGCCGTATATTTAGTTAATTCAATTTTAATCTTATTTATTCAATAGAAGTTATTTGGAATCCAAAGAACAAACCGCCCTTAAAATAATAGATCGTCATAAAAAGTATTTGACTCAGCAGGATTATCAGGTTTCCAATCCGGTAAGAAATGAATTTTCTTATCAAATATCAATTTCTGATAAAAAGGATAAAGTTACTTTACTTGTTTTTTTTGGCAAGAAAGGGAATAAAATAGTTCTTCAGGGAAATAAGGAATTAAAGCTCTATAAAAATATTAATGACTTAATTTTTGGTGAAAAATTTTTTTCCGACATAAAACCGGAGGAAGAACCAGCTTATCCTTATATTGGCACAGATGAATCTGGTAAGGGAGACTATTTTGGTCCACTCGTTGTAGCTGGTGTTTATCTTACTCCAGCTGCAGGAAATACTCTAAGAAATATAGGTATCAGGGACAGTAAAGAATTAAGTGATTATCAGATAATACATTTTGCATCTGAAATAAAAAAAAATCCGGAAGTTGTATTCGATGCTGTTCTTATCTCACCTGAAAAGTATAATCAATTATACGAGAAAATGGGAAATCTGAACAGGTTAATGGGTTGGGCGCATGCACGGGTAATTGAAAATCTATTAAATAAATGTGATGCAGGTGAAGCAATAAGTGATAAATTTGGAAATGAAAAAATAATTCTCAATTCATTGCAGGAAAAAGGCAGGACAATCAACCTTAAACAGGTAACAAAAGCTGAGAGATTCTCAGCAGTAGCTGCAGCTTCCATACTTGCTCGTGAATCCGTAATAAATTGGTTTAAAATTCAAAGTAGAAAATATAGAGTTGAAATTCCAAAAGGATCTTCTTCTGAAGTTGAAAGCAAAGCCAGGTTCGTTCTTGAAAAATATGGAAAGGATATATTAAGTAAATTGGTTAAGCTTCACTTTAAAACATCGAATAAAGTTCTTTATAATGAGGAAAAAAATAATGATTAAAGATCATGAGGTCAGAAGGATAGGAGTACTTACTGGAGGTGGTGATTGTCCGGGGTTAAATGCTGTAATTCGCGGAGTAACTAAACCTGCCCAAGATTATGGTATGACTGTATTTGGAATTCTTGATGGATTTGAAGGATTTGTCGAAGGTAAAGCAGTTGAACTAAGAAATGAAGATGTTTCGGGAATACTCTCACGCGGTGGAACAATTCTTGGTTCTTCCAATAAAGGAGATCCCTTTCACTGGCCTGTAGATAAAGATGGATACATAGAAATAGTTGACCGCTCACAAAATGTTCTACGAAATTATAAAGCTTGGGAACTGGATGCAGTTATTGCTATTGGAGGTGATGGGACAATGCACATTTGTAAGAAACTTATGGATATGGGTATTAACGTTATTGGAGTACCTAAAACAATTGACAATGATCTTTACGCTACCGATATGACATTCGGTCACGACTCGGCTGTTTACGTAGTTTCGATGGCACTCGATAGATTGCATACGACCGCTTCTTCACATCATCGTGTTATGGTAGTTGAAGTTATGGGACGATATACCGGGTGGATTGCCTTGCACGGTGGATTAGCGGGTGGAGCAGATGTAATCTTAATACCTGAGGTTCCTTTTTCCTGGGAGAATATCTACGATAAAATTCATAAAAGAGAGCTACAGGGTAAAAGATTCAGTCTAGTTTGCGTTGCGGAAGGCGCAAAGCCGGTTGGAGGTGAATTTGTAACTAAAGGAACTGATGCTAAGAGAACAGATCCAATTCAGCTTGGTGGAATTGGAAAAGTGGTTGCCGATAACATAGAAAATAATACGGGAAAAGAAACAAGGGTAATCGTACTAGGACATTTACAGAGGGGGGGAAGTCCAACACCATACGACAGAATTTTATCTACTAAATTCGGTGCTTTCGCAATTGAATTAGCATCCAAGAAAACGTTTGGTAAGATGGTAGCATTGAAAGGGAATGATATTGTTGATGTTAAAATTGAAGATGCAATTTCCAAACAAAAATTAGTGCAGCCTAATGATCAGGCTGTAATAGCTGCTAGGGCTGTTGGAATCTCATTCGGTGACGAATAAAATGAATTTTCATAAATAATCTTTTATTGATTTTTGAGGATTCAGCCTATATATTTGGGCTGATTTTTTCAAAAAATGTTATTTGGAATTAAATTCTGGGGTCGTAGTTCAGCTTGGTTAGAACGCCTGCCTGTCACGCAGGAGGTCGCGAGTTCGAGTCTCGTCGGCCCCGCAAAAATAAAAAATCCCCCTTGTGGGGATTTTTTTGTTATGATATTCTGGAAATTATTTTTCTTGTTTGGAAAAGTTAAACGAGGAAAAATTAACGTCCACTAAATCCAACTAATTTTGATCAGCTATTTCACTTCATTTAACTAATTAAAAGGAAATTAGAGATTAGATTACTATTCATTCATTTACTCAATTGCTATATTTCATAGTAACTTTTTAACCATTTTAAGGTTAATATGAAATTATTTCCAAAAATTTTCTTTCTTCTTCTTCTACTGTTTGCTGTTAATGCCTATTCTCAGGTTGAAAACGTTCCTTTAGATCATCCTGTTTATAATTTTTTAAAAGAAATGAAGGTTAAAAATATTGTTCCTTACATAAGTGAAGATATTCCTAATCTTTCACGTTTTCAAGTAAAAGCGTACTTACAGCAGGTTGAAAAAAAACTGAGTGAATTGAGTAACACTGAAAAAGATTTATTTGAGCGTTATAAAGCAGAATTTTATGAAATTTTAGATCCCGATATCACAACTTATTTCTTTCATCCGGAAAAAGATTTTTCAACTAGCTTAACCGAAGCATTTTCAAATAAAGTAAAATATTTTTATGCGTACAAAGAAGAAAGTGCAAATGTTTATATTGAAATGCTCGGACATTATTCTTACGGAGCTCAATTTAAACCTTCAATAAATAATGCACATCTCTTCGATATAGGCTTCAGATTTCATGGAACTTTATTTGACCACCTCGGTTATGATCTATCGTTTATTAAAGGTGGTGCTGCAGGTAGCCGACAAGTAGCTGAATTACTTGAACCAAGATTGCTGCAAAACTTTAAATGGATAGAAAACAGTGAGAATATAGGGAACTATGATTACACAGAAGGATATATTAAATATCACACAGAACCAATAAATAATATGCATCTCTCAATTCAGCTTGGAAAGGAACATAAGACAGTAGGTTATGGTTACGGAGGGAAACTTATACTATCGGGTAACACTCCACCGCTTGATTTTATTCAATTCGATTTTAACTATGGAATTACTCACTTTACTTCAATTCATGGTTCAACTGTTGGTGATTATTCACCGGAAAGGGATAAAAGATATACAAAATTCTGGGCATTCAATCGTTTTGAGTTATCTTTTAAAAATCTTTTTGATGTTGGAATAGGGGAGAGTATGGTCTATTCGGGCAGAGGTCTTGAACTGGCTTATTTAACACCAGTAGGCTTCTATAAATTTATTGAGAACTCAATACAGGACAGGGATAATGGTAACTTATATTTTGATTTGCAAACAAGCTTCATACCTAATTTAGAATTCCAGGCTACTTTTCTACTTGATGAAAATATTCTTTCAAATCTTCAGAATTTACAGAGCTATAAAAATAAAACTGCTTATCAGGTTGGTTTGTTTTGGTATGAGGCTTTTACTCTTAACAACCTTTCTTATATACTGGAATATACCAAGATCAGACCTTATGTATATACTCATTTTAATATTCAGAACACTTATTCTGCCTGGGGAACTAGTCTTGGACACCCTATCGGTCCTAATGCCGATGAAATTTTCACCAGGCTGGCATATAATTTTACTGATTGGGTAAGATTCACTTTAGATTATCATTTCATTCGGAGAGGCGAGAATATTTATGATGAAGATGGTAATCTCATCAAAAATGTTGGCGGAGATATAAATCTTACGCACGGAACAAAGCCTGAAAATACCGAAGCCCTTTTTTTAGATGGGATACGAATTGACAATAATATTTTTCAACTGGGATTAAGAATAGAACCTATAAAAGATTTTATTTTTGATATTATTTATGATTTTAATAATGAGAAGAACATTTCCGAAGGCACAACGTTTAATCTAAGTTATGGAGAGATTAAATTCACATTAAATTATTAGCATTCATTCCTAAAATTCTTTTCTTCATAAATAATTTAAACTAAGTGGGCGCTAGTGGATTTGAACCACTGACCTCCTGCGTGTGAAGCAGGCGCTCTAACCAACTGAGCCAAGCGCCCTTAATTCAATTCACAGAAAAAACAAAACGGATTATTTGAATTGATGTTCAAGATAATAAGAATTCCTTGAGATTTTTTAAGTCGGTCTTAAAGGAAGTGGGAGCTAAAGGATTCGAACCTTTGACCCCCTGCTTGTAAGGCAGGTGCTCTGAACCAGCTGAGCTAAGCTCCCATAATTTTAGGGCACAAATATCAAGTTATTAAGCTAAAAAAACAAACTTCATATGAATTGTAGAGCGGGCGACGGGGTTTGAACCCGCGACATCCAGCTTGGGAAGCTGACACTCTACCAACTGAGTTACGCCCGCATTTTTTTAAGAACTTAAAACGATATTTAATATAAAATTAATATATTTCGGCTGCATCTCAAACTACCATTGATTTGTTTTGGCATGGCGGTTTGTGTTTCATTGTGAAATAGAAATTCCCTTTCCGATTCAATACTGAAAAAAGCTATTGAAATGTGTGCAAATTTGATTATATTTCGATGGTTAATTTATAAAACAACGGTACTCTTATTGTTGTACATTAATTAGCTAAACTATTATTTTTTTCAGGAGCGAGGGCAAAAAGCTCCTAACTAAAAAACCATTTTTCTAAAATTAATATCTTAAATTAAGATATCTAAGGATGCTATGCTTACAGGTATTATAATCTTTTCGATTGTAACTTTGGTTACACTTTACCTTCTACTGGGTGCTAGACAGTCTTAATAGATTAAGATCAGGTAATTTTAAGACTTAAAGGTCATTGAACCTTTGCACAAATCTTTTTTATTCTTCATTCCAAGAAAACTCGTTTATTCTTTTATCATTTTATAATAGAACTATTAGTAGTTTTCTAATCTTCTTACTTTAAAAAATGTCTCTAAAAAATAAGATTGATTTTCATCAAGAAAATTCTTACTAAGCGGTAAAAGGTCTGATAAGTATTTTTATATACAGGTTGGGATCGTTAGTCGCTGTATTGCTCGATAGGTGTAATAAAACTCGCTAAAGCTTCTTCGATAGAGTCAAATTTTTCGAAAATTTCTATTGCCCCGGTCAAGTGTAAAACTGAATGATTAAATTTTCCTAATTTAACCAGTTTTAATGTACCACCTTTTGCACGGACTTTTTTCCAGATAACTACTAAAACACCTACAAATGTAGAATCAATAAATTCACAGTCATTTAAAGAAATGATAATGTTGTAGAAACCATTCTCAATTTCGTCGTCAATCAAACTCTTGAATTCGATCGCTTCTTGAAACGTAGCTTTTTGCATTTGTATTGATGCGATCAAATAACCGCAATGATGCCGAAATTGAAAATTATTCATTTTGCCCTCAATTGGAATAGTTTTACGACTATAAAATCCCAATAACTGTGCCATCACTGATTTAACGATTTTTGTTATTTCCTTTGATTCTGAATACGGTGGGACATTATAGAATTTTAATCTATAAATAATGCAGGTTACTTAAAATTCTAAGCATTTTTCACTCAAATAATTCATATGGTTGTTTGATTTTTTATGCAATTTGACTGAGTTAGAATACTGTATCATTATTGGTTATTTCATTTTTTATCGTATCATAACATAACAATCAAAATTGTTTCTCTGAAAATTTTGACTCTAATTTATGTTTTGTAAATGGAACAAACATTGATTATATAATCCTGAGATTTTGGGCGAAAATCTCTGTCATTATTTTTTATTCTTCCTAACAGGTAATTGAATACCTGTTCTTATATCTAAAATACTCGTGAGGGTTTTTATGCTTCTTTTGTCTAAAAGTACGAGTGTAAATTCATTTATAATTTTCCTTCAGTTCATCTTCATCGGTATACTTGTGTCACTTCTATTCATCACTCCAGTTATCAAACATCATTCTGGAAAGAGAATCGTAGTCATCAATGATGGTCTTATTTATCTAAAGGGTGAATCGCATCCTTATACGGGTAGAATTTTGGATACACTTCAAAAAAAGATAATTATTGAGTACGATGTGGTTAATGGGCTAAAGAATGGAGAATTTTTTCTTTCTAATTTAGATGGCATTTATACTGTATATGGTTTTACTAACAATAATAAAAATATCGGTACCTGGCATTATTATTATGACAATGGTCAGTTGGAGTGTACAGGTAATTTTAATGATGATAAACCTACAGGTAAATGGGTTTGGTATTATAAAAACGGTACAATAAAATCAGAAGGAATTTACATCAATGGTAAACCTGAAGGAAAGTGGTCCCAGTATGATCAATTTGGTTACCCTAAATTAATTAAAAAATATCATGCCGGAGATTTACTAAGTATTGTGGAAATCTATAAACCAAAATTATTATGACTTTATTAATACTAAACCTATTAAAGAATTAATTAGTTTACACTACTTTCGAATTTGATCTTCTTATTTATATAATTCTTAAATCATAAATTCTTCTCCCTGTAAACATTCTATAACTTCATATTTATCTCGATTCTCTCCGGGCACATTTTATATATAAATGGAGAATGACTTAAGATAACTTCTCTTCTCTATACTAATATTTCAGTCGAATTGACAATCCGGACGGGAATAAAGAATATTGTATCATTATCGACAATATTCTCTTATTTAGAATAATAACAGCATAAAAAGTTAGAAAACAGATAAAAATTAGCGCTTGAAATTTAATGTTAATGGAATAGACCTTGATTGTCGGAGTAAAAGGTTTTATAGCGAAAATCGTAATTGGCCACTCTATACAATTCTTCGACTATAGATCACTAATTACTTTTTAATAGCAAAAATGTTGTAAATAATACGTGGAATATCAAATAAAAAAATATAAAATAAGTGTTTTAGTATTTTT
>Ga0307425_1001655_pt1 | contig 13126 bp, 9 predicted proteins | sample SalMarWE160330MG_FD_202152 | JGI IMG/M metagenome (GOLD analysis project Ga0307425, IMG submission 202152) | Salt marsh sediment microbial communities from the Plum Island Ecosystem LTER, Massachusetts, United States - WE1603-30 | ecosystem: Environmental > Aquatic > Marine > Intertidal zone >... | reverse complement strand
TTATTTGAATGGGCACGTCAGGCACAACTAGGCGCTGAAATTGGTGCTGCTTTGGTCAAACACGGAGACATTAGAAGTCAATTACAGCTTTGCACAGAGTCTATTGTCAAAAATCTTGATGCTGCCTTTGCCAGGATATGGGTACTGGACGAAGAAGATGAGAACATTTTAAAATTAATGGCAAGCGCAGGAATGTATACGCGCCTAGACGGTAATCATTCTATTATAAAGATTGGTGAACTCAAAATCGGTATAATCGCTAAAGAGAAAATGCCACACCTGACCAATACGGTAATTGGTGATCCCATGATAACCGACCAAGAATGGGCCATCCGGGAGGGAATTATTGCCTTTGTCGGACATCCTCTTGTTCTCTCAGATAAGGTAGCAGGTGTAATGGCGATGTTCTCCAAGAAACCACTGCAAGAGGCCGCTCTAAAAACCCTTGCATCAATCTCAGATGAAGTTGCCTTAGGAATAGAGCGAAAAAAGGCGGAAGATAAGATTTATTCTCTGGCGTACTATGATAGTTTAACAGGTTTACCGAATCGATACTTTTTTAGAGAGCTTCTTGAGAGATCGATTGAATATGCAAACCGTTATAAACACTCATATGCTATTGTCCTTATTGATTTAGATGATTTTAGCCGAATCAATGATACCCTTGGACATGATGTCGGAGATGAATTGCTTAAGGTTGTATCTTCAAGATTGCTAAAAACCTTGCGGAGCAGCGATTATGTGGCACGTATATACGATGAGGAAGAACCCATTGCCCGGATGGGCGGCGATGAGTTTACTGTGTTATTACAGGAAGTTAATAATGTCGTGAATGCCAGCAAAGTTGCTCGCCGCATACTCAATAAACTGTCACAAGCTTATGAACTGGGTGGCCGTGAACTTTTTGTAACTGCGAGCATTGGCATTGCTGTATATCCTGACGATGGCAAAAACGTTGAAAATCTCATTAAGAATGCAGATACAGCACTATATCATGTCAAGAAAAGGGGGAAAAACAACTTTCAGTTTTATTCGAAATCAATGAATGAAACTGCCCTTGAACTTTTGACCCTGGAAACCAATCTTCGCAGGGCTATCGAGCGGCAGGACCTTCTGCTTTATTACCAACCAAAGGTGGACATAACGACAAGAAAGATAATCGGAATGGAAGCGCTAATACGCTGGAAAACACCGGAAGGGGGTTTGATTTCGCCGGCGAAATTTATCCCATTGGCTGAAGAAAATGGACTTATCATACCTATTGGTAAGTTTGTACTGCAAAACGCATGCCTTCAGAACAAAATGTGGCAGGAAGCCTTCCCGGAAAAGGTTAGTGTGGCGATAAATGTATCCGGGCTACAGTTCGGGCAAAAATATTTTGTTCAGGATGTCTTAACAGCTTTAGAAGATGCCAATCTTGATCCACAATATCTCGATCTCGAAATTACAGAGACAATAATCATGATTGATCCGGAGAGGGCAGTCCGTAGCTTGAATAAACTGAAAGAGGTAGGTATACATATTTCATTAGATGATTTTGGTACAGGATATTCATCACTTAGTTATCTGCAACGGCTACCTTTTGATGCTATAAAAATCGACATTTCTTTCATAAGAAACGTGGTAACAAATCTAAATGATGCCGCGATTGTAAAGGCAATCATAGCCATGGCTCATAATCTGAATTTGAAGGTTGTGGCAGAGGGTGTGGAGGATGAACAGCAATTAAACTTTTTAGAGGAGCATCAATGTGATATTATACAGGGGTACATTTTTAGCCCTCCGGTGCCAGCAGAAGAATTTTTTGATTTATTGACCCAGTGGAACGATCAACCTCTTTAAATAAATGAAAAACCTGTGGATAGTATGACCCCTGATTGCGAAAGGATGGTTAAAATAGGAAAGAGTAACCATATTATGAAATCTATCGAGAGGAAGGTGGTCCCAAGCGCAGTTAAAAAAGTATTTTATACAACAGAGGGCCGATCCAAGGATAATTATCCTATTCTGAATTTTCAATTATCAGGGATATATCAACAATACCAAATGTAAACTTATACTTCGCGGAAAATCCAGGTTTCTGCTATTAATGGAAAGAATTGCATTACCGCAAATATTCAATATGTTGGTTCGTAATTTTCTAAATGATTTGATTCATGGTTCCAATAACCATGCTCAAAGAACTCCTTCCAGGGCATCAGGTGCGCTTTCAGACTTATTATGGTATAACACCTTAATATTACTATTTATTAACGGAAAGTCATTTGTCTGGAAGGCTTCGTTGTTAAAAATCAGGGCATGTAATATCAACCACTTACAGGTCATGCATTTCTTATAAAGACCCCGAGCGGGGGAGACATAGGGGAGACAAAACGCAAAAACGCCGATTTCAGATGAAATCAACGCTGCCCAAGTTATTGAAATTACTGGTCGGGGCGAGAGGATTTGAACCTCCGACACCCTGCTCCCAAAGCAGGTGCGCTACCAGACTGCGCCACGCCCCGAATTCAAAAACACTGCAAAAAAGTGGATCAAGATACTTTCAAAAGCCTTGGTAGGATTTGACAGTCTCCGACACTCCCGCCCCAGGGGCGGGATGCGCTACCAGACTGCGCCACGCCCCGAATTCATTTGAATATAGATCTGCATGTAATCTAATCAGGTGGAAAAAATCAAGTCAATTCTCATTACTAAATTCTTGACCAGTATAGGTCTTTTCCCTATAATCCGTACCCAACGGGGATGTTTTGTCTCTATCTCCGTATTTTGATAATCACTTAAAGCATACAGGAGACGTTAAATGGAAATTACCAGGAAAATCGGTATTGGAATTGTCATGATTGTCCCGGGGTTTGTATTCGGCGGCCTTGTCTGGCAATGGTTCGGGTCCTGGCTGGTCGTCATCATACTGGAGATAATCATGGCCGCAATATATTATTCTCTCATTACAGGAAGATTCCCGACCGCCGCTAAGAGGGCTTAGGCTGCGTTTGAATATATTTTCCCGCCAAAACAGGACAGGGGATTGGGCCTAAAAGCTCAATCCCCTGTTTTTTGTCGAATGTCTTTTTTTAGGCAATCCCCAGAGAAAACTTGAGTGATTTGAGCGTGTTTTTCATGAGCATTGTAATGGTCATTGGACCAACACCTCCCGGTACAGGTGTGATGAATCCGGCAATTTCCTTGGCTTCATCAAAGTCCACATCACCTTTAAGTATTGCAATCTTTTTGCCGGTCTTTTCGCTGATCTTCTCTCCAACGCGGTTGACGCCCACATCAATGACACAAGCACCCGGTTTGATCCATTCCGGTTTAACAAGCCCGGGAACACCCGCGGCCACGATCAGAATATCCGCCCTTTTGCAGTGAGCCGCCATATCCTTTGTGCGGGTGTGAACCACGGTCACTGTTGAATTGGCTCCGTCCGCCTTCTGTAGCATGATATTTGCGATAGGCTTGCCAACTATGTTTGAACGCCCCACGACCACGACCTCAGCACCGCTCGTTTCCACACCGGCCCGGATAATCATCTCCTGGATGCCTGCAGGCGTACATGGCAGAAACTTGGCCTCTGTGCCGCCGATCATAAGACGCCCGACATTTACAGGATGAAAACCATCCACATCCTTATCCGGATCAATGGCATTTAAGATCTTTTTTTCATCAATATGTTTCGGGAGAGGCAACTGGACCAGGATGCCGTTAATGGAATCATCCTTGTTATACTTATCGACGAGTGCCAGCAGATCCTTTTCTGAAATGTCCTCAGGCTGGCTGTCCTGGATCTCGTTGAATCCGAGCCCTTTGGCTGTCTTAATCTTTGCCGTGACATAGGATATTGAGGCTGGGTTCTCGCCGACAAGAATGGTTACCAGGCCGGGGACCTTTCCATGTTCCTCTTTAATTTTCTTTACCTCTTCTTCGAGTTCTTCGAGGATTTGATCCCGGATTTCAGTTCCTTTGATCAGTTTTGCAGTCATCTTAAATCTCCTTTCCTGAAAGTTTTGTCCTCGTTCTAAAAGCCTGAAAAGCTTAAGAAAAAATTTGCATGTGTTAACGCGCATTTCCATAGCACAGTTGTTTTACAATATCAAATAATTTATCCTGCCCCTGAGCAAAGTCGAAGGGCTACGTTACCGTTCGGCTGAGCTAACGCCGAAGCCTTCGATAGCTCCTCTTTACAGCGTATTGTCCATAGGCCTTGAATTTAATACCTTGCTAGTGATTAAGAACGATTCAAAAACACCTGATATGAATAAAGATATTCAAACTTAACTGTGGATTTTGGCATGTCTATGAAGACAATATTGATATTTTCATTAGGTGGCGGGGTTTGAATTATTCCAGTAACCGTGGAATTGGGCCGAGACTTTCTTTATTGGAGGAAGGACATGAGCATAAATTTTATTTACATTACTGCCGGAAACCGGGACGAGGCCAGGGTCATTGGCAAGGCGCTCGTTTCAGAAAGGCTGGCTGCCTGCGTCAATATCATTGACAACATCAATTCCATGTATTGGTGGCAGGGTGAGATCCAGGATGACAGGGAGGTGATCCTTATTGCCAAGACAAAAGAATCATTAATACCTGAATTGATTGAAAAGGTAAAAACAATTCACAGTTATGACTGCCCCTGTGTCGTGAGCCTGCCTATTGTAGATGGAAATAAGGAGTTTTTAGAGTGGGTCGCTGAGGAAACGAAATAAGGGAATTCAAAAGCTTTCAGTAAGACAGGTTAATGCAAACGTTTTTTCACCTTCCTTAACACAAAAAACAGGATAAGTAATACAAGAAAAACTGATATTACCAAATAATAGCGGGCCATAATATAGTCCATCCTGTCTTTGACCGTCTCCCACTTGCTTCCAAGCATATAGCCAAACGCTATCCAGATGAGATTCCATAGAGCGCAGCTTATGAGGGCCAAAAAGGCAACCCTTAAGGCCCTTAATTTTATTATCCCCCCTGCAATGGATATGACGGAACGTAGTCCGGGAAAAAATCTGTTAAGTAAGATTATAAGATAGCCGAATCTTCGGAACCATTCTTCGGCCCTGATAATGTCCCTCGCCTTAAAAAAACGGTAGTCTTTTTCCACAAAGAAGCGCCTTCCCAACAAGGTTCCAATCCAGAAAAGGGACATAAAACCAAAAAGGCTGCCGATAGTGGTTGAAAGGTATACGCCGAGAAAGTTCAGTCTTTGAGCACCGACAAGAAAGGCGCCGAATGCGGTAACGGTGTCGCCCGGGACAGGGGGGAAGATGTTCTCCACAAATGCGCTCAGACCCAGCAAAAGATAGATCATATAATCAGGAAGCGAATTGAGGAAATTCAGAAAACTATCAAGATATGTCATATGTATTTCTTACTTGCTTCATATTGTAAAGGCCTCTTTAGAACATAACGGGCAAACACAGGCAACTGGATTATTATGCATTTAAACGCCAAAAAACAAGAATTCTTTTGTCTTGACTGCAATTCCGGCGTTTGTTATCTGAATTATGATCCAGCGAATATTTAAAAATCCCGGGAAGAGGGCACAGAGAACAAATGGCAAAGAAAAAACCAAGCAGAAAAGCACTGTTAAAAGAACCGGATGAATTCCTGACATTTTCAACAAGGGCCGTCAACTTTTTTAATGTGCACCTCCGGGAAATTCAATACATAGGCTTTGCCATAGGTATTGTGGTTATTGCCTATCTGGCAGGCTACGCATACCTGCGTTCAGTTAATAAGAATGCCCAGAATGCCTATAATATTGCCTACTATACTTTTACAAAAAACCTGAAAGAGGGTCTTACCCCTGAAAAACTGAGGGAATCTGAAGTACTGTTTAAAAAGGTTGTTGAAGAATACGGGCTGTCAAAGGTGGCCCGGTTGGCCCTTCCAAATGTAGCGTATGCAAAATTCGTTGAAAAGAAATATGATGAAGCTATTGACATATACAGAAAGTTTCTCAAAAAGGTTTCAGGAAATAAGCAGTATGAATCACTCGCACATTTGGCAATAGCCGGCTGTTATGAGGCCAAAGGAGATCTGCAAGGAGCCGTAGACACACTGGGTCCGTTTGTAGAGCACCCGAATGATCCATTCAGGGAAATAGCAATGTTTAACCTTGCACGCCTTTACCGACTCTCGAACAGGCATGAAGAAGAAAAAGAAATTCTGAATAAGTTCATTCAGGAGTACGGCAGTTCCCCTTTTGCTCCCATGGCCAAAGCACGCCTCTGAAAGAATGATTATCAGCATGCTGTAAGTATTTCGTAGTAATCCCTCAAAAAACGCTTCCTGCTTTTTTGCATTTCAAGGTATTATGATGAAAGTTGCGCAAAAGGCATTTTTCTTGACATGGCCATAATTGTTTCTTACAGTCACTTTGTAGCTAAAATATAGCTTTTAAAAGGAGTTTTATCATGATCATACCTGAAATTTTGGCAAGGAACGCCAGGATGTATAGGGATGAGGTTGCCCTTATAGAACGGGAACCAGCAAAGGAGAAAAGGGTGGCCATAACGTGGAAAGAATTTGATGACATGGCAAACAGGGTGGCAAATGCACTGATAGCCAAAGGTATAAAAAAGGGGGACAAAGTAATTCATCTGATGATGAACTGTCTGGAATGGCTCCCTGCCTATTTCGGGATCCTGAGGACAGGCGCATGGGCCGTTCCCCTGAATTTTAGATTCACGGCAGATGACATACGATATTGTGCTGAAATCGCCGAGGCCGAAGCCGTGATTTTTGGCGAGGAGTTTGTGGACCGCGTTAACACTATAAAGGACGATCTGCCGACAATTAAAGATTATGTGTTTGTTGGGCCTGTCGACCTGAAGCCTGATTATGCCGAGCCTTTTGATTCCTTTTTGGAGAAAGGGTCAACAGGCAGCCCCGATATACCTATTGGACTTTTGGACGAAGCAGCCCTTTATTTTACCTCCGGGACCACGGGGCAGCCGAAGCCGATTCTTTTGACCCACAGGAACCTTGAATTTGCATGTATCATTGAAAACCGCCATCACAACCAGAAACATGAAGACAATTTTCTCTGTATCCCGCCGCTTTACCACACAGGGGCCAAGATGCACTGGTTTGGAAATTTTGTTGTGGGAGCCAAGGCGGTGATTCTGAAAGGGGTTAAACCCGAATGGATTCTTGAGGCGGTCTCTGAAGAAAAGGCCACGATTGTCTGGCTTCTGGTACCATGGGCGCAGGATATCCTTATTGCCATTGAAAACGGAGATGTTTCCCTTTCCGACTACCAGCTCGACCAGTGGAGGCTAATGCACATCGGGGCACAGCCCGTACCTCCCAGCCTTGTTAAGAATTGGAAGAAGGTCTTCCCTCACCACGACTATGATACAAATTACGGATTGAGTGAAACCACGGGCCCCGGCTGCGTACACTTGGGTATTGAAAACCTTCACAAGGTGGGTGCCATAGGCGTACCCGGTTTTGATTGGGAATACAAAATCGTAGACAATGGCCGAAATGAGGTTTCAAAGGGCGAACCAGGAGAGCTAATGGTTAAAGGACCCGGCGTCATGAGGGAATATTACAAGAACCCGGAGGCCACTAAAGATACAATCTTTGATGGTTGGCTCCTGACCGGCGATATGGCCCGGGTGGATGAGGATGGGTTCATCTGGCTCGTGGACAGGAAGAAGGATGTGATCATCACGGGAGGCGAGAACATATTTCCGGTAGAGATAGAGGATTTTCTGATGGAGAATGAAAAGATTCAGGATGCCGCCGTTATAGGCATCCCCAACGAGCGGTTAGGCGAAATTGTGGCAGCTATTGTCAAGGTCAAACCGGGGCAGGAGATGACTGAAGAAGAGTTCATGGCATATTGCGAAGCCCTGCCGCGATATAAGAGGCCAAGGACGGTTTTCTTTGACGATGTTCCCAGGAATCCAACTGGAAAGATCGAAAAGCCCAAACTCAGAAAGAAATATGCCGGCATGGCAGAAAGTTTTAAGGTGTAAGTCAATTTACTAAACCTCTAATCTGAAACAGAGGGGGAAAACATGCACAAACTATTGACAGAGGAATCGGGAAGGGAGCTGCTTCTATTGGGTAATGAGGCTATTGCACGCGGAGCCCTTGAAGCAGGTGTCTCCTTTACTACCTGCTATCCGGGAACTCCTTCTTCTGAGATTCCCGATCAGTTTTTCAGGATCAGTCAGGAGACAGATCTATATTTCGAATATTCCACGAACGAAAAGGTTGCTTTGGAGGTGGGTGCGGGGGCAGCCATCTCGGGCTTAAGAACCATGGTGACCATGAAACATGTGGGACTCAATGTGGCATCCGACCCTTTAATGACCCTGGCCTATTTGGGTGTCAAGGGGGGCATGGTCATTATAAATGCAGATGATCCTTTCTGCTTCTCCAGCCAGAATGAGCAGGACAATCGGTATTATGCGAGACTGTCCAGTCTGCCAATGCTGGAACCCACAAATGTCCAGGAAATGAAGGACATGACCGTCGCTGCCTTTGATTTGTCGGAAGAACTGGAACTCCCGGTAATCATAAGGACGACCACCCGTTTGAACCACATCAGTGCGGCGGTGAAGCTGGGGGACTTAAGGCCGGTTAAAACAAAGGATACGTTCCAGAAAAACCCCTTTCATTTTGTTGCCGTGCCCGCGGTCTCCAGGAACCTGCACAAGTTGCTTTTAGAGAAATATAATCGGGCATTAGAGAAATCAGAGAAATGGCCAGGCAACCAGATTATAGGTAACGGCAGATGGGGTATTGTTGCAAATGGAGTAAGCTTCAATTATGCGAGTGACGCGGTTTCGGATCTCGGAATATCGGATAAGGTCAGCATTCTTAAATTGGGGTTTTCGTGGCCCTTACCAAAAGATCTGTGTACACATTTTTTGAAGCAGGTGGACAAGGTGCTGGTTGTTGAAGAACTGGAGCCGGTCATGGAAAACGACCTGAAAGCTATTGCACAGGAAAGCGGGATCACAATACCGATCAAGGGAAAAGGCGTTGGAGGTCTTTCCAGGCTCTTTGAGTATGATCCCGGTATGGTTCGAAAGGCTGTTGCTGAATATTTTGGCGTGGCTTACAAGAAGCCCGAAATGCATGATCTATTGGATATTCCTGAGCTCCCTGGAAGGCCCCCGAACCTTTGTGCCGGATGCCCGCACCGTGCGACCTACTATTCCGTAAAACAGGTATACGGACCTGACGCGATCTACCCGACGGATATCGGTTGCTACACCCTGGGTCTTCTGCCGCCAATTTCCATGGCCGACCTCGTAATATGTATGGGGTCTTCTGTAAGTACAGGTTGCGGCTTTTCCAGAGCCACAGACCAAAAAGTGGTTTCATTTATAGGTGATTCCACATTTTTCCACTCTGGTATCACGGGTCTTTTAAATGCTGTACATAATAATCACAAATTCACCCTGGTAATCCTTGACAATGGGACAACCGCAATGACCGGCCACCAGCCCCATCCGGGCGTGGACACCGAGCCCATGGGAGTTAATCTGACGCGGGTCCCTGTGGAAGACATTGTTCGGGGCTGCGGTGTCAAAGATGTCCATGTTGTCAGGCCGTTCAAGTTGAAAAAGACTATTGAGGCGGTCAAGGCCACGATGGAATATGATGGGATGTCCGTCATTATCTCGAAAGAGCTGTGTCCCCTCTTTGCAAAGGCCGTAGGCCGGTTCAAAAAGACAAGGCCTTTTTATGTAAATCATAACAAATGCAAAAATCATCGGGACTGCATCAACCTCCTGGCCTGTCCAGCCATGTACCTGGACGGTGATCAGGTTGAAATAGACGAAAATCTCTGCATTGGGTGTTCGGTTTGCGCGCAGGTATGTCCTGAAAATGCGATTCTGCCACTAAAAGCATAAAAGGGAGGTTTACATGGAAACAAAAAGACTTGTATTTATAGGCGTTGGCGGACAGGGAAACCTTCTCGCCTCACGTTTAGTAGGAGAGGCGGCTCTCTCTTTGGGTATACCAGCAGTAGTAAGTGAGATTCACGGCATGGCCCAGCGAGGCGGAATCGTGGAATCGGCAGTTTTATTGGGCGAGGTTACCAGTCCGATCGTGTCCAATGCGGAAGCCGACGTATTAATAGGGTTTGAGCCATTAGAGACTTTGCGGTCACTGGGAAAATGCAACAAAGACACCCTTATCATTACCAATACCCACCCTCTACCCCCGTTCACTGTTGCCGCCGGCCAGGGTAAATATCCTCCGGTCGATAAAAGTCTGGAGTTGATTAGAAGCAAGGCGAAAAAGGTTATCGCACTTGATGGGAACGCCATGGCCAATGAAGCCGGCAATCCATTGTCGTTGAACATGGTTATGCTGGGTGCTTTAATAGGCTCGGGAGCCATTCCCATAGGTGCGGAAGATATGAAAAAAACCATATCCACATCTACAAAGAAGGCATTTTTAGAATCCAATTTAAAAGCCTTTGACCTCGGTATGCAAAGCGCAAATTAGTGGGAATGTTTTTTTGCGCGGTCTATTAACAAAGTTGGAATAAAGAACTTCCTCCAAGGCCGTTAAATAAGCCTGGTATCGAGATTCCGGTCATGAAAGGTATCGTTCTTGTATCAACGCCTTGGCCCCTGTTTAATCGTCCTTCAGTACAACTAGGCTCACTCAAGGCGTTTGTGCGTCAAAACACGCCTGAAATACAGGTGGATGCCAAACACTTTTATCTGAGCATAGCCGAAGAAATAGGCTATGATCTGTATGGTAATATCTCCGAAAGGACCTGGCTCGCGGAAACACCTTATGCGGCACTCTTGTATCCTAATCGAATGTCGGTCATTGAACGTTTTTGGAAAAAGAGATCTTCAGGCGTGCCTATTGCCAAAGAATATGATCTGAGTGAATTGTGCGGCAGACTGGCAAGAATATCTTCCCGGGTTGTTGATAGTGAGGATTGGGACCGCTATATTCTGGCAGGATTCTCAATATGTTTTGGCCAACTGACAAGCTCACTTTTTTTTATCCGTGAGATCAAGAAGAGTGTGCCGACACTTAGAATAGTTGTGGGAGGATCCGCATGTGCGGGAGATTTGGGAGTGAGCCTCCTCGATAGCTTTCCAGAAATTGATTTCGTGATTCAAGGGGAAGGTGAATTGCCGCTTGTTAATTTAATTAATAACCTGATGGGGACCCAAGAAGATTCTGGTACAGTCTCCATCCCCGGCCTCGTTTCACGTTATAAGTTTCCTAAGGGTCAAACAATCTCCCAGGTGCCCAATCTGGACCAGCTGCCAACCCCTGAATACGAAGACTACTTCAGGCAATTGCAGGACCTTGAGCCTGAAAAGAGGTTCCTGCCAAGAGTTCCGATGGAGATATCCCGCGGCTGCTGGTGGCGGAAAAGTCTCGGATCCAAAGGCCCTTCTGGTTGCGCCTTTTGCAATCTCAATCTACAATGGCAGGGATACCGTGCAAAGTCCCATAAGAAGGTAATTGCGGAATTGGATAGCCTCACCAATGAGCACCAAATTCTCTCGGTATCATTTATGGACAACCTTCTCCCTTTCAAGGGCTTGAAGGCTTTATTTGATGGAATCGTAAGGCTAAAAAAGGACTTTCGTCTTTTTGCTGAAATACGTGCTACAACACCACGAAATGTATTGGCTGCCATGGGTGAGGCCGGAGTGCGTGAAGTACAGGTAGGCGTTGAATCCCTCAGCACAAGCCTTCTTCAAAAGCTGAACAAGGGGACAACCGCCATGGATAACATGGAGATCATGAAGAACTGCGAGACCCCGGGCCTCCCCAATTTAACAGGCAATCTGATACTCAATTTTCCGTCAAGTGACGAACAGGACGTGGCTGAGACAATATCGAATCTTGAATTCGCTCTGCCTTTTCGGCCCGTTAGAGGTATTCCCTTTTGGTTGGGTTATGGCAGCCCTGTCTGGCAGATGCCGGATGTCTATGGCATCAAAAAATTGGCGAATCACCCTTATTACGGTTATCTTTTCCCACAGGAAATTCTTGGCGGGCTAAGGTTCATAATTCAAGGATATCAGGGTGGAGTTAGAGGCCAGAAGCGCCTGTGGCGTCCAGTAAAGGAAAAAATGGAAGAATGGAGAAGGAACTATTTTAGGCTTCATGAACTGGAGAGTAGCGGCCCCATTCTCTCCTTTCAGGACGGGCAGGATTTCATGATCATTCGACAGAGACGCTATAAAAACCATGATATGACCCACAGGCTGAGAAATACCTCCAGGAAGATCTATTTGTTTTGCCAGACACAGCGATCCATACGACAGATTCTTGCCCGCTTTCCCGGTTTTGGTGAAGACAAGGTGGGACCATTTTTGCGAATGATGGTGGGGAAACGGTTGATGTTCAATGAGGGAGACCGCTATCTCAGCCTGGCAGTTCCCATAAAGGGATGTTCTTTGATATGATGATGGGCACGACATGACATAAGAAGTGCTCGAGATGATAACTGAATTATGGGTCAGCACACTAGGTCTGTGCCGGGGATAAAAGAGATATCAATTCTCATCTTCAAGCTTTTTGGTACAATGCCAATATTCCTTCCATTGGGCTGACATCCTCCAGGAGTTGCAATCCGTCATATTTTGGTAGGATCTTGTCAAGGCCGTAGACCATCAAAATTGAACCGCTTTTTGCCTTTTGGGCTATCAGTCGGGCAAATTCTTCGTGCATTACCAAGTAGGTATAAAAGAGATCAAAGTCTTTGAAGGGAGCCCCGATTTTCAGCATGATCTTTTCATGGACATTATCATCCGTCGCGTCGCCGTGAAAGAGTAGTATATTATCCGGAGGTTCGATAAGCCGATTAAGCTTGAGATTTTCATCCAGTTTTGCCTTCAATTGGCCTGATTTATTAAGTGTCCATTCATCCAGTTCAATGCCGACGGACTTTTTGACCAGATAACTCAAAAAGACATTCAACCTGCCATCGCCGCATCCAAGGTCCATAAACATGGTTTCGTCAGGTTTGATAATTCTTTGGTCTAACATGCGGCCCAGGCAGTTAAAAATAGTCATAAGGTCAGTGGATCTCCTGAAACCCAAGGGACCTATATCACCAACCTTGCGATGATCATAAAACTCGGCTACCTTGATCAGAGTCTCTTTCAGTTGT
>Ga0307425_1001654_pt1 | contig 13128 bp, 11 predicted proteins | sample SalMarWE160330MG_FD_202152 | JGI IMG/M metagenome (GOLD analysis project Ga0307425, IMG submission 202152) | Salt marsh sediment microbial communities from the Plum Island Ecosystem LTER, Massachusetts, United States - WE1603-30 | ecosystem: Environmental > Aquatic > Marine > Intertidal zone >... | reverse complement strand
TTTCTTCTTTAACTTTTGTTTTAAGCAATTTGCCGGTTCTAACATCCTTTACTATAACTTCCATTTCGGTTATAGCGCCGCTTATCAAGAATTCAGGTTGGAAGGATAATAGCGTGCTGTCGTCCTGTTGGTTGTAAATGAATGTATATTTCTTTTCTTGGTAAACTCCTAACGAACCTGGCATTTTGAAATAAAGTTTCCATTGTCCGTTTTCGTCTCCATCTACCCAAAATACATAACCATTTAAATTAGCCAAACCGTTAACGAATTCATAATCAGATTGCCCTGGACGTTGGATGAAATTACTAGGTTCGTCCGGAGTGTCGTCTATATCTAATGCAAATCCGTAGTCTGCCGCCCTATCGTAAACTGCTGATGAAAATTTAGAATCTTTGAAAACGCGACCGCCTTTTCCTTTTTTCTTTTTAGGCTTTTCCGGTTCGTTGTCCATCATTAAGACATCTTTGGTATGCGCTACGGCTCGTATCGTCGGCATTCCGTTTTGAGGAAAATTCGGTGCTTGTTTTCTTAAAATCGCCCTGCCGACGAATTCAAGCTCGTTTCCGTAACCCATCCATACGGCTACTTCATTCCCGGGTTGAAATAATTTTGAATTACTTAACATGAAATCGGGGTTTATCGCTCTTATTCTAAGCGCATCCGCCATCCCGTCCGTACTTTCATACTCCACAGATTCTATGAATTCTGTTACTCCCGTATTTAGTTCTTCTCCTTCAACTTCTATTGCGAAAGTCGGAGACATAAAATCTGTTTCGTTGGAATTATTATCTACCATGTTAATTCGATATCAGTATGTGGCTAACATACGTAACATTCCTTTTGTCGAATATTTCTTTTCTAAGGATTGTTTGTGGCGTTATTTTTTTCCCCGTCAATGTTTTTAGCGCAACACTTTTTGGTTGTGCTTTTTCTTTTCGAATCGCTTCAACGCTTGGTAATTTTATTACGTCGCCAACTTGTATGTTTGGTTTCGTAGGATGCCTATTTCGTATTATTATCCCAAGCATAGGATTTTGGTATTCTCTATATGCTAACAATTCGTAATAATCTCTTGTTATTGCTCTGTGATACCTAGTTTCATATTGCCCGGAGCTTACAAGAGAAAACGGCGAATAAGCTCTTAATGATATATTGCAACTCAAACCTCTCATTCTTCCGGTTATAACCGGATCTTCGTATTGTATATCAGAGAGATTTTTTATAACACAATCCATCAGCCCCCAACCTTGCCCAACCCAGAAAGTAAGAATTGGAGGGCGATTTCCGTACAACGGATCAGGACGTGCCCACGATTCCAGAAGTTGTATGTCAGTTTCGGTTGTTCCGGTTATTGAGTCGTAATCGTGCATTATTATGCGAAATGAAATCGTATCCGCACTTTGATTAAGGAATTGTAATATTTCATTACTTCTACTTAACGCTGTATGCGAAGCGTAATTCGGTTTTATGTTTTTTGTAAGATTCTGGGGAGCAAACTTTCCTTGCATAGTTTGTTGTGTAGTATGATTAAGAAGAAACCATGCTTTCATACTAGGATACGTATTCATCCTGCCGCCTTTTTGACCGGTGCTGCGCCGTGTTCCAACATCGTTCTGCGTTGCCAAGGAGTTGATTTATATCCGGCCCTATCTTGTATCTCTTGTCGATGTCTAGATGTCGCCACGTCTAATCCTTCTCCGTCAACGCACATTTGATTCTTTATATCCAAAGTTCTTTTGTCTTCTAAATTTACACCGACATCAATTTTAGGGGTTTCCGTAGCTTTTCTCTGCTGTTGAGTTTTCAAATCATTTATTGATTCTATCAAACTCTTTTTGCCTTCTATTTGCGAAGCGTAATCGGGAGCGCCTTCTACGTTGACTTTTACGGATTCGCCTTTTTTCTTCTCGTCAACAGCAATTGCGGCTGTTTTAGCGATATTAGCCATCCTTCCGGATACTTTGCCCTTTTGTTCGCCGCCTTGGTACGAAATTCCGTTATCTATCCAATCTTGTATAGATTTTATGTTTACGCCTAAAGCTCCCAATCCTTCTTCAACATAAGGTATCTTTCTAACAAGTTTGAGAAGTCCGCCTAATGCTGCTCTTATTGGTAGTGTGAGCGCGTTGAATATCGCCGTTCCAATTCTTTTCACTCCTCCAACGAAATCGCCTTCCATGATCTGCATTATTCCGCCGAATACATTTTCAAATACTTTTTTAACTCCTATTACAACAGTTTTAATCGTGTGTACCACAGAACTTATAACGGCTCCAACGGCGCTTATCGTACCCCCTATTATAAGCATAACATCATGCAATACAAGAGTTATAGCGCTTCCAACCAATTTTCCGGCAGATATCCAAGCTTTGCTAGTCCCTTCGCTGGAGCCGAACAATGCGATGTATATTTCATTAGCAGCATTTTTAACATCCGAAACCACAGAATAAAATGTTCCAGTTACAGAATTCCACATATAATTAAAAGCATTGCCTAAGTATCCGGAGTATTCCATTATTGTATCTATTACGGATACAACGAAACTCAACGGGCCTTCTAAAAGACTCGTTATGATATCGGCTCCAGCCGTAACAACGCTAACTATGGTGTCTATAACCGATATAACAGAATCAGAAACCCAATTTATTCCATTTGCTATTGTTGAGCCGAAATTCTCCCATTTTATTTCCATTCCTTCGACGCCTGTTAACCAATGTCCGAAAATTCTATAAAATCTTTCTTTAACTCTAGAAACTACATTTTCCACACGTGAAACTACGCTTGACCACAAATTTCCCCATTTTTCACCAATTCCGTCGGATAACTCATTCCATCTAGCAAGAAACCCGCTAACAATTCTTTGCGCGACATTGTAAAACGATAGAGCGGATTGTTTTACGTCTCCCCACAATCTTACCATCGTATCGCCGAAAGATTCGCCTTCTTTTCTATATAAAGCGAAAGCAACGGCTAGTATCCCGGTTACGATAACAATAGGCCAAAAAGCGCCAACTAACATCATAAGTGATCCTCTTATAACGTTTAGCGCTCCCATCGCTATTGTTTTCAATCCAATGAATACTTTCGATAAGCCTCCTAAAACAAAACTAAGTGCGGTAACAGACAAAGCTATTGGAACTATTGCGGCTGCTATTATCGCGAAATATGTAGCGTATTTGGCGATTTTTCTAACGCCTTCTTTGCCGAATGTGTTTTCTAATTTTTTCCCCAACTGTATTACAATCGCTCTTAAGTCGTACCAAGCTTCCGTTAAACCGTCTATTGCGTCTTGCATTCCGTACGCTATTTGTAATGCCGATGAACCGTATTTTTCTTCTATTTCTTGTAATTTTTCTATGCTGAATATCTGCGCTCTAATCGAATCCGCTCTTTTAGAAGCTTCGCTTTCCAACATTATCATGTTGTTTATTTCTTTTACAGCAGACGCTCGTTGGGCTTCCGTGAGCGATTTATTGCTTGTCAAAGCTTCCTCTAAAACGCGTTTTCTTAACCATTGCTGCGCTTCGGCCGAACCTTTCGCGCCGCTAAATGCAACATCAATCTGTTTTTGAGCTTCCGTTTTTCTTGCTTCTGTCATTGTGGCGATTTGTTGATTAATCATCTTCGCACGAGAAGCACTTAATTGTTCTTCCGATTTGACGTCTGCCGCGGCCATCTGCGCGGTTTTAATCATTTCGGCACGACGTCTAGATTCCGCTTCGAAAGCTGCTAATACGCCTCGCTTCCTTGCTTCTATCTGTGCGCGCGATAGATTCTCCTCGCTCATTTGCATGCGGCTTAGAACCTGTATAGCGCTGCGCGTAGACCTAGCGTAATTATCCGTGGCTCCGGCCGCTTGAAGTCTTTGGCTGGTGGTTTTAGCGATAAGCTGTGCGCTTTCTGAATTCTGTTTGCTTTCTTCGGTTCTTATCTCATTCAGAGCGTCCAAACTGAAAAGAACGCTATTTAATCCTTTCGTCATTTCTTCGACGACAGGAGTAAAAGATTTCATCAGCGGTCCGAAAAGGCCGATTGAAAGAGATTCGACGGAAGCACCAAACAAAGTCAACCGCCCGATAAAATTGTCCAAACGTTTTTCCGCTGCTTCCGTCGCCGCTCCTATTCCGTAACTCGAAGCAATAAGACTATTTTCAAGTTCGTCAAGCGCTTCCTTTCCTTGTATTCTTAAAGCGTTGTAAGCTTTGACGCCTCTTAATCCAAAGAATTCGACTGCTAAACCGGCTCTTTCTGCGGCGCTGGGAATAGCGTCCATTTTGGATGATATATCTTGTATTATAGTCGAAACGGGTTTAAGTTCTTTGTTGCTGTCCTCAAGAGTTATTTTCCATTTTTTCATTATCGCTTCGGCTTTTTCGCTTGGTTTAACAAGCTTATTCATCATATTAACAAATGAAGTTCCGGCGATAGAACCCTTCAATCCGGCGTCTCCCAATTTGCCGAATATTGCCGCCGTTTGTTCTAGCGATATATCAAGACCTTTCGCCATCGAAGCGCCGTATTTGAATGATTCTCCTAAGAATGTTATGTTTGTATTTGCGCTAGCCGAAGTAAGCGCTAATACGTCCGCAACGTGCGCCGCATCGCTCCAAGCCAAATCCATGGATTTAACGGTTTGAGCAACTATATCAGAAGCCGTTGCTAAATCTATAGAATCTGCGGCTGCTGCATTCATAGTTCCTTGTAACGCTGATATTATCTGTTCGGTATTGGCACCAGCACGAGCGAGTTGTTCCATCGCTTCTCCTGCCTGGGTTGCGCTGAAAACCGAAACAATTCCCATACGTTTCGCTTCCTTGTTAAGCGAAGACATATCGCGTTCGCTTGCCCTAGCAACAGCCCCAACGGCAGACATCTGCTTCTCGAATTTCGCAGCTTGCGAAACGCCCGTCCCAACAGCCAACGCAAGAGGAATCGCTCCAAGCGCAGCGTTTCGAAGTCCGGTTCCAAGCATCCGTGCGCCTGATGCTATTTTCGCAGCGCCTTGTCCCATAACGCGCGATGCTTGTGCTATAGACATAGACATACGAGATATAGACGTCGGAGCTTGGTTGCTAGTGGATATGAATCTTCCTAGCGAATCTCTAGCGCGATCCGTTTCGGATACAAATGGCGCGCTATCGGCTGTTATTATCGCCCCTAAACCGTATCTTTCTAACGCCATTTAATCACCTTCGTCTATGTGATAGTGTTCCCGTACTTCCTTTAGAAGTTCTTTTGATTTCTTCGGATTCTTTTTTAAGCTGTTTATACAATCTCTCTAGATACCATTTCCTATCAACTGATAACATGTTTTCTACATCTCCATAAGTCATTCCTTTCATACAATAAGTTAAAATAAACATTTCTTCCCGTAATTCATCTAAAGAACTTAACGGGAAGAAACTCCGAAAAAATTATCAAATGACCAATCAATCGGCATTACGAAGTTTGATCTACACTTAGGACACGCTCCTTCTATTGCCATATTCGGACCGATAGCGTTATCGTCTAGAGAATTTGTTATCCCTTCGATGTCGGCTTTGCACATATCATCCAATTCGTTTAGGGTTAAAACGATTTGATTGATTTTTCCGTTATCGTCTTTTTCTTCGTTGATGCCGATTATCGATCCAAGAATCATACCGGCTTTTGCTGCTCCCGTATTCATTCCGCCAATTCCGCTCATATTCTCCAGCGTTGTCCACCTTGGCGGACCCATCGTGAAACTTTCAACTCTTTTTCCGCGTATAATGAAAGGTTCTTCCAACTTATACGTCCATTGCGCATCCTCGTACGTTTCACAAGAATTAACTTCTACGGTTGTAAGGTTTGCGGCGTATTTGAAACTATTAGAACAATTAGGACACTTTACGTTGAGATTGAGTTTATCTCCCATAGATTTGACTCTGAGCCAAACGTAAAGATAGAATACATCCCCGATGAACATTTGGGATATGTGTACAAGTCTTTCAACATCTTTAAGATTTTCAAAGTTATACGTGCCAACGTTTGTACACATCGCAGATACAACCCTGGATACGAATTGAGCAACGCTTTCGCCACGGTTGCCGTCCCTCATCTCGCCGAGTTCCCTCTCTTCTTTCATCCTCCACTTTTTTATGTTGAATGATTTAGCATACGCACCGGAATGGGAAAGGATACCCAAAGGCATCGATTGGCCGAGTTCTTTCAGCGTGGTTTTCTTGATTTTATTTTCTTGTTTATTTTCTTGTTCCACGGTTCACCTTCAATTAGCTTTGCGCTGTTGTAAAGCCCAACCTTGTTTTGTTATATTACGTCAACGGAAAAACTTGATCAACGCTTAGCGTCCACTCAACTAGCGAAAGCTCCCCTTCGTTGATCATCTCTCTATCCGGCAACGTTCTTTTTTTCGGGAATACGCCAACCAATTGCTTGGAAACAATTATATTTCCGCTGACTGAAATTCCCAAAAGCGTTCCAACCTTTTTGTATGAAGGCAGAACGGGATCGGTCGATTCTATCAACCAAGCTTCCATAGCGGCTTGCTCGACAACATGGTGCTCTGGAATCATAATCGTAAATTCCGTTGCTTTTTGCTGCCCTCCGGAAACGATAGTTCTATCCGGCATTTCCGACGTTACAAGCTCTGTTTCCAATCCGCTGATGTTGGTGCACGTAAGCGGCGGAACCCCAAGAAACATCAATTGATATTTATTAGTTGGGATGTGATCAGGACTTATATCTCCAAACATTCTATTGCTCCTCTTACGGACTTGCCGTATTAAAATTGTTTACCAACGATGATTGTCGATAGTACGAGCGTCGTCGCGGTTGAATCCGCCGATTCAACGTTAGCGTACAAAGTTGCGTTGGCCGCTATATTGTACGTTGCTTCGGCCAACGGGACACGTCTAGTTTTCCCTGCGGCGTCCAACCCGGTCAAAGCTTGCGCTGAAAGGATATCATCTCCATCCGCTGATGTTCCTACGTTAACCGTTCCGTCTGCTGCTACCGAACCGCTCGCCGATACCACTTTCAATATTATTTCTCTCGGAGAAAAACTTTTTGTGCTTACGCCGTTGAGAGCGTCCGAAACTTCCGATTCGTCCGTTTGCACCGGCAAAGGTGTACATGTCGCGGAAACGTCTCCGTTTTCGTTTACGACGTCTTCAAGAGAATCCGTAGCAACTACATTGGCGTTAACGGCGTCTATAAGAGAATTCAATCTACTCTTTGCAACGCCATGTTCCGGTCCAATTCCTATTCCGGAAACCTCATCGTCGGTGAATTTTTGTATTGTCATAATACCCTCCGTTATGATTGTTGTTTTTCGTTATCCAACAGAATCGAAAATCCCTTGTTTGCCAATACGAATTATGAATCTTTCAACAGTATCGGCCAATCTGAGTTTTACCTCGGCTATCATATCTCCGGCCGCTCTTGTTGCGTCCGTGTTAAGCTCATCATCAAGTTTGATGATTGCTGCTTGGTCGAACGTATCTCCTCGAATTGCGCGCTTTGGCAACCATTCTGGTATGAAGAAACTTTTGAGAGCGGCAAGGGCGAGTTTCTCGTTCTCCTTGTCGTTTATCATAAAAATCAACCAATCGAAAGATTCTTGCAAAACATGTTCGTAGTATGACATTTGTTCTCGTTGGTGTTTCCATTTCCAAGTCGGATCGGTACTTAATGTTCTATCTCCCCAAATTATGAAATTTCCACCGGTGCTTTTTTTGATAACGGTTATCCCAACGGGATTCAATTGTTCTTCGTTAAGAAGAGCGTCTCCGGTAGGAATATCCAAAAGTCTTGGTAGTTTTGCGTCTATACCGGCTTCCGCTTTATGGTACCCGTCGTAATCGGCGGCAATCCTCGCTTCTCGTCCGTGTACCATGCCGGTAACGGGAATTGTTTTCAATTTTCCGTCTTTGCTATCCGGATCGGGAACTTTCCCGTAACTTGGGAATGCCACAACGGCAAAATCTGATCTTCCCAACGTATCGTTTATTTGGGCTATTGCGTCGTTTTCGGTAACGATATTGCTGGGAATCTCATATCTGTATTGGTGGTTTTTAGCTTCTGCATAAGCAACGCCTGCTTTCTGTACGGCCGTAGAAGTAACACCAGGGGTGGCGAATTTTACCAAACCCATATTTTTACCATAGATTCGGTTGAACGGAGAATTGCCAACGTCCCAAGCCTGCTGCGTATAATCCGTATCGGCGATATCAGCACTACCGTCTCTTCCGCCTTCCATCTCCAACGGGGCCGTTACCATGAATTCATCGGCCGCGGCGCCATCGATTGTCATATCTGAACCGCTAGCAACGGTGATGCTATCGTGATCGTTATCGACGATTCTGAATCTTGTTGCTTTCGCGTTAACTTTGTCAGGATAACAGTAACCGCCGATAAGAGAATCAGGGATGAATGGCTTGTAATTTATTACAAGCGTATCGGTAGCAACCAATGGTGTCGCTCCGGCTGTAATTGTGAACTCGGGCGTCCATTTGTTATTCGGAACGAACGAAGAATCCAATGTTACGGTCCCTAAACTTCCGAATTTATCGCTAACAGCGGTCCCTTCCGTTGCGGAAGTCATTGTTATAGTTATTTTCTGGGCGATCATATCGTCGTCTGTGCTATCGAAAGCGAAAGTAGGGTTGCCCGCTCCAACAGGAGAATTTATTGTGAAATCGTGTATAACGGAAGTAAGCACGGTTGCCGTAACCGTATCGATTATTCCGTAATAATTTGCGGGACGGACCGAAGGAATGTGCGCTCCCGTCCACAAATCTACGGCGGTTATTTCGTCATTTCCGCCGTCATCGTTGATGATATCAACCCAATATCTTCCGCTCGTCGGATTGGTGTTGAGATTTCCGTATTTTTTTACAAAACCTCCGTCGACATAAACCGAAAGCGCGAATTCTGTATCCGGATTTTCTTCGCCGTCTTCAATCTCGATGCTAAGCGCTTTTTCATCATTTGCTATCGAAAGATAATAACGAAGACTGCTTCCGCTCAAAGCGTTATAATCGTCCAGCATCGTCTGATCGCTCGCTACCGTTATAACCCCAGCATCATCGTTTCCTACGATAGGATATCGAGTATTCGGAACGTCTTCTAACTCTATATAACCCCCGACCCATTCGTCTGTTTCCATGGCCGTGCCGGTGTCGAGAGTTATATTTGTCAAATCGGTAATAAGCGCCAAATCATTGGTTAGATAATTTCGCTTTCCTCCCCAACGTCCTCCATTTTTAGCCTTGAGAGTACCCATGGGCGTTAGAACTGCGCCAATTCTCGCATACAGCGTCATCGTTGCTTGTGCTTCATTACCATCGGTAACGCGAATCAACAGAAGTCCGCCCGCTCCATTGGCGAGGCTGTAATAATCCGATGCGCAATCCGGAAGCATAGAATCGGAAATCAAACCGCCGCACTTCTTTTCGAATATTTTTTTGTTTTGCGCGATTATAAGTTCCCCAACAGGGCCTTTTTCCATCAAACCCGCATATCCCGCCCAACCAAGCGCGCCGGGTTCGATTCCTTTCTCGCCTTCCAATTCGATGATTGCCACGCCCGCTCCTCTTGTCGGACCGTATCTTTTCTGTGCCATAGGTAATTTCTCCTTGTTATATGGTTACGTCCATGTCGCCTGTTAACTCCAAATTTCTCACGGCGTACACATCCACCGCATCTCTTACGTAGTATAACGTACCCAACAATTGAAACCTAAGTCTACCATTTCGAACGCCGTACGTGTCTATGCTTATGGTGCCGTCGTATTCTTCTATTAATTGCAACCTAAACTTTTCATCCAATCCCCATGAAGTTAACAATTCATTATTAGCAAAAAATCTCTTCAATTCGTCAGCCAAACGCGCTTGGTCTCTTGCCGATGTTGTGATTATCTTCATCGTTATATCGATGTCACTTCTATCAGGGGGAAGAACCTTGGTTCCTTCTCCGGTTTCTTTGTTGATAACCGAATCGGATATTGTTAGCTTTGTAGTATTTATGAGATTTATGTTTCCTAACAATAGCGCTGGAACCTTTTCAACTTCGTGATATTCTAATCCCGTTGACACGGCTACCAGAGGAACGTATATAAATTTCACCCATACAACTTTGTTTGCGTCCACAGCTTCGGAAAGAGTTATTATTTTATTTACACTATCGTATGATTGTAAAATATCAACAAAATGATCGGGATCGTCCGTATCGTTGAATACAGAATCTATATCTATTACATCGTAAGGTGTTTCCAAAGCGTAATCACTAGCAATATCTATTGTATTAGAAGAAGCAGAAAGAGTTATCGGATGGTCGCCAATTGGATTAACTTGCGCTTTCAATTGTCTTACTATTGTGCGATATAAATAATCGTCCTGATTCTCTATATCTGAAGAATACAATATTTTTATAGCTCTTATTATTGGAGTTTTGGTTTCATCAATAGTGTATGGATTTATAACAATTCCTATTTTTTTAGAATCAACCATGAAACTGGATATATTATTCGCTACTTCAGATTCCGTATTCCAATTAACACTATCTATTACCCAATCCATCCCGTCATACCAGAATTCGTTAACATCATTATGCAATCGAAAATTAGCTCCAGTTACTATTTGAGAATAATCATCGTCGTCTCTTTCGTTTTCGATTACACATTCGAATCCCAACAATTGTTTAACGCTATTCGGATTGGCGGCCCAAGTCTTTGCGTACATATCCGAATTTAAAGAATATACACCATTATCGTCTATCAATTTAATATATTGTTCTTTAGCATCAAGTCTAACGCCGCTTCCTAATTCGATATAGTCACGCATATCGTTGGTGAAATCAAAACGTTTTATGAGTTTTTTTAACCTCATTTTTGTCCCATCTCTTTGAATGCGGCTTTTAATGCCGAATCCCAGAACTTAGATGCTAATTTTTGCAAACCGCCTTTATTCCAAGCGTTTTTTATAAATGGCCTGGAAGGTATGTCTATTGCCGTCGTTGAAGCCTTTAAAGGCAGCCACCCGCCAGGCATTTTATCCCACAACTCTTTGGCTCTTCCTGTCAATTCTATTGACGGCCTTTGCTCTTTAAGCCATAGAATATAGAACAACCCTCTCATTTTTTCTGTAACTTTTACGGCGACCCCCTCGTGTATAGTTAGCGCTATGTTGTAGTTATTGCTTGTTTGTAATATTCCTATGAAAACTGTAAAATCATTTATTATTTTAGACGTTATAGATTTGAAAAGAGGGGCGCCCGGTCTATCGCCTTTAAGCGGTTCGTTTTTGCCGCCTTTCAAAGCGACCGTCAAAGGCCTATTCGGCTCATAGCTTCCATTTGCAATTTCATCTCGTATTATCGCTTCACCTTTCTTGCCTATGAAAGCCGTAGCGCGTCTTATGTGTTTACGAATCGTAGGACCATTTTTATCCATCGCTTTTTCCAAGCGCTTCCAGTCCTTAGAGAGTTTTATTTTAGCAGACGTAGGCACGGTCTAAGTGCTCCTCGATGGGGATCTGTCGTTGAAATACGCTTTAACCAAGGTCGCTCCGCCTCGATCTTGATAATGTCCCATAGGTTTGAATGCTACGATATAAAGATTGACGTTTTGCCAACCGAGTTTTTTTATTCCGTCTTGCACTTTCAACGTTACATCCCTAGTTTGTAAATCAATATAACGAAAAAGCACATAGCCTTTTGCGTTTAATACGGTTCCGCCTTCTCCTACGATTACATCGTCTTTTACATCCCAAGAAATTTGTCCTGGAATCTCGACCGTTTCTGATCTTGCTGCTTGCTGTATAGGTTCCCTGGTTTCTTCGTCATATATTGTTTCGGAAGCTATCCATTGTTCTATAATTACCGGGATTGGATGTAAAAGATTTGGTAATGGCATAGCAACCTACTTGTACGATGGATGTGCTGGCGTTGCGCATCCTATTGGTGCTCTATACATTTTCAATAATTCTATTATTTCTTGGTCGTTAGTTATTCCAACCAAATAAGGGGAACGCTTAGAAACTTCGGCACCGGAACGTGAATATTTATATCGGTGTCCGTCTGTCCATTCTTCTAACAAAGTTCCAATTATTGGAGGCGGGGAAATTGGAGATGTACTTGGGTCATCCACGTATATCGGTTTGGTGATTTTCTCTACTACCAATTTTAACAAAGCTCTTTGTATCGGTCTAGGAACTGACAAATCGCTTTCTACATATCCGAAAGTTCCTTTTATTTCCTGGTTTTTTCTTCCTTTTCGAAAACGAAGCTCTCCATGTTGTATGGGAGCAGTAAATATATCTCTATATTCATTGTATCTTACTAATTTGATGCGTGGATTCCTTCTATCGTCTGGATACGATAGACTATTGTATACTTTGTAATAAGAGCTATCTAATTCACTAGGGCTGTTATTTAATTTGAGATATTCTATCTCTATTATAGGAACGCCAAAATGTAACGTATCGGAATCGGTTCCATCTACATTAAGCAACATAGTTTTAGGCGTAAACCACTGTCTACAAATTCTTTCAATAACCGATTGCCATAATTCTATAGCAACCAAAATATCATCATCTGGAAATAGAGTCGTGTCCGAAAGACCGGCGTTTCTTACGTCTTGTACGGTTATATACGTATCAACAATTGAAGTAGAAGAAGGATCGAGTATTTCAAAATCTTCTGCTCCGTATTGATAATCCGTCGTAGAAGTTATCTTCCATCTCCAATAAATTCTGTGCGTTCCTATATTGGAAGTTACCGGCGGGGTGTATCCGCTTCCTTCTGTGTTATCGTACGCATAATAAGAACCGGTGCTAAAATTCCCAGGAGCGTTTGTTACGTCTTCCCACGTTCCGGGAGTTTCCGGAAAAATTTGTGTTCCAGGTATCCCTTCTGTTATGTCATATATAGCATAACCAATTTCGTATGCGTTAGTATAAACGCTATTAACTGTTATGAACCAGTTAATTATTTCATTGGTGTTTTCGTGTCCTATTGGTAAAGACGGCACTTTTACTCCTTACGGGATCATTCCGCCCGGATCAAATGGCGTACCATTCACTAAAAGGTAAGAGTCTTCCGTAACATAAAGAATATCGTATATTTTTCTTACCCCGGCAAGCGAATCCG
>Ga0307425_1001653_pt1 | contig 13130 bp, 11 predicted proteins | sample SalMarWE160330MG_FD_202152 | JGI IMG/M metagenome (GOLD analysis project Ga0307425, IMG submission 202152) | Salt marsh sediment microbial communities from the Plum Island Ecosystem LTER, Massachusetts, United States - WE1603-30 | ecosystem: Environmental > Aquatic > Marine > Intertidal zone >... | reverse complement strand
CTACGCCATCTTAATTCCCCCCGAGGTGTGTGAAGTCGTGAAAACGTCACTTTTCGATAAAGCGGTTACGCGTTTAGGTTCATTATTTAACCAGGTAGCCTCGGCCTCACTTTTTGCAATGATACTGCTCACCTGCCTTGATGTGTCCATGCGTTATTTTTTCAACAGCCCCATTGCAGGAACCTATGATATTGTAAGCCTTATGGGAGCAATCATAGCCTCATTTGCAATGCCTTATACGATGTTAGTTAAGGGGCATGTGGCCGTAGAAATCCTGATACGAAGTCTATCAAGAAAAAAGCAGTTGGTAATTGAAACCGTTACCCATACTGTCGGCATGGTTTTGTCCCTTGTGCTGGTCTGGCAGTGTATTATCCTCGCCCTCGACATGAAGGCTGCAGGGGAGGTCACGCCAACCCTACTCATCCCATTTTATCCAATTGTATACTGCATGGCCGTCTGCTTTTTTGTGCTCTGCTTCGCTATCCTGGTTAATCTTCTAGACATTTGGCTAAAGAGGGCAAAAAAATGAGCCCAGTTCATGTTGGCATCGTCGGGATAGTATTTCTGGTTGTCATTCTGTTTTCAAAGTTCCCGGTGGCATTCTGCATGACCCTTGTGGGCCTTTTGGGGTTCGGCTATCTAGTGACACCGGAAGCAGCGCTCAATATCACTGTTAAGGACTTCTATACCGTATTCAGTTCTTATAGCCTGACCGTTGTGCCCTTATTTGTCTTCATGGGCCAGATTTTATTCTACGCGGGGATAAGCAGGAAGATTTACGATGCTGCCTACGCATGGCTGGGCCATTATAAGGGTGGTCTTGCCATGGCCACGGTTGGTGCCTGTGCGAGCTTTTCAGCCATCTGCGGCTCCACGAATGCAACGGCTGCTACCATGGCGACGGTCGCTCTGCCGGAGATGAAAAGATATAAATACCGTGACGAACTGGCGACCGGGGTGGTAGCGGCCGGGGGAAGCCTGGGCATCCTCATTCCACCCAGTGTGATTTTTATCGTGTACGGGATCATGACCGAACAATCCATAGGAAAGCTCTTTATGGCCGGCATCCTTCCCGGAATCCTTCTCTCCATGCTCTTCATCCTTACCATCTATATCTGGGTTTCAATAAAACCAGAAATGGCACCCCGTATAGAAAAACAGGGTTTCAAGGTAAAAATAAGGTCCCTTGCCGGACTTATCGAAGTGATCATCCTCTTTATTCTGGTGATGGGCGGCCTTTTTATCGGTATTTTCACCCCGACCGAGGCGGGTGCTGTGGGGGCCTTCGGAGGATTGGTCATTCCCCTTGCACGGCGGCAGCTCTCCTGGCAAGGATTTTTAATGGCCCTTTACTCTTCAGCACAGACAACCTGTATGATCCTTATGATCGTCTCAGGAGCGACGGTTTTCGGCCACTTCCTGGCGGTTACCACCATTCCGAGCGTGTTATCGACCTGGGTTGTGGGCCTCCCCCTTCCCCCATGGGCCGTTATGATTGTCGTCATGTTCTTTTTTCTCATGGGGGGGTGTTTCATGGATGCCCTGGGCATGATTCTGCTTACCATCCCGATATTCTATCCGGTAGCCATTGCTCTCGGCTATGACCCCATATGGTTCGGCGTGGTCATTGTCCTCGTGACAGAACTGGGTGTGATTACGCCACCTGTGGGGATTAATGTCTATGTAGTCAGCGGCATTGCCAGGGACGTGCCCTTGGAGGTCATCTTCAAGGGCACCTTCCCCTTTGTCCTGGCCCTGATCACCTATGTGATCATCATGGTCTTTTTTCCCGAAATCGCCTTGTTTCTGCCCAGCTTTGTAGCCCATTGATGACTTGTCTTTGCCTGGGTATTGGAATGGGTGCGTTTTATTCGTTAGGGTCTTTATTGTCTTGATTTAAAAACTTAAAGAGGAGGGTTTTTTGTTTAACATTACCCTAAACATCTAACAATAGAAGGAGGGTTTGAAATGAGAAAGAAATTTTTGTTTGTCGGAGTATGTCTGGCTTTCTTTGGGGTTTTTCTTTTTTTCATGGGGATTTCTGTCACACCTTCCGAAGCAAAAACCTATAACTTCAACTATAGCACCTTTTTCCCACCAACCCACATCCAATCAAAAGTGCCCGTAGCCTGGGCAAAGGAGATCGAAAAACGTTCCAATGGTCAAATCAAGATAAAGTTTTTCTTCGCCGGTTCCCTGACACCGGCCCCTCAGGTATATGACGGCGTTGTCAAGGGAATTTCGGACTTTGGCTTATCCGTTTTGGCCTATTCACCGGGCCGCTTTCCCGTATTATCGGCCATTGACAATCCGTTAGGTTATCCTAATGCCTTTGTCGCAACAAGGGTCATTAATGAGATCAACAGAAAATTTCAGCCAAAGGAACTGGACGATGTCCATATGTGCTACCTTTTTGCCCATGGTCCCGGCTTGCTCCATACGGCAAGAAAACCCGTCCATACCTTGGAAGATGTTGAGGGGCTGAAGATTCGATCAACCGGAACAAGCCAGTTGATCGTCAGGGCCCTTAAGGCGGCCCCGGTGGCCATGTCCCAGGGCGAGACCTATGATGCCCTTAAGAAAAACATTGTGGATGGAACCCTGGTGCCCATAGAGGCCCTGGAAGGCTTTAAACAGGCCGAGGTCCTGAAATATACCACTCTAACTTACAGCTGTGCCTACTCGCAGGGATTCTTCGTCGCCATGAATCCCAAAAAATGGGACTCCCTTCCCAAGGACCTTCAGCAGATTATTACAGACGTGAGCAGGGAATACGAAGATATTACGGCCAAGGCATGGGGTGATAGCGATATATCGGGACGAAAATTTGCTGAAGGCCTGGGCCATGAATTCATCGAGCTCTCAGATCAGGAATCGGCCAAGTTTAAGGAAGCTGTAAAGCCTGTGTTCGATGAATACATCAAGAATGCTAATGCGAAGGGTGTTGACGGGGAAGCGATCTTTAATACGGTAAAAGAAATGGTTGCAAAATATAGCGAGGTATATAAATAACCGCCCTTAATTCACCGAACACAGGGTCATCGCTGGGGGATTGTCAGGACAGCGACGACCCTCACCAGCCGAGGGGTGGGCTACATTCCCACCCCTCAGTCACCCAGGCAGGCGTTATCATGAACGTCCCTGTGGTTGATCAATTTCTCTTCTACCAATTACATAATTGACGGTGACCCTTTCCCTTGAACCGGGAGCGATTTTCAGGGACGGCGGGTTGAGAACGAGATTCAGGGTAAGGGCCCCTGATTGTTTTAGTTTGTCCACAGCAACCCTTTCGGTATAGATTGTAGAAATATTTTCCAGGACCTGCTTGCCGCCTATGACCTCAACCGTCTTTGATTCGAGGTTTGCTTCTTTAATAAGAAGGTCTCCGGGGAGCTTTCCTGCCCAGTCAATCTGAATGGGCAATTCCTTTTTTATGGGAATGTCCAGGGTTACGTCAATGGTTTCAGGGATGATATTTTTCAACTGAATCCCCGGCGGAAGACTAATACTGTCCTGAGTAATAGTAAAGGTGTTTTTTCCCAGGGTTGCTTTACTAAGATCCAGTTTCATCTGGACCTGATCGGGTCTGGTGGTCTTTATCAGGGCCCCCGATCCGATCAGGTTCAGACGGACCGTATTGACGGATGTTTCGACAATTTCCATCTGGGGATTCCGATTCATGTATTCAACCGGCACCTCGAAGGTAACCAGTGTATCCAGGCCGCGTGTAAAACTTATTAAGATACCGGACACAAACAGGATGGAAACCAGGGCCGCAATGCCCAGTTGAACATGTTGTGTTTTAATCAATTTTCCAGAGCTTGAAGGCACGCCGCAGTGCTCCTGCAGTATTTGCGATAACTGTTCCTTTGATCTTATCACACGGACTCTGGATCCCTGCGCTACGGTCACATTTCCTACTTCCTCGGAAACCGCAATGGCAAGCGCATCCGTATTTTCGGCCAGGCCCGCTGCGGCCCTGTGGCGTGTTCCGTAGTGGGACGGCAGATCTTTTCTGTGTGACAAGGGCAAAAGAACCCCGACTTCAGTTATCAAATCGCCCTCGATGACGGCCGCGCCGTCGTGCACCGGGTTGTCCGGCCAGAAAATGCTTAGGATCATCTCCTGGGAGATTCTCCCCTGCCATGGGATGCCGCTGTGTATCAGCTCACCCAAATCCTCTTTGCCCGGAAAAACCATCAGCCCACCCATCCGCCTTCGAGCCATTTCAAAGGCGCTGTCCACAATGATCTCCGCAGGTGTATCTGCAACCTTCCGGGGAAATCCCCAGAGAATGGCCCGAAGGTTTTTTACCTGAAGAACGGAACGGATCTCGTTTCTGAATACCACAATAATAATCAGCGCTGCCAGCGCAGTAATCCCCTGAATGGCCCAACTGGTGACAATCAGACCCAGGGAGCTGCTGATCCGTTGGAAAAACCAGAGGGCGGCAATGCCGATGACAATCCGAAAGACATTGGTCCCCTTGAAGAGCGCGTAAAGGCGAAAAAGGATATAGCTGCTCAGGGCAATATCAGCGATATCCTGCCAACGGATCGTTGAGAAAAAGTAAAACAACTTGTCCATAGTCAATCCGTGATACTAAACCGCAGTACGTTAAGGATTCTGCCGTTCTCATCCGCAATTTCGACTCTCCAGGGGCCCTTATCCGCATCTCGAAGCTGGATATTGCTGTATGTGGACCAGCGCGGAGGTTGAAGCCGAAGCTTGATGTTGGAATTCAGTCTATCCCTCAAATACCACCTGTGGAATACTACTGCCTTTTCAGGGACAGGATCAAAATAGGTAAAACAGTAAACCTTTCCAATGGTAATGGGGAAAACGATGGCCGGGTTTACCGCTTCCTGCCCGTTAAACGCCTCACACATGACCGCCTTTACCAGGGTCGGCTTTTTTTGAGCTGAAATCGGTTGCCCGTTGGTCTCGTCTTCCGCTGATGCCTGTATAGGCGGTAAAACAGAGAATAACAATAGGCATGATACAATTATTTTAAATAGGTGCCTCATGAAATAAACTCCGACTTTCGAGTATGACTTAGATGAATGGGAGGAGAAAGCTTGTTTCCATATCCTATTATATCTCAGACCCTTTCAAACAAGATGACAAGGGGATTGGTGTTATGAAAAACCGGGCTATCCCGTAAATCCAACCGTGCCGACCATAACTGATTAGCAGATCCCGGTAAGCCTAAGGGGAAGGTGGCACTGGTCGCGGGCTTCGGGCTTCCTTGCTTCAACCAGAGAGAATCTCTGCCAGGTGTGACAACTGCTGTAGCTTCCCAGGCTTCCGTCCGGGTTGTTCATGTCCTCATTGAGCCAGTTGTCCACGCGATAAGAAGTCCCTTTTTTGAGGCCAAACTATAGGTGATTCGAACTTGTGTGTCAAGCAGGAGTGAAAGGGGAACGCCCCTCATATTTGCTGTTTAAACAAGTGCGTGTTTGGAACATCCATCTTTATATCTTCAATGCTTTGACAAGCTTGAAATCTAAAACTCGTCTTCGACTAGAAAATGGGATCAAGTCAGCCCTTGACTCATCTCTATTATTAATAATAAAAATTATGGAGCTGGTTGCCTAAATAAGACCAGGAAGAGATTGAAGATAGATAATGGAAACTAAGAAGCCAACTGTAAAATGAAATGAGAAAGGAAACCAGGGGTTGACCCCTTTTATACGCAAAGGAGTTACCCATGAAGGAAGAAATGCAGTTTTCGATCAACGGTACCCCCCGCAAAATCACGGTGGACGGGGACCGGGCGCTATTGTGGGTCCTGCGGACCGATCTGGGTTTGACCGGCACCAAATACGGCTGCGGTGAGGGGATGTGCGGCGCCTGCACCGTCCTGATCGACGGCAAGGCCGTACGTTCCTGTAATACGGCCGTCCGGGAAATCCGAGGAAAAAAGGTGGTGACCATCGAGGGACTGGCAGCGGGCGGAAAACTACACCCGGTACAAAAAGCCTTTATGGCCCACGATGCGCTTCAGTGCGGCTACTGCACGCCCGGTATGATCCTCCAGGCGACCGCGTTGCTGAGACAAAACCCGGAGCCGTCTACCTCCGACATCATAGATGCCATGGAATACAACCTGTGCCGGTGCGGCGCCTATAACCGGATCGTCCAGGCCATCCAGACGGCGGCATCGGAAATGAAGGGAGGACGCTGATATGAAACCGGAACGCGAATTACACGAGCCTGTCCCCGGATTTCAGATCACCCGCCGCGAGTTTTTAAAACTCACGGGCGGCGGCATTATCGTTTTCTTTACAGTGTGTGAGCTGCCGTTTTTCCCGGAGGAGGCGGAAGGGGAACCCCTTCCCACGGATTTCAACGCATTTTTGAAAATCGGGGAAGACGGACGGGTATCCTGCTTTACCGGAAAGATCGAAATGGGTCAGGGCGTGATCACTTCTCTGGCCCAGATGCTGGCAGACGAACTGGAAGTTTCCATCGACAGCGTGGATATGGTCATGGGAGATACGGATCTCTGTCCGTGGGACATGGGAACCTTCGGCAGCCGAACGACTCGCTTTTTCGGCCCTCCGCTTCGGGCCGCAGCAGCTGAGGCGAGAGCGGTGCTCCTTGCGCTAGCCTCGGAGCGCCTCCGTGTTCGGGTACAGAAGCTTGCCGTAGAAAATGGCGAAGTATTTGAAAAGACCCGACCCGGGAACCGGGTCGCCTACGCCCATCTGACCAGGGGGAAACGCATCGAACGGCATCTCTCCGGCCCGGTGAAGTTGAAAGACCCTTACGAGTTCAAACTTATGCACCGGCCGGAGCTGCGGCGGGATGCGTTTGAAAAGGTAACAGGAAAGGCCAAATACGCCGGAGACATCCATGTTCCCGGCATGCTCTACGCCCGGATTCTGCGTCCCCCGGCCCACGACGCCAGGCTGGTCTCCGCGGATCTTTCCGAAGCCGAAAAGGTAGAAGGAGTCCGCATCGTTCGCAACAGAGACCTGATTGCAGTCCTGCACCCGCAGCCGGATCTCGCCGAGGCGGCGGTCCTGAAAATCAAGGCCGATTTCGAACGGCCGAAATCCGATATCGACGACAAGACCATCTTCAATCATCTCCTGAAAGTGGCCCCGGCCGGAAGCGTGCTGGATAGCGGCGGGAGTCTGGAAACCGGGGAACGCGAGGCCAAAGCGCATTTCGATGCGACCTACCTCAACAGCTATGTGGCCCATGCGCCCATTGAACCGCATACGGCCACAGTGCACCTCGAGGGAAACCACGTAACAGTCTGGCCATCTTCCCAGACCCCGTTTCGGGCCAAGGAGGAGGCCGCGCAGGCACTCGGGATTTCAGAGGAAAACGTGCGGGTGATCTCTCCTTTTGTGGGCGGCGGTTTTGGTGGAAAGACACGGAACCTTCAGGTCGGGGAGGCCGCCCGGCTGGCCAGACTCACAGGAAAGCCGGTTCAGGTGGCCTGGAGCCGAAACGAGGAATTTTTCTACGATTCATTTCGCCCGGCCGCGGTGGTGAAAATCCGTTCGGGCGCCACCGAACACGGCGATATCCTCTTCTGGGATTACCATGTCTATTTTGCCGGTGACCGAGGGGCCGCCCACTTCTACGACATTCCCAACCACCGTACGGTCTCATATGGCGGCTGGGGCGGAACAGCCGGATCCCACCCGTTCGCCACCGGCGCCTGGCGCGCTCCGTCCAACAACACCAACACCTTCGCCCGGGAATCGCAGATCGACATCATGGCTGCGCAGGCCAGGATGGATCCGTTGGTGTTCCGGCTGCAAAACATGGCCGACGAAAAGATGAAACGCGTGCTGAAAGCGGCTGCCGAAAAATTTGGATGGATGAAATCGCCCGCGCCGAGCGGAAAAGGCCGCGGGATCGCCTGCGGAACCGATGCCGGGACGTATGTGGCCACCATCGCGGAAGTCGAGGTCGACAAGCGTTCAGGCGCCGTTTCGGTCAGGCGCGTGGTCTGCGCCCAGGATATGGGGCTTTCCATCAACCCCGAAGGAGCGGCTATTCAGATAGAAGGCTGTATCACCATGGGCATGGGTTACGCCCTCACCGAAGAAATCCACTTTCAGGGCGGCGATATCCTTGATCTCAATTTCGACACATACGAGATCCCGCGGTTTTCCTGGCTTCCCAGAATCGAAACCGTCATCATCGAAAATCCGGATTCCCCTCCCCAGGGCGGTGGAGAGCCGGCCATCATCACCATGGGTGCTGTTTTGGCCAACGCCGTCTTCGATGCCTGCGGTGCAAGGTTATTTCAGCTTCCCATGACCCCGGAGAGGGTGAAGAAAGCGTTAGCGGTCGCGGGATAGAGCGGCTCCAAAGAAACGCAAGGACTCTGAAACCGGGGTCTGACCCCCCTTTGCCTATTTTTGGAACGATATTGATTAAATATCAATTAGTTAGCTTGGCCCGATGCTCTTTCAGTAGGACTAGGCTAAGCCTCTCCGCTGAAGCGCCCGTTAGGACAAGCAGGTGAGTAAACAGCCGATTTATGAGGAGCTGGGTTTCCGAGCAGAAGGCGATGCTTTCCTTGAAGCGGGAATAGAACACTACAGAATGACAAGGAAGTTCGCTGTTGGTGATTCTAACAGGATTCAAGCATTAGAGTGAAGTGCATAAAAAAAGGAGAAGAACATAAAAGAAATAATTGTTGGCAATTAACTCAATTTTTGCATAATATCATAGGCTATAGATCCGAATATAAGAGACGACCTTACAACCTTTTTTTGATGAAAGGAGGAAAGCAATGCCTGAATTTTCTAATCCCTTTACCGGGCTGAAAAACGACAGAAAGCTTACACACGATGAGTTAGTCCGTGCAATCCGGTTTATGATTGCAGCGGAATATGAAGCCATACAGCTTTATCAGCAGACCGCAGAGAGTACGGATAACGAACTTGCAAAGGATGTCCTCATAGATATAGCCAATGAAGAGAAAGAGCATGCCGGGGAATTTCTTCGCCTGTTGAGTGAGTTAGAACCTGATGAAGAAAAGTTTTATAAGGATGGTTATGAGGAAGTTGATGAAATGATTGCAAAGCTGAAGAAATAATAATTAATGAGCGGGAAAATGTGCGTGAATATTAAAAAGTAACGTTTCCGGGGGTTCTCGGGAAGGGAATGACGTCCCTTATATTTGCAAGGCCTGTGACGAACTGGATAAGCCGTTCAAATCCAAGGCCGAAACCGGAGTGTGGCACAGATCCGAATTTTCTCAGTTCCAGGTACCACCAGTAATCATCAGGATTAAGACCCATCTCTTTGATCCTTTCAACCAGGACATCATAGTTGTCTTCTCGCTGGCTGCCTCCGATGATTTCTCCTATCTTGGGTACAAGCACGTCCATGGCCTTCACCGTTTTATTGTCTTCATTAACCTTCATGTAAAAGGCCTTGATCTCTTTGGGGTAGCCGGTAAGGACAATGGGTTTCTTAAATACCTTTTCGCAGAGATACCTTTCATGCTCCGACTGTAGATCCATGCCCCAACTCACGGAGAACTCAAAATTTTCCTCGGCCTTTGACAGGATTTCCACTCCTTGTGTGTAGGTCAGGATTTCAAAATCCTGGGAAACCAGGTTTTCAAGGGTTTCTATGGCCGATGAATCAATAAAGCGGTTAAAGAATTTCATGTCCTCTTCGCAGTCTTTCAACACATTGGCGAATATGTATTTTAGGAACTCGATGGCCAAGGCTATATCACATTCGAGATCACAGAAGGCCATTTCCGGTTCAATCATCCAGAATTCGGAAAGGTGACGCGAGGTATTTGAATTTTCGGCCCTGAAGGTGGGCCCGAAGGTGTATACATCTCCCATGGCAAGGGCATATATTTCCGCTTCAAGCTGGCCGCTCACCGTCAGGTTGGCTGGCTCACTAAAGAAGTCCTGGTCAAAATCTGCATGGCCGTCCTTTTTCGGTACATGGTCCAGGTCAAGGGTTGTCACCTTGAACATCTCTCCGGCACCCTCGCAGTCGCTTCCTGTAATAATCGGTGTATGCAGGTAGATAAAACCCCTTTCCTGGAAAAATGTGTGAATGGCCCTACTCATTGCGTTCCTGACCCTTGCTACCGCGCCGAATGTATTTGTACGGGGCCTTAAGTGGGCAATGGTTCTTAAGAATTCAAAGGAGTGTCGTTTTTTCTGGAGCGGGTAGACAGCGGGATCAGCCCATCCTAAGACCTCTACTTCATCAGCCTGAAGCTCTACTTTCTGACCCTTGCCGGGGGAAGCCACAAGAGAGCCGGCAATTTTAACGGAGCATCCTGTTTGTAGCTTCAGGATTTCATCCTTGTAGTTGGGCAGTTTTTGATCCGCTATGACCTGGAGAGAACTCAGGCAGGAGCCGTCATTGACTTCAATAAAGGAAAACCCACCCTTGGAGTCTCTCCTGGTCCTGACCCAGCCCATTACCGTTACATGGCTGCTCGTGTCTTTCAAAGAGAGTATTTCAGCGATCCTGGTCCTTTTCAAAGCAATTTATCCCTTTTTCCTTTCAAATTCCGCCATGAATGCAACCAGAGCCTTGACACTTTTAAGCCCGGTGGCATTGTAAAGGGAGGCACGGCAACCGCCGACAGAGCGGTGACCCTTGAGTCCTCCCAAACTTTCTTTTAAGGCTTCGGCCACGAATTCCTTTTCCAGGTCCTCGCTGGGAAGCCTGAATGTTACGTTCATCATGGAACGGCTGTCTTTTCTGACCGTGCCTCGGTAAAAGTCAGACCCGTCTATAAAGCCATAGAGCAGTCCTGCCTTTTCCTTGTTGATCTGTTCCATTTTTTCCAGCCCGCCGATGGTTTCTTCGAGCCACTTCAAAACGAGATTAGTAGTGTAAATGACAATGCATGCGGGCGTATTGAACATAGAGTTTTTCTCGGAAAATGTGGAATACTTGAGCATAGTGGGAATATTATCCCGGACCCTGTCCAGCATATCATTGCGTATTATCACCATTGCGGTGCCGGCCGGCCCGATATTTTTCTGTGCTCCTGCATAGATGAGACCGAAAGGCCTGGCATCGAAGGGGCGGCTCATGAAGTCGGAAGACATGTCACAGACTATCGGAACATCTCCGCTTTCCGGAAATTTATCCCACTGGGTCCCTTTTATGGTATTGTTTGAGGTAATGTGGAGATATGCTGCCTTCCCGTCAACCTTGAAATTTTTAGGAATATAGGAGTAATTTTTGTCCTCTGATGAGGCGATCACACGGACATCCTTGCCCTGGATTTTTGCCTCTTTTATGGCTTTAGTAGACCATGTCCCGGTATCAATGTAATCTACCGGCCTATTCTCCAATGCCAGATTCATGGGTACCATGCAAAACTGGTGGCTTGCCCCACCCTGGATAAAAAGGACGTGGAAATCATTGTCAAGATGAAGGAGTCTCTTGGTCCTTTCAATGGCCTCATTTATGACGTCGTCAAACCACTTGGACCTGTGGCTTATCTCCAGGATGGACATACCGGAACCTTTGAAGTCCAGCAGTTCTTCCTTGATCTGTTTCAAGACGGTCAGTGGCAAAGCGGCCGGGCCCGCATTAAAATTGTGAATCCTTTTTCCCATAAAAAATCTCCTGTTAATTTAATATCCTGACAACATGTGTCTCAATGTGTGGGCTTAGAAAGGCGAAATGTTTCACATGCTTTCAGGCTTCAAGCTGCTTGACCATTCCCCTTACAAGTTTGAGAGTCTCTTTATTCTTCTCGTAAGGGGGGCGTCCATCCAGATCCGCCTCAATAATATCAGTCGCATAAGGGATGAAACCCAGGAAATCAAAGTCGGGCATCTGCTCGAGAAGAAATTGTTTGTCCTTGTCAGATCGTATCTTGTTGCCCAGAAAATTCAGTTTCTTTATCCCGAGGTCCCCTGCCAGTTTGCGGATCTGATGCGCAGTTTCTATGCTCCGCCTGCCCGGTTCCACCACTACCACCAGGCGGTCAACGGACATGGCGGTTCCCCTGCCCAGGTGTTCCAGCCCTGCCTCCATATCTAAAATCACGGCTTCGTCCCTGGCCAGGACAATATGTCTTACCAGATGCTTTAAGAGTATACTTTCAGGGCATACACATCCTGAGCCACCTTTTTTAACGCTGCCCATGACCATGACTTTTACACCGTTAACTTCAACTGAGAGGCTTTCGGGGAGGTCATCAACCTTGGGATTCAGCTTGAAAAACTGTCCCATTGCACCCACCTTGGCCCCGGTTCTTTCCTCGATCAGCTCCTTCATCTCTGAAATGGGCACGATATCTTCACTGTTTTTCACCCCGAGGGCCTGTGCCAGGTTGGCGTCGGGATCGGCATCTATGGCCAGAACCCTTTTGCCCTCATCAGCCAGGGCCCTGATCAGGAAAGAGGCGAAGGTGGTCTTGCCCACACCCCCCTTGCCGCTTATGGCAATTTTCATAAATTTTCTCTCCTTTTTGCATTAATAAATGGAAAGAAGGTAGATTAGTGCAATTTGACAGGTTTTTTCAAGGATAAAATGGTACTTAAATTGTGCCACACTAGGGAATTTGTCTCTGTATTATGGGGATTATTGAGATCTGCTGTATGCTTGCCCTTGATTTCCAGGTGTCAGTTTCGGCCATTGACATCAAGCCTCAGCTCAAAGGATCCAGGTTCCTCGCGAAGCGGGAGGGATGCCCAGCGGACCCTTCCTCGGGCCGTCGGCTCCATCGGAAAATGACCGAAAGTTCTGTTTATTTGGCGTTCTTGATTGTCAAAATAAAGAATGCTGATTTCAACACAGTCAGGCTCAAGGTGCTGTTTGGCCTGGTATAGAATGGTGAGAAACGATCCCTCCTTTTTATAATTGAGTATTTTGACATATTCATTGCTCAATAAACCCTCAAAACCCTTGGGTCTAGTAGAATCGATTGGAGGGGCCTTTCTTGACACGATAGATTTAAGCATCTCAGTGTCCATTTGGGCGACCAGTTCAGTGCAGGAGGTCCTATCCCGGACATCTTTCTTTAGCACCTTGACATTATCTACACCACATCCTGCTGTAATCTCGATGATGGATTTCTTTAGCCTGGGGTCTTCAATATCTTTTGTCAAAGATCTAAATGTGTCGCTTTCCTTAGCCGCCTTTCTCAAGGC
>Ga0307425_1001650_pt1 | contig 13148 bp, 8 predicted proteins | sample SalMarWE160330MG_FD_202152 | JGI IMG/M metagenome (GOLD analysis project Ga0307425, IMG submission 202152) | Salt marsh sediment microbial communities from the Plum Island Ecosystem LTER, Massachusetts, United States - WE1603-30 | ecosystem: Environmental > Aquatic > Marine > Intertidal zone >... | reverse complement strand
ACTGTTATCTTTGATGGAACAAACGGCGTAACTATACTGGGCAATAACTCAACCCCGCTTGAAGGTAATGAATTAAACAGGATAAAAATAGAAGCACAAATGAATTTTCTTTTAGATCCTACAGCTAACGGGATAACACTAAAATTAGATGGGGTGGAAGAGATCGATAGCGTACAATGCTACAAAATATCAATGGTGAGTGACAGCAGTTCAACCTGGATTCAGTACTATGGCATTAACTCCGGTTTGAAAATAAAGGAGGTAAGAGATGTAGATATTCCACAGGGAAAATTCAAACAGGAAACTTTTTACGATGATTATCGTGAGGTAGATGGCATAAAATATCCTCTCAAAATAAAACAAACTATTGGTACACAATCTGCCGAAATAAATGTTGACAGCATAAAAGTAAATACGGGTTTGGACGATAAACTATTTGAGATTTCCGAATAATGCAGAAAAGAAAATATTCTGTTATAGTTTTCGATCTGGGCAATGTACTGCTTCCATTCGATTATGATATCCTGATAAAAAGACTTGATAAAATAAAACCCGGCTTGGGAAAATATTTCGTGGATACTTATTTCTCCAATTACGATTTTCACCGTGCATATGAAAGCGGAAAGATCAGTGAGGAAAAATTTATCGAACGAATGCTGGAAATACTTGATTATAAAATAGATTCTGAAACTTTCTGCAAATACTTTTCCGAAATATTTGAAGAAAACAAAGAATTAATTGCATTGTTACCCGTACTGAAAAAGAAATACAAGCTGATTCTTCTTTCTAATACCAACTCAATTCATGAAAAATACGGCTGGAACAAATGCAGTTTTCTAAAACTTTTTGATAATCTTATCGTTTCCCACAAAGCGGGGGCTGTTAAGCCCGAAGAAAAAATTTATCGTGCTGTAGAAAATGTTTCAGGCTTACCACCGGCGGAACATATCTTCATAGATGATATCGAAGAATATGTTAAGGCAGCCAAAAAATTAGGCTGGGACGGAATTCGGTTTAAGGATAATAATTCTCTTTTCAAAGAATTAAAGAAACGATCTATTATATAATCGTCTATCTTCTTATAAAATATTTATCGTTGAAGAATATCGGTCATGAACTTACATTTAATCTTCTTTATCTTTTCATCAGCTTTAACATTTTATTCACAAGAGAAATTGTAAAATGGATATAGAAATAAGAAACAACACCGAAGAAGATAAATTCACATCAACAATAGATGGCTACGAAGCATACTTAGATTACAGCCAGAGAGGTGATAAGATATCTTTTGAGAAGGTATTTACTCCGATGGAATTACGTGGGAAAGGAATTGCTGCAAAGCTGGTTGAACATGCTTTTGAGTACGCGAAAGAGAACAAATTAAAAGTTTATCCGCACTGTTCTTATATAATCAATTACCTCAATAGAACAAATAAGTATAAAGATCTTCTTGCCTGATAAATTCTTTCATATTACCAATCGTAACTCGATAAAATTAAGATAATTCAATAAATTAAATAATAGATATATTAATTACTTCTTCGGAGTATTGATGAAGAACAAAATTACCCATGTTATAAAAAGAAGCGGAGCCATCGTACCTTTCAACCAGGAAAGAATAGCAAACGCAATTTATCGTGCTGCTGTTTCCGTTGGCGGCAGGGATAAAGAACTGGCAAACGAATTATCCAAACAGGTAGTTAAAATTCTTAATGAAAAATTCCATGATGGTTCCACCCCCCACATCGAAGATATACAGGATATTGTTGAAAAAGTTTTGATTGAAAACGGGCATGCCAAAGTTTCAAAGGAATTTATTTTATATCGGGAAGAAGCCGCGAAAAGAAGAGAAACCGAAGGAAGGTTGAATTCAAGTCTTAATGAAAACATTCCATGGGCAAAACTCTGGAGAAATCTCGATTGGGCTGTTGCACATAAACTTCACACCGTTGAGTCTTTAAATCAAAGAATAAAGAATGGTGAGTTTGCACAAATCGTACACGAATCTGAAAACCTTTATGAAGATGATGTTTCACTTGCAGCGGATTTAATAATCGAGCGACTGGACAATTTAAGAATGGTGATGATCAGCGGACCGTCATCTTCAGGCAAAACAACAACAACAATTAAGCTTGAACAAAAGCTCATAAAAAAAGGTTACAAATTTAAGGCTTTAAATGTTGATCATTATTTTTTCGATCTTGAGCTGCATCCGAAAGATGAATTTGGTGACTATGACTTTGAGACTCCGCAGGCTCTCGACCTTCCATTAATTAATGAACATTTAGTAAAGCTTAGCAATGGAGAAGAAGTACTCATACCTTCGTATGATTTTAAGACAGGCACAAGAACGTTAAACGTTACTCCTATGAGGCTTGAAAAAGAAGAATTACTTTTAATCGACAGTTTGCATGGATTGTACCCGGATTTCAGTAAAGATATTCCAGCTGAAACGAAGTTCAAACTATATCTCGAACCATTGCTTCAGATGAAAGACCCCGATGGAAAATATATCAGGTGGACAGATCTTCGTTTAATAAGAAGAATGCTAAGGGATTCTGTTCATCGTGCTTATAATCCACAGCAAACTTTAGAACACTGGCATTATGTTCGTTCAAGTGAATTAAGAAATATAATTCCTTATTGCAACACTGCAGATTTTATTATAAGCAGCGGTATGCCGTACGAAGTGCCTTTGTATGCTCACAGGTTGTTAGATAAATTCGCCGAATGGGAAAAGATGTTTAAAGACAGTCCCCTTAAAATTGATGCTTATGAACGATCTTCGAGATTGCACAAAGTATTGAAAACTGTTACACCTGTTGAAGATGATTCACCTGTTCCCGGTGATTCTGTTATGAGAGAATTCATAGGTGGAAGCACATTAAAATATTCTTAATAATCAGGCTTCTTTTTCCTTCTCATTTTGAGATGATACTTATCTGAAACAATTACATAAAATGCTCACCCATGTATACACAATTGTTTTTATAACAAGTCATTAAAAAACTTATTTACTTACCTTATTATAAAATTGTTAAAAATCTAAAGGGGAACACGTTTTGCACATATTAGTCTAATAGACTTGATAACCAATTATTCATTTTGCACAGAACAAATTTCTTAATAACTAAAGGTCGTCAGATGAGACATTACAAGCTGAACGTAAGCATAATTCTCATTACTCTAATCTTATCTCTTCAACCCACCGGTTTTAATATTGCTCAGGTTCATTCATACAATCAAAAACCGGATGCTTCAAATACTTATCATCACGAATACTACGATAATCATAGCATCTCAACTCTAAGCGAAGCATCAAACAATGGTTATGATCATCGTTCTTATAACAACGAGGATTTCCTTGATAAATACAACCGTGAGCGCTACTCAAAAAGAAACGATTATTATTCTGACAATTATAAACACAATGACTACCACAGGAAAAACAATTACAATAACAACAGAAACGATAAAAGAACTTACAACGACAGGAACAATAACAATTATTCAAACCGTAAAACAAAATCAGAGAATTATTTTCATATAGACAGATCCGGCAGAACATTATGGGACGGCAAACATTGGGAAATTTCGGAATTTCCGCTTAAGATTTATGTTAAAGAAATATCTTCTAAATATTACAAACCCGGATACAAAAAATATGTAAAGTATGCGCTCGATGAATGGCGAATGGCTGATGACAGGATTAATTATACTTTTGTTAATTCGGACAGAGAAGCCGACATATCAATTTTCTTTGTTGAAGATCTCAGGAAAAAGTATCACGAAGACTATCTCGGTTTAACAGATTACAAAACAAACAATGATAATATTATTGAGTACTCGAAAATTGAGATAAGCTTGCTAAAGTTTGAAAAGGAATTGGTTTCTGAAGGAGAAATAAAGGCAACAATCGTTCATGAGCTTGGTCACGCTTTTGGTTTAGGACATAGCGAAAATGAGTTTGATATAATGTATCCTTATATTAGTCCCGATCACACTACGGATATGAATTACACTGAACTTTCAAAAGGAGATAAAGAAGCGATTAAAGATGTTATTAGTCTTGGCGATGAAGAACTATATGTAAGAAGATAAATTACTTTCTTAAGGGCGACAGGGTGGATCGCCCCTCGAATATTCACAGGTCTGTACTCTCTTAATAGTTGTTATAAAAAATAATTCGAATTTTCCTCAAAAAAGTTGTGATCTATATCATTAAAAACAGTAATATAATTCAAATCTATTTAATAGTCTGATTTCTCCGTTTTTAATTTCATAAAAATTTTTTAGAATAAAATTAAAATATTATTCTTCATTTTAGACATTATTACGAGAGTTTTTTATCTTTAAAAAGAAAAGCAACCACATAAATAAATTTCAAAATTTAAATGAATGACGAAGAATTAACACTAGCAGCAAAAGCTGACTCTTCTGATTCTACATCAGATAAGACACAAAGAGAAAATCTTCTTAAAAATTACAAACGGGTAAGATCATTTTCAGAAAAATTATGTGAGCCGCTCGAAACTGAAGATTACGTAATTCAAACCATGCCCGATGTAAGTCCTACCAAATGGCATTTAGCACATACCAGCTGGTTTTTTGAAGCCTTTGTTCTAAATAAAGCAACTGAAAATTATAAATCTATAAACTCTTTTTATGCTTACCTGTTTAACTCATATTATATTCAGATGGGTAAAAGATGGCACCGACCCAACCGTGGAATATTATCGCGACCGACTGTTAAAGAAATTTTTAAGTACAGAAAACACGTTGATAATTACATGCTTCACTTGATCGAAGATTGCAATGAAAAAACATTTACAGAATTCGCGCAGGTAATTGAAATAGGATTAAACCACGAACAGCAGCACCAGGAACTTCTCCTTACTGACATTAAACATGTGCTTTCACACAATCCCCTTCACCCGGTATACTCTCATAAAGTAAAAGGAAACAATTCCCTTAATCACAAAATCAACTGGCTGGAATTTGAAGGTGGAATTTCAGAAATAGGTTATACCGGAAACGGTTTTGCTTATGATAATGAAACACCGAAGCATAAAGAATTTTTGAATCCATTTAAGATTGCAAACCGGTTAATTACAAATGAAGAGTATATTGAATTTATCGAAGATGGCGGATATCAGAATGCCGTTCATTGGTTATCAGATGGATGGGCAACTGTCGAGAAGGAAAATTGGAAGGCTCCATTATACTGGGAGAAAAAGGATGGAAAGTGGTGGAACTTTACTTTAAATGGATTTAGTGAAGTTGTGCCTGACGAGCCGGTTTGTCATGTTAGCCTTTATGAAGCAGATGCATTTGCATCATGGAAAGATGCCCGCCTTCTCACCGAAGCAGAATGGGAAGTCGCTGCAGGTAATTTACCATATTCAGGTGACTTTGTTGAAAGTGAAAATTTTCATCCAGTATCACTTAAAAACGGAAATGAAGATGAACTAAACCAGATGTATGGTGATGTGTGGGAATGGACACGCAGTGCTTACACTCCTTACCCTGGTTATAAACCATTGCCCGGTGCACTTGGTGAATATAATGGGAAATTTATGAGCAGCCAGATGGTTTTACGTGGTGGCTCCTGCGCAACTTCGCAAACACATATTAGAAAAACATACCGTAACTTTTTCCCACCGCATTCCCGCTGGCAGTTTATGGGAATAAGGCTAGCAAAAGATGTGTAAGCTATGGAAGTGAAAACAGAGGTAACGCACCATGAGAATATTACAGAGGAGATAGTTTCAGGATTGTCCGAAAATCCTAAAAGACTTCCAACAAAGTTATTATACGATGAGAAAGGTTCGCAGTTTTTCGATCAGATATGTGAACTTGATGAATATTATCCCACAAGGACGGAACTTAAAATACTTGAAAATAATATTAACGAGATTGTAGATTCAATTGGAGAAGAAAGTTTACTGTTGGAGCTCGGCAGCGGAAGCAGCTTGAAAACAAGGCTTCTGCTTGATAATCTGCCCAAATTTTCTTCTTATGTACCAGTTGATATTTCATCCGATCACCTGATAAAATCTGCAGAGATTTTAAAATCTGATTACCCCGGGTTGTCTATCTACCCGTTGGTCGCAGATTACACAAAACCATTCACCTTACCCGAAGTTTACGAATCCTATGAAACGGTAGACGCTTTCTACCCGGGTTCATCAATTGGAAATTTTACACCTGTTAAAGCAAAAGAATTTTTAAAACGAATAGCGGAAACATGCGGAAAAGGAAGTGGTTTGTTAATAGGCGTCGATTTAAAGAAAGATGAGGATATACTAAATTGTGCTTACAACGATGCCAAAGGAATAACCGCACAATTTAATTTGAATATACTTAGTCATATAAATAATCTAATCGGCGCTGATTTTGATCTTAACAAATTTTCACATTTTGCTTTTTATAATGCTTCGGAAAGCCGGATAGAAATGCATGCTGTAAGCAATGAAGATCAGGAAGTGCACATCAACGAGGAAGAAATTTTCATTCGTAAGGATGAACATATTCAAACCGAGTATTCTTACAAGTACAGTTTAGATGATTTTGAAAAACTTGTTAAAGGTATTTATAAAGTTGAAAAAGTCTGGACTGATAAAAATGATTTATTCAGTGTTCAGTTCCTAATAGCTCTATAAAAACTATTCCTGTGGCTGCATGCCGTAATTAGCCCATTCTTCTTTTGATGGACCGTAGGGACCCACAACCTTCAATCCTGCTAATCTCATCACAACAATTAATTCGGCTCTGTGATGCGTGTTATGCTTAAGCAACGAAGATAAAACTTTTCCCTTCTTCCACATCTCACCATACATATCTACTTCTTCATCCAGAGATGAATCCTGCCAGTTATTTTTAACTGCTTCCAGCATATTCAGAGAAGAGCGTTTGAAGGCATCGTAAATTACTTTAGCAGTTGCAGGAATCTTTGTATCATCAACTTCTGCTTCAAACTCAAGTCCTGTTCGTTGAATCATCTCACCGATTGAATTTACCATGTGCCAGGATAATCTTCCGGCAGATCTCACATTTTCGTGAAGTTTTTTATTTAAAACATCATCAGTGAGATTGTTGAAAAGCTTTAAAGTCATTCCTGATTCGTAAGACCAGTCCTCAACAAAATCTGATACTTTGCGATACATAAATCTCCTCTTTCTATCACTTTGTTTTTAAATGTAGTTTCAAAGAAGCAGTAATCATCCGGGATTTCAAGACAAACCAATCACTTTTAGTTAAGATTATTTAATATCTCTTTCAACTTCCTCAAATTTTCCTGCCAATCTTTTTGTTTCATTTTTTCCTTTTCAACAACTTCTGCAGGTGCATTGTTGACAAACTTCTCATTCGATAACTTCTTCTCTATCCCTGTCAAAGAATTCTCAAGTCGTTTTATCTCTTTTTCAATTCTTTGTTTTTCATCATCCAAGTCAATCAATCCTTCGAGTGGGATGTAAATTTCCGAGTTCCCGAATACCACTGAAGCACTTGCTTTAGGTTTAGAAATATCTGTACCGGTTATTGCATTCTCAACTTTTGCAAGTTTTTTAACATACTCAAGCTGATACTCTTTTACGCCTGATGATTTGATAAACGCATTTACTTTTTTTGAAGGTGGGATGTTCATTTCACCGCGGATATTCCTGATTGCGTAAACTATTCCCTGAACCATTTCCATTTCTGTTTCTGCATCAGGATTTATTAAATCGTTATTTAAAACCGGGTACTCAGAAATTGAAATACTTTCGCCTTCTTTTCTTTTTTTGATTAACTGCCATAACTCCTCCGTAATAAACGGCATAAACGGATGAACTATTTGTAAAAGGTTTTCAAAAATTGAAAGCGCTCTTGTTAGCACGGCAGATTTTACTTCCTCATCATCCGAATACAACCGGTTCTTTATCATTTCAATGTACCAGTCGCAGAAGTCATTCCAGACAAAAGAATAAATAAACTTTGTTGCATTATTAATTTCAAAACTATCCATTGCCTCATTCATCGAAGAAAGTGTTTTATGAAAACGTGAGATTATCCACTCATCAGCAAAATCAATATGGACGTTAATTAATTTTTCATCAACTTTAATGTTCTCAGCATTCATTAATAAAAATCTTCCGGCATTCCATATTTTGTTTGCAAAATTTCTTCCAAGCTCGCATTTATCTGCTGAGAAAAGCACGTCCTGTCCGAGTGGTGCTAAGTAAATAATTGTAAACCGTAAGGCATCTGCACCGTAATCTCTAATAACATCCAGAGGATCGGGGGAATTACCGAGCGATTTGCTCATCTTTCTTCCCTGTATATCACGAATGATACTTGTAAAGTAAACATCGCTAAAAGGAATGTCTTTTCTGAAATGCATTCCCGCCATTATCATTCTTGCAACCCAGAAGAAAATTATATCTGGTGCCGTAACAAGTGTGCTTGTAGGATAGTAATACTTCCGCTCTTCTTCTGTTCTGAAGATTGCATGTGCCCAGAGCCAGCTTGATGCCCAGGTATCCAGCACATCTTCGTCCTGTTTTAAATTTTTTGAACCGCAATGAGGACATTCTTCAGGCGGTTCAGCCGATACAATCGGTTCCTTACACTCGAGTGTACAATGATCATCGCCCACACAATACCAAACTGGAATCCTGTGTCCCCACCATAACTGCCGTGAGATACACCAGTCACGAATATTTTCCATCCAGTGAAAATAAGTTTTTTCCCAGTGTTCTGGATAGAATTTTACCTTTCCCTTTTTTACAACTTCCAGCGCAGGTTTTGCAAGCTCATCCATTTTCATAAACCACTGCTCGGAAAGATACGGCTCAATCGGTACGCCGCCGCGATCAGAGTAACCGACTTTGTTGTTATAATCTTCGATCTTCTCCAGCAAGCCGAGTTCTTCAAATCTTGCAACAACTTTTTTGCGTACTTCAAACCTGTCTAAGCCCCGGAATTCTTCCGGTACGTTTCCGTTCGTGCTTGCATCATCGTTAAAAATATTTATGACTTCAAGTTTATGGCGCTGTCCTATTTCGTAATCGTTAACATCATGAGCAGGGGTTACTTTTACGGCTCCGGTTCCAAATTCTTTATCAACATAATCATCGGCAAATACAGGTATTTCTCTTTCGGCTATTGGAAGTAAAACTTTTTTGCCAATAAATTCTTTATATCTTTCATCATTTTGATTTACAGCTACGCCAGTATCACCGAGCATTGTTTCAGGACGCGTAGTTGCAACAACCAAATGCTTGTCATCACCGATTATAGGATACCTGAGATACCAGAGTTTGCCATTAACATCTCTATAGTTTACTTCTTCTTCAGAAATGGCTGATTTATTTGCAGGGTCCCAGTTAACCATCCGGTAACCACGATAGATTTTCTTTTCATTATAAAGTTCAACAAATGCTTTTATAACTTCTTTGTAATAATCATCATCCATTGTAAAACGTTCACGATCCCAATCACAGCTTACGCCAAGTTTTTTTAACTGCTGGATAATAATTCCGCCGTACTCTTCTTTCCATTGCCAGCAATGTTTAAGGAATTCATCTCTGCCGATTTCTTGTTTTTTTAATCCCTTTTCTTCAAGAGCTTTTGTTACCTTTGTTTCTGTTGCAATCGATGCATGATCTGTTCCCGGCACCCAGCAAGCGTTATAACCCTGCATTCTCTTCGTACGGATAAGAATATCCTGGATCGTATTATTTAGTATATGCCCCATTGTAAGCATACCGGTTATATTCGGCGGAGGAATCGCAATTGTAAAAGGTTTCTTTTTTTCATCCGGTTCCGAGTGAAAAAGGTTATTTTTCTGCCAGTATTTATACCATTTATCTTCTACAACTGAAGGATCGTATGCTTTTGGTATTTCCGTAAAATTCATTTCAGACATTGATTTTGGCTAACAATATAAGGTGCAAATATAAGAATTTTTAAGATGTGGGTCGGCACAGAATACGGGTAGAAAATAAGTAAGCGCCGACGTAATCCGGTAATTGTAATTATCTATTGTTGAATCATATTATCCCTTAATTTTGCTTCAGATTAATTTAGAATAAAATTTTTTGCTTGCCATTTGTTAAATAATTTTTCTTTTGCGATATTCAAGTTTAATTCAATCTGCTTTTATTATTGAGTCAGCGATTAATAATCAATTCACTTACTGCAAATCCGCATATAAATTTGATTTATATTCACCGGCTTAACTAACCGTAAAAAAGCATTAACTGATTTTTTTAGGTAGCATTAATCTTAGGAGACAAAAATGAAAAGATTACTTTACACTTTTCTATTCACATCATTAGTTTTCTCTTTTAGTGTAATCAATGTTCATGGACAGGGAAAGACGAACCTGGTGAATTCTGTATTTAAGAATTCCAGAGTTTTAATTAACCCTACAACAAAAGCGCCCTCGAATATAAGATTTTCAAATGATAGCCAGATTACCCTTAAATCTTTTTTTAACGAATACAAAAAAACATTCGGATTATCCGACGATAACGAAATTCGTTCTTACAAAGTTACTACTGATAAGCTGGGACAGACACATCATAGATACAGACAATATTATAGGGGAGTTGAACTGGCGGAAGTTCAATTCATCATACATGAAAAAAATGGTTCGATTTTTCAGACTAACGGAAATCTTGTTAAAGATCTTAATGTAAATGTAACTCCATCCATCACCGAAAGTGAAGCATTACAATATGCTTTAAAGGATATAAATGCTGAATCGTATATGTGGGAGAACAAGAAAAATGAAGCTTTCTTAAAAAAAGAACAAAACGAACCCGATGCAACAATGTATCCTAAAGGCGTTCTGATGTTGAGTGCAAAAAACTTTAAGATGTCCCCGGATAATTTTCACCTTGTTTACAGGTTTGACATTTACGCTGAAAAACCAATGAACAGGTATTATGTCGATGTAGATGCACACACAGGTGAAATAATTAATAAAATTTCAAGGATACAATCCGGTGACGTTCAGGGTCAGGGTACTTCGGTTTATAACGGTGTCGTCTCATTAATTGTTGCAGACACTGCTATTACGACAGTTGACTCAAGTAAATGGCACCTTGATACCTGGAATGCATACGATGGATTAAGCTGGTGGGCAGCCGATCCGGCTCTCGGAAATCAGGGAGGTTACTCCGATGGATGGTATGAAGGATTAGATACAGATCCGATATCCTTATCCGGCAGTAATCTTTCGTTACAGTTTTATCATCGTTATAGTGTTGAAACTCCCGGAGGTGAACCGGAAGGTTATGATGGCTGGGATGGTATGAATGTAAGAATCTCTACCGACGACGGAACTACCTGGCAGGTTCTGCAAAATCCTGTTCCTGCATATACAAGTTCCAGTTTATACAGTTTTGGAGAACAACACGGTGAAGGTACCGGAATACCGGGATGGGCGGGAACCAATAATACCTGGACGAATGTTTCTTTTGACTTATCTGCCTATGCCGGACAAACTGTTATGATCAGGTTCGCATTCGCATCGGATCCCGGTTATGCAACCGATGACGGCGCACCCGATTTATATGGATGGCAAATTGATGACATAAGTATTACCAACTCTTCAGGCACATTGTATAGTAATGATGGAACAACTGCCGGTATTAGTACAATTAATCTTGTTGAGGAAGCATCTTTAATAGCTGGGAATTACCGTTTAAGACAATACGGTCGTGGTGGGGGTATTGCTACCTACGATGCAAAGCACGGTCTTTCTTACCCGTTATCCACCGACTTCGTTGATTCGGATAGCATATTCAGTTCCTCAAATAGTATGGCTGGTGTAAGTGTGCATTGGGCATTGCAGAACACTTATGATTATTATTTAAATGTTCTCGGCAGAAACAGCTTTGATGATAACGGTGGTAAAATGATTGCGTATGCTCATTACGATGACCAATGGTTTAACGCGCAGTGGGACGGATCGAGAATGAGATTCGGCGATGGTACCTCAAATGCAACACCATTGGTTTCTATCGATGTTGTTGCGCATGAACTTACCCATGGCGTTACTCAATATACAGCAAACCTTATATACCAGGATGAACCCGGCGCTTTAAATGAATCTTTTAGTGATGTTTTCGGAACTGCAGTAGAGATGTACACATTAGGTTCTGATGGCAACTGGTTTGTCGGAGAAGGTGCTTCAAGATTACGCTCAATGTCAAATCCCAAACAGTACGGACAGCCTGATACATACAAAGGTGATAACTGGTATTCGGGAACTTCAGATAATGGAGGCGTTCATACAAACAGCGGAGTACAAAATTACTGGTATTACCTTTTAAGTGAAGGTGGTTCGGGAACAAACGATAACGGTTATTCTTATTCTGTTACGGGTCTGGGAATAGATGAAGCATCCCAAATAGCTTACAGAAATTTAACCACCTATATAGTTCCTACATCGGAGTACGATGATGTTCGTTTGGGTTCTATGTATGCTGCGATAGATCTTTACGGAGAAAATTCACAGGAGTTTCAAACTGTGATTGACGCCTGGAATGCTGTTGGAGTATTAAAACCCGCCCTTGATCCAACTGTAGGCGTTGATTCTGATACCCTATATTTCATGGCGGAAGCATCGGTTTCAACAGATACCCTTGATGTAAGCATTTCAAATTATGGTCTCGCCGTCCTGGAAATCAATAACACTCAACTTACCGGTTCTGCTTATCAGCTAATAAATCCGCCGTCATTACCAGACAGTCTGGATTATGACGAGGCCCTAACTCTAAAAATTGTTTTCACTCCAACGGCGGCAGGTATAAGCTACGGATCAATAACCGTTACAAGCAACGACCCTGTGACCCCTGCCAAAGAGTTGATATTAAAAGGAGTTGGATTTACTGTTGCACCCGCTGTCGATGATAATATATATGCTGTAACAACACAAACTAATAGTCTTTTTCTTACAATTAACCAGGATGAAGGAACAGGAACACAAGTAGGGACGGTTGGAGATGCAAGACTTTACGGTACAAGCATTCAACCATCAACCGGAACTATATATGCAACTGCCATTACTGCTGATATTACTCCAATATTAAAAATTGATGCTGAATCCGGTGCGGGATATAATTCCATTTCTTTACCGTTCGCAGGTATAAGAG
>Ga0307425_1001649_pt1 | contig 13162 bp, 8 predicted proteins | sample SalMarWE160330MG_FD_202152 | JGI IMG/M metagenome (GOLD analysis project Ga0307425, IMG submission 202152) | Salt marsh sediment microbial communities from the Plum Island Ecosystem LTER, Massachusetts, United States - WE1603-30 | ecosystem: Environmental > Aquatic > Marine > Intertidal zone >... | reverse complement strand
TCTGGGCTGGCAATACAAAGGGGTCCTTTATTTCGGGTTGAATCTCGATCCCTATGACAACCTGGATGTATTTGAAATCAACGTGAGGCACGGAGACCCCGAGTGGGAAGTCTTGGCACGCAAACTGAGCACGGACCTCTTTGAAATCGGCATGGCGGTGTGGGAAGGGACTTTGGATCAGGTCGAGCAGGCGTGGAACAACCAGCACTATGTGGACGTCATTGCCATGGAGGGGCGCTCAAAGGCTTCCAGGGGATGGAACAAGGGATACCCAGGCCGCTACGGAAAAGGCCACAAAATTGTTGGCCTGGACGACATAGAAAGGGGCATTGCCATCTATTTCGCCGGTGTGGACGAGGATTCAGAAAAAGGCCTCGTCACATACGGGGGCAGGGTCCTGCATGTTGTGGCTGGAGACCTGAGCTTGGAAGGCGCAAAGGAAAAGGCATACCGAAACATCAAGAAGCTCGCCTTTGTGGATCACAACAACAACGGCACAAACTGTATGAGATTCCGCCATACCATAGGTTGATGAGGAAATGGGGTCGCATATGAACCGAGTGGAGGACAAAGACAGTACGCCATTGGTGGGCATTGTCATGGGCAGCGATTCAGACTGGGGCGTCATGCAAGAGGCCGCCTCTGTGCTGAAAGAGCTTGAGATACCCTTTGATGTGACCGTTTCGTCGGCCCATCGCAGCCCGGAACGGACGGCTGAGTATGGCCGATCGGCGCGGGCCTCAGGCCTGAAGGTCATTATTGCGGGGGCAGGGGCTGCGGCTCATCTGGCGGGGTCCATTGCGGCGGTTACGACACTGCCTGTGATCGGCGTCCCCCTGGATTCTTCATCCCTCAAGGGCCTGGACGCTCTGCTGGCTACGGTTCAGATGCCCGCCGGTGTGCCGGTGGCTACCATGGCCATAGGCGCTGCCGGCGCAAAGAATGCCGCTATCCTGGCCGCGCAGATCCTTGCTACCACCGATCCTGAGGTGGAAGCCAGACTGGAAGCATACAAAGAGCACTTGGCCGCTCAGGTGGCCCATAAGGCGGAAACGTTGCGCCAGCGTATGTAGTCGGCGTCCTTGGGGGAAAACGCCAATGGAGGGGTGTGAGTTTGTTTCCGTGGACCCCCAGTCACCTGATCAGGAGATCATCGGCAAGGCTGCCAAACTGATCAACAAGGGCAGGCTTGTGGTTTTTCCTACCAGCACGTTTTACGGCCTCGGAGCCGACGCCTTTGATTCGGATGTGGTGGACAGCGTCTTTCGGGCAAAGCAGCGTCGCCCACAAAAACCCATTCTCGTCCTGATCGCCTGCCTGGCTGATCTCATCCCGCTGGTTCGGTCCTTCCCAGTGGTCGCAAGACGCCTGATCAAGGTCTTCTGGCCGGGAGATGTCACCCTCGTTTTCCAGGCTTCAGACGTCTTCCCGCCGAATCTCACCGGTTATACAAGAAAAATCGGCATACGCCTTGCCGCCCATCCCGTGGCCCGTGCCTTGGTGAAGGCGGTGGGAAGTCCCATTACGGGAACCAGTGCCAACCTCTCCGGAAAAGGCGGCTGCACGACAGTGAGCGAACTGAACCATCCGATCAGATCACGGGTAGATTTGGTGCTGGACGCAGGAGGGCTTGGTGGTGGAGAGGGATCGACCGTGGTAGATGTGACGCAAATGCCCCCCGAGATCTTGCGCGCAGGCGTTGTCAGTGCCGAGAAGATCGCGGCCGTGCTCGGCCGGCTTCCAGACAATGGTTCGCTCTAAGCCCAAAGAGCAGCGCGGAGACAGATGCTGCCGCCGTGCACAGGGTCCGTCCTATGGAGCCGGGTACGTGAACTGGCTCGAGATCCAGCCTTCTTGCCCGGATGCCGTCCGCACATGGGCCCACCCTCCGCTGTGCCCAAGGACCGTGAGGCGGTCTCCGCCACGAAGCCCGAAAACGACCGGGTGCTGGGTACCGGGGCCGCTCCGGGCATTTAATGAGCTGGGTTTTACGATGATTGTTTCCCCGCCTGCGGTCGGCGAGGACGGGGCAGGCGCCACCGAACTGCCATAATGATAATAATTCGGCGGCGTCTTCGAGACGACAAAGTTGACAGCTTCCTTGATACAGACCCGGAGAGCTTTTTCTGTGGGAGTGTTCTTCCAACCCGAGAGGCCGCCAGCCAAAGCCCCACTGCCGCCATATCCGCCGATAAGCCCACCGAGGTTCACATCCGTGGCCTCGCCTTCGACCGATGTCGCGGCAACGATACGGGAGGTCCTTGCATCAATGAGCCTCAAATCAATCGCCATGTGGGCCTTCTTGAAGCCCCCTGTTATGGCGCCGAGGATTCCGCCGCCGATGCCGCCTATACCCCCTTGAGCTCCTGAGGCCGCGCCCTCAAACTCCGTTACAGCCCCTACCACCAGGAGTTCGGCCCCCTCTATCTGCCCGATAGGCGCGGCCGTATCACTTCGGACGCGTCCGGACGCACCAAGATCCTGCTCTTGGAGCACGTCACCTAAGGTCTGCCTTTCCAATACAATATACCTGTTGGTATTGAACAATGCGGTCACCAATTGATCTGCCATGCCGTCGCCGATTTGGCCGGTCCACCATCCCTTACCGGTCTTGTCCTTGAAACGGCTCACGGCTATCCTTGCCTTAGGTCCGTTGTAGGCCACGGCCTGGGCTTCAGCGATCGACGGACCGCCCTGGCCCGAGGTGACCGTCGTTTTTGTCCCGGGTGTCACGCATCCGAGGCCCGCCATGACGAACAACACTGTGATGCAATAGCCTGCCAACGATCTTCTATAATCCATGTCCTTTTCCTCCTCTTGTCAAAGAATCTTCAAGCCAACTCTGGCTACAAACTTTGCCCTAATTTGGTCTCCTCTTCCGGCTTCCGGAGCCTCCTTGTTCATTATGGGCCTCATGGAACGGAACTTGATGGAAATGGGTAAAGGATTCTCTAGGCAATGTCAACCCATATTAAAGGGTTAGAAAAACCAAGGGGTCCAACTAGGCAGGAAACTGGATGTGCCTGTCTTCATAACGGGCGGAAATTTAAGATGTTGGGGGAAATGATCTGAATGCCGAAAATCTGCCATCACGATGGAGGCGTTTTCGAACCTCTGGCCGGATATATATGAAGACCCACTTTGTATCGCACACCTCGGGTCTGAGGAGATCTTGCCTGCTTTTTATAATCAAAGAGGCTCTTCCAGCAAGAGATCAAGAAGTTCCAAACCTGAAGGATTACTTGCTAGGATTCTGCTTCTATGCGCTGGCCTTCTCTTACGAACGCTTCCCCTTGTAAGATTTTGGCTAGGCTTGCGTCTTTCTGGGTTGACGTGACTTCCAGGGTCACGTTTTCATCTCTTACCTTGAATCGCTGCCCAGTCCTGACCCCAACCACCTGTCCTATGTTAAGCCTCACCTCTTCCCCTTGTACCTTGGAGATCTTGCCGCGAAGAGGATAGAGCGTTTTTAGTTTTTCCAAGAGATTCTTGGACAACCTTTCCACCAGCACCGAAGCTGGCACAGCACTTCCAAACAATTCACTCACTGTTGCGGCAATGCGACCGGTCTCGGTTTCGATCAGGCGTATGGAGACCTGGACCTGTGGACCGCTATAGATCATCTGGCCTGACAGGATGAGCTTCGCAGCCAAGATCCTGCCTAGGGACAAGGCAGTTCTGGGATCAATCAGTTTGGAGGTTCCTAGCCTTAATTCTTCAACTAGTTCATCAAAGAGAGCACGCTCTACCAACTGAGCACGGCTGTGCTGAAGCGTCTGATCGGCAATGCCAGAGACAAGGAGACGATCCTGTCCTTCCAGCAACGAATATCCCTGAACGTCGAAATCCATAACCCACATTGTCAGGGGAGAAGATGTCCAACCATCAAAGGGCACCTCCTTGGACGGCGACTTCATGACCGCCAGCAATTCCTGTACTGTTTCGTCAATGCGCTCCTGTTTCTTCTTATCCTTGGCGACCTCAGCCTTCTTGCGCGTCTCGTTGGTGACAGCCGCTAGAACCTGATCTTGTGGCGCCAAGGCCTGGGCCTTCGCAAAGAGCCCGAGGGCCTCGTCATAGTCTCCTCTTCGTTCGAGTAATAGGCCCTGAGACAAATAGCCCAACCTGCTCTGAGGAGCGGCCTCCGCGGCCTGTTGATAATATCTGAGAGCCGCATCTGGTTGTTTGCGGAAGGAGGCGACGCGGCCCAAACCAACAAGGGCATGGGCCTTTTGTAGATTTGTCCCCTTTGTACTCTCAAGCGCTTCTTGATAAGCTTCTTCCGCTGCATCCAGTTTGCCTTCAGCCACATAAATATTGCCTCGAATCAGATGAGTCAGACAAACCTCGGGGCTTTTATCCTCAAGGATTCTGCAAACATTTAATGCCTCCTTGAAATTACCCTCGTCATAATAGGCCAGGGCAGCCCTCTCATACTTTGTAGTTCCTTGCCTCAAAAAGCCCGGATATCCCCAGAGTATGACAGCCGCCAGGAGAATGGTAGCGGCTACAGACCACCAGGTGCGGTTCCTTTCTTTTGCCACCTTGTCGGCAAAATCGATGACTTCTTCTCTTGTCCTGACCTCGTTTTCTGCAGTTACACTGCGGGTAGCCTGCGGCGCCTCCTGTGCATTGGGTGACTCAATTTGGTCCCGGTAATTGGAGGTGGGGTCTCCGTACAGGACATAGCTTGCCCATATAATGGTCTCCTCACCGTATTCCTTGATGAGTGCCAGCCGGGACCCCCGCATGGCTTCACCAATTGTCATACCGGAGAGCAAGTTCCTGTAGAATCTCAAAGCAAATTTGCTACTCGGTTCATCCGATATCTCCCAAAAGGTCCCCACGTAATGTCTCACACCGGCGAGAAGAAAAGCGTTGGCCAACCCAAAAATTTCATCCTCAAAGTGCTCCCCCAGGATCCATTCTTCGGTTCGAGCTGACTGACACGCGTTTGAAAAGACCAGAGCAGGCATGGTTGCCGTACCGGCCATTTTCGTAACGTCCTTGGCTTTGAGGCTGCCACCGGTCAATCGCCACCCGCTGTCTCCCGCATTCTGCGGATTGTAATCGGCATGACCAGCAAAGTGCACGAAATCAAAGTTTCTTATCTTTTCTCTGATAAAGTTTGGGGTGATCTTGCCGGAGCGCAGAGAAGCGTTGATCCAATCCTTATGACGGTCCATGTCATCACGTATCCGAGTCCCCTCAGCATAGGCCCCCTTTAAATCCCCCTGTGGGTCGGCCAATATCAACATTTTCAGGGGCCCAGCCAGCTCCCGGCTCCCGCCGTTCAGGACAGTCTGCCGGGTCTTGACTAATCGCCCCATGCTGAACCGCTGGCACAGAAACTGCTGGCCGTCATGGAGCAATTCCCAAGGGATATGAACCAATTGATCATCAATCTTTAGAATCAGGTATTCAGCTTCCGTTTTTCTGAGCTTCTCTTTGACACTTAGAGAAAACAGCTCGTCATGAAGCACCTGGCCACGTTCTCTGAGTTTTGCCAGGACTTCATGGCTCAAACGACCTCCGCGATTGGCCTTATTCAATATATCTACCATATCGCGGTACTTCGCTTGAATCACATCTATGGCGACGGGGATCTCTTCGTAGTGCCTTATCGTACTCTCCTCACCCGGCATCTGCTCGTGAGCACTCAGTTTGAGGCGATCATCCTCTCTTCCGATTTCAAGCTCGAGCAACTTTAAGGGTTGTTTGCCTCCTTTTCCGGCTATGGCCTCCCGGACTCGCAGGTTTTGCGCGCCGTCCGGAACGACATCCTCGTCTTGCCAGACGACCCGATAGACTTCTAGCGGTTGGGCTTTTCCTTTGACCCGGATTTTTCCGTGGAACTGGCAAAAGGCATCCTCGCTTCTGTAAAGTTTCTCGTACACCGCCTTGGATATCAGTATTTGATCCGGGCCTGACTCAGATTGGATGCGTGAGGCCACATTGGCGACATCGCCTGTAAGGCTCTGATGGACAGCACTATCGTCCACCAAGACCTCTCCAAGGTTGATGCCTATCTTGACATGGATCCTGTCCGCGGCCTCTGTCTTCTGGTTATGTTCGTACAAAGCCTTCTGCACGGCAATGGAAGCCTTGACCGCAGAAGATGCGCTCGAAAAAGAGGCCATCACGGCATCCCCGATGATCTCAATGACCTTGCCTTCGTATTTTTCTATTAGGGGCAACACAACACGATTGTGCCTCATGAGCAGGGCACGGCCGTTGATATCCCCCTTCTTATCAACATACTCGGTGTAGCCGCATATATCAGTAAAAAGGATGGTGACTTCTTTTCTAAATTTTTGCTCAAGTATGCGATCGAGACGCTCTCGTTCTCGAAAGACTTCTTCAAAGGAACTTGAGGTGGATCCTGCTCTTCTCGTCTTATTTTCCGCCATGGAGGGTTTCCTTGATCTCGAAAAGATAAGTCCCAGATTCTAATCCGTCTTTGGCCAAGGAGATGCTGTAATGGCCAAATGGGATGTCTTCAAACACCACGGAGCCATCCTCGAAGAGACAAGAGGCGATCTCCCTTTCACCTGCTTTCAGGGTCACTCGCACCCCTTCCTTGTGCTTACTGGCTTCATGCAGTTTGACACAAATGCGGGCCTTGTTACTTCCTGTTTTTTCAATTTCAATCTCGGTGTCAATGTCCTTGAAAGGCACTCTAAGACAAACAAGATCGTCGGATGCGACCTTCTTAGAACCCCGTATGGGCACAGGCTGCCATCTAGCCCATGGCCCTAACGGCAATGAATCAGATATCTTAGAGAATGTCTCTTTAATAGATCGCTCGACTTTTTCCATTAAGGCCCCACAGGACTTAGTGGACTGCCGGGTTACCAATTGCACCGCAGACTCAGTAACCTCCGCTGGCACGGGATCCAACTCAAGCCGGTCCTCGTCTTTTACCATACCCGTTGTAATCACGAGCGCATCCAGGCATGTCTGACAGTCCGGGAGGTGTTCTTCCACCTCGAACCGGTCTTCCTCGGCAAGACGGCCCTCAAGATAGTCGAGAAGCTTTTCTTCATCAGGGCATGGCTTGTTCATCCTAAACTCCCTTGAAAAAATCGATGTTGGTGTCTCTCAAAGGTCTCCGCCTTTCTTCTGCATATATAGACGTCAGGTCTCCGCCTTTCTTACACCGAACCCAAAACTAAGGGCCGTTATTTCCAACAGAGGCCACATACGATTTTAGTTTCTCAATGGCCCGATGTTTGAGCGTATAGGCGTTGCCGACGGAAAGTCTCATGGCCTCAGCGACTTCTGCCACTGGTATTCCTTGCTCAAGATGGAGCTTCATAAATAGCCGGTAGCGCGGGGGCAGGCTTCGCATCCCGTCCCGGAGTAAACGCTCCTTTTCTGCCTTGTCCATCTCAACGCCAGGTTCAACTTCATCGGCTTTAAGCTCGGGCAAGTCCTCAAGGGGCAGGCACTTTTTCTGCCAGACCATGGCATCAACGCCCTTTTTCCTGAGATGATCCAGCACCGTCCGCACTGCGATCATCCTGATCCACGAGGCGAGGCTGCATCCGTTTTTCCCCTGGTACTGTTTAAGCTTCTTACATTCTTGTTCAAAGAGTCGCAGAAACACCGTATTGTGAAGATCCTCAAGATCCTGTTTGTTGTAGGGGACGTGTCTGGTCATTAGGGTGTACTGAACAGATCCATACACGAGGGCCGAAAATTCCCGAACCAACGTCTCTGATGCTTTCCTATCACCTGAAAAACACTTGGACAGGAGTTGTCGGTCCTCTGGAAAAGAACGGTTCATTGGGTTATCACCCTGTCAAGGTGGCCGACACTCTCGGGGTTGCATTCCAATAACTCGGCCTTTGACATCTCAGACATCACTTGTGTAATACAAGCCCGCCCGATGATTTTGTTGTCTGCGCCGCACATCTTTCCGGTGACCGGGTGCCTTATCGGCTCCTCTTGGTAAACAATGAGCCTCCTTCCGATCTTGATCACATCATCCCCAAGATCGGTAAATATGGCTTTCCCCTTGTGCTCGATGACCAGGCCATCAACCATAGGGAAGTCCAGATGAAACTTGATAGCCATCCCTTCGGCAAGGGATCTTAGGGCGGGAAGATCTTTGACTTCACCGTAGACGTCCTTGCTGGCCAGGATCTCAGATGTTTCCGTATCTATCATTCGCGCCACAATCTCAATGCCTGTGCGTGTTTCGATGATGCTGCCCATGATGACAGACTGGGCGGTTGCCAACCTGCCAAGATTTATGGCTGTCCGCTTGTCAAAGAGTTTTGTGCGGCTGAGCTTCTGTTCCGTTAAGATCACATCCAACTTCTGTCTTTCCACGACCCGAAAACGATTTTGGTTTACCAGGGCATCGATCAGATTATCTTGAAAAGCAAGGCTGGCTTCGGAAACCGCTCCTTTCTGCTGAAAAGGAAATGCTGTCAGGCTCCACCGTTCGGCCAATTGAAGGGCTGAGGGAATCCGCCTTATGACAGTCATTGTCTTGCTCGCCGTGTTGCCCCCTTCGTCCCTGGCCTCAATGGTTAGAACGTTTTTTCCTTCCCTGAGGTGTGCCATGTGACTGAAGAAGATGTACCGCCCCTCACGACGAAGTATGGGTTTTTGATTAATCGTAAGCGTCTCAATCTTGCTCTCGCCGATGACCTGCCCTTCGATATACACCCTTTCCAAGAAAACGGCCTGGGTATCGGTCCAGCCCTTGAGCCTGATGCTGGGGGGGCGTGTATCTTTGGGTCCAAAGAGACCGGCCAGCAGAGAACCTTCGACCTCTGAATCTGCGCAGGCCAGCATCACAGGTCGTTGAGCCCCTGGACCGAGAGCTAATGGAATTGTGTCAGATGTCAGGTTGCCTAATCGGTCGCGCGCTTCAAGCGCCAGGGTGTCTGCATCCATGGTAAGCCTCGCGGTAAACGAGACCTCCACCCCCTGCTCAATCGGCCAGGGCTGGCCATTGATACTTAAGTCAGACACGCCGGATTCATCGTAGATAGAACCTGAAACGCTTAGCTGTTTTCTAGGCCCAACCCAATCGAGATTCAGATCATCCAGCGTAATGATCGGCCCTTGTCGATCTACATGAATGACGATGTGGCGTTTCTTGACCTTTCCCAACAGATTCTTTGCCACCACCTCGACGGCATGCCGGCCCTGGGAAAGGTACAGGGGTTCCTCAAAAGGGATGCGTTCTTGTGAACTCTCCAGGAAGCGGGGCACCCCCCTGATGGAAAGGGCCGCCACGTAATGCTCGTCTTCAGCCACACCAGAGAGGGCCACTGGGTCTTCCCGGGTCCAGATTTCATCGGTTTTCAGTTTGAGGGTGAGCCTCGGAGGAGGCACTTCTTCTCCCATGCGTTCGATCAAGCGCTTGCGGACACGGTCGAGGTAGAATCGGGCCTTGGCAGAAGGAAACAGGCTCAGGGAATGCTCCAGTTCCTTTTTCGCTGCTTCCAGACGCCCTGTTTCGTAGTAGACGATCCCCAACTCCCTGTGGGGAAAATAATCAATAAAGTGCATCCCATAGGTTCGGGCCATTCGCTGATCTCTTGTCCGCTGTTGGATCGCTTCCTGCAGATCTTTAACCGCTTCAGAAAAAAACGCCCCATCGGCAAAAGATAGCCCTCGCTCATAGTAGTTCCACCACCGGTGCCTGAAGGCTCCTTGGACCTGGCCGTATTTTTCGCCGTCTTTTATATGACTTGGCCCCGCGGACTGGCCAGCACAACCGCAAAAAGATAACAGCAACAAGCATATCAGGGGAGATAAAATGGATCGTGCCATCGTGTTCACTGGCTAGCACCTCCTTCTGGGTCTGCAAAAGCGTACGCTGGACCGGAGCCAGGCTCGGTCAGTCAGTCTATCATGTCACTCTCGGGCTTGCGCTGACAGGCAAGTAGAGAATCCTAGTATCGGTGAACGACAGATGTTCAGAGACGACACATGGGTGCCAAACATGTCAAAAGTGGATAATCACCGAAGCAAGGACCAGGTGCTGTGTGATGTCAGCTGAAGAGGTGGCAATCAAGTTGCCTGTGTCCACGTCGTCACTCCATCTTAGCTGATAGGCCACATCAAAGATGAACCTTTTGTAAGCGATGCCAGATCCAATAGCCACACCAAAAAAATCTCTCACTTCGTCGTGTGAGGGTTCTGGATCGTAAAAGAAGCCCGCCCTTAAGGGAACCACCATATGGCTTTGTTGTGGGATGAAGAGATATTCTCCGCCAATGCGGATTTGTGTAGTATCTTGGACATCGGAGTCGCTTTTGGGTCGTCCGTCAATGGGACTGAACTTATTGCCTTCTGAATCCTCCAAGATGTATTCGCTCCACTCTGTCCTGTAAACATCCAGACCCATAGATAGGACATCTGAAACTCGCCATGCCAGACCGACGCCATAGGACATAGGCATACGAAGATCGACATCTTCCACAATATTTGCTTCGTTTGGCACTGTGGTGTTAACGGGCGAGCCAAAGGCCGTTGTCTGTTTCAGGCTGAATTCATGGCGAATGTCGGCGTCAAAAGGCGTCTTGATAACCGCCCCGAGTGTTAGATATTGGTTCATATCCCATAGAAGACCAAAATTTGCATTAACGCCACGAAACTCGGAATATCGGTCGATGATACGGGTATCAATGGTGACCGGAGCCCCTCCCACCAGACCTACACCTCGCTGCGAAAAGGTTTGTTTCCATTCGTTCTCCCAAAGCAGTTCATCTGTCCATATATTGAGGGTGGCTCCAAGAGAGAACGTTGGGGTGATCTCGATGGCATAGGCCAAGCCTAAAGCGCCGATATAACCGTCCTGCGTGAAATGTTCATCTTGAACGAGTTCCACACCAAGAGACGAGAAGTCTTTACGATAATCAAAATCGCGCTTAAACTCATAAAGTCTTTGATAATTCAGGGACGCCACCATGTTTTTGTGGAAGTGGAAGGGATAGGTGACACTGAAATAATTGATATTGATGTCATCCGCCTCACCGGTATTGCTGATTTCAGGGTGAATATCAGAAGAAAATTCCTCTCTTCTTTCAAAATAGCCGCCGACGATCGACAGCTCTGGCCTTTCCAGTTGGATAAGGCCAGCCGGATTCCAGGAGGCTGCGGTGGCATCATCAGCGATCGCTATGAATGCCCCGCCCATCCCCGTGGCCCTGGCTCCTGAGCCCACGGGGTTAGGCGACGAGGCAACGCCCACCTGTTGAAAGAGTGTGCCAGCCTCAAGCCGGTTCATTGAAAGAAGCAGCGTGGTGAAAAGGAACAATATCAGATAAGGTGTCTTTCTCACTTTCCCCCCTCCCTCAGCTACATTTCAATGATCTGTCATCCGATTGATGCCCAACAGACGCCTGTCTCTCCATAGACAGACGTCTGAATCCAGGTTATCTTATATCCAAGTCCAAGAGACCTCGGAGAACGCTCAACAAACCTATCAGAATCCATACACCGACAATTGTATGGAACATGGTCACTTGTGTGGGCATGCATGACCCGTGGGCTGCCGCAACGATAAAGCATTTACCGCCACCGCCACTGTTGCCAGCGTCTCCTGGGGGATCGATTTTTTCTGCTAGGGCATCCACGCCCATAGCGATATTTGCCCAGGTTACATCACCCCCAAGGACCGTCACGTTCTTGACGGTTCCATCCACGTAAGGTTCCAAAGTTGCGGTCATGTCGCAAATTCCAGAGGGAGAGACCATCATATACTCGCCGTGGACACTGATGGTCTTTGTTTCCACGTCGTCTCTATATGCGGCGCAGACCGTTGCGTTATGAACGCTAGCTTTAGTCATAGCATTTGTCACCCGGCCGGCAATCACGCCTGTCCCGGTGCACTGCAGCAGTCCGCCTTGTGAAGCGGCATATAGAGATGAGGTGGAAATGGCGTGAACATAATATTCGGGTGTCCCAAAGTTGAGCCAGTTTGCGGCCTGGTTGGGGGAGACATATACGCCTGCCAAAAGGGTACTCGCATACACTACATCTTTGTATAGTGAATCTGTCATTTTCTCGGGGTGGAACACAAGATCTGTGACGGCATTCCAGGCCAGGTTTTGGGGAATTCCATCAAAAGAGGGGGTCCAGGTGGAGCCACTGTCTATGCTTTTGTAAAGTGGGGTTGTGGTGCCGCCGCTGCAGCCGCATCCTGCATAGACGATGTCGGGGTTCTGTGTGTCAACAAGAATGGCATTGACAATGACATTCTGAAGGCTTGTTCGCGTCCAGTTCGCTCCAGCATCCGTGCTCTCCCAGAAATCTCCCACAGCACAAGGCGCTGGGAAATGACCGCTTCCTGCAAAGATGTGCTGAGGATTCAAAGGATCAATGGCGACTGCGTTCATTGGGACGTTTTGACCGGCCTGGTTAACACCGTTGAGAACTCCGGTGAACGAGGCTCCCCCATCCGTACTCTTGTGTACAGCTCCGCCCTGGTCAAAGTAATCGACAGACACAAACATCACGTCCGTGTTTGAACTATCTATAGCCATATCTGAAACGTTATTGTAGGACCAGTAGTCCGGTATGTTGGCAAATGTCCAGTTCTGGCCGCCGTCTGTTGTCTTGCACACATAGGCCTCAATGCCGGCGAAGAAGGTTAGGCTGTCAGTCGGGTGGAAAAGAACCGACCACGTATCATTTTCCAAAAGCCGGGACCATGGGCCTGAGCCTGTTTTCTCGTATACCCCGGAAATAGTACCGATGAGGACATGGGCGCCGCTGTTTGGGTCAACCGCAACGTCTTTGACGACCACTGCCGTGAGCCCGTCGTTTGCCGGGGTCCACGTTTGTCCGTGATCCTGACTCTTGTACACCCCAAGGTTGAGATGACCCGCAAAAACTAGTTCCGGGTTTGTTGGATGTACTTCCAGGCAAAAAAACTGAAGTTTCGGCTCATACACTGCCCAGCTATCTCCCCCGTCCGTACTTCGTCCGACCTTTCCGATGCCGTCTCCCCCCCAAGCAATCGGGGTCTGCCAGGCTGCATAGAGGGTTTGAGGGTTCTGTGGGTCGAAGACCACTGCCTGAATATAATTCTCAGTACCCCAAACCCCTCCGAGGGCCCAACTAAAGGAGCCAAGCTTTGATCCTGGCTCATCTGACAAATAAGTGAACCTGAGGAGCCCAGCGGCGTTGGCCA
>Ga0307425_1001645_pt1 | contig 13170 bp, 10 predicted proteins | sample SalMarWE160330MG_FD_202152 | JGI IMG/M metagenome (GOLD analysis project Ga0307425, IMG submission 202152) | Salt marsh sediment microbial communities from the Plum Island Ecosystem LTER, Massachusetts, United States - WE1603-30 | ecosystem: Environmental > Aquatic > Marine > Intertidal zone >... | reverse complement strand
AAGCTGACGGTAGCGTAGATATGGTTCGCAAAATGATAGGCAGCACCTTCGGATATGAAGCCCAGCCGGGTACTATTCGCGGAGACTTCGGCTGCTCCCAAAGATATAACCTCATTCACGGATCAGACAGCCCGGATTCGGCTCTCAACGAAATCAAGTTGTTCTTCGAACCCGATGAAATAGTCGATTATGAGCTGTCGGATGCTCCGTGGCTCTACAGCAAGAAAATTGGTCCGAAAAAGTAAGACTTTGCCGGCTTTACTTGTAGAAGATTCCAACCAGGGTTTCGGAAGCCTGATAAAAGCAATCCGCACAATAGCTTAAAAGCTATATGAAATTGTGAAAAAACGCTTTTTGCTTGAATAAGTTTCGTTTTTATAGTAAAATAAGTACTTATATATTTATACTCTACTGGAGGACGGATATTAGGATGAAAAAGCTGGTTTTTACCCTCATATGCTTGTTGCCGGTTTTCTCGTCTCAGGCGAGAATAATCACTGTCGACATTAATGGACCTGCGGACTTCGATAACATCCAGGATGCAATCGACGTCTCCGGACTCGGCGATACGATTGTTGTCAAGCCCGGGACTTACAACCGAAGGATTTTTTTCAACAACAAGTCTGTTACGCTTACGAGCGAAAATCCCGATGATCCGGGCGTTGTCCAATCGACGATTATTACTACCGATACGAACTACAGTGTGAATTTCGATTCCGGAGAGGGTATTAATTCGGTCCTTACCGGTTTTACTATTACCGGCCGGGGCATCCACTGTTACGGTACTTCGCCGACAATCTCAAAGAACATTATCAGAGATTGCAGCAGTCACGGCGTTCACGGAGAAGACAACGCTTCACCTGTGATCTCCGGCAATACGATAAGTTCCAACTTCGGCTATGGGATATACTATTGTAACGGGCCGATAGAAAACAATACTATATCGGGAAACAAAGGCGGTATAGCTTATTCTAACGGGCCAATAATCGGCAACATTATTACGAAAAACTTCGACATGAGTTCGACCTTCAGCGGCGGCGCTCTGTTTTTCTGCAAGGGTCTGATTACCGGCAACATGATTGCCGAAAATTATGCGAGGAACAAAGGTGGTGCATGCTACGAATGTTCAGGCAACATCACGGGAAACAGGATTATTGGAAATGCGAGCGATATTGCGGGCGGTGCGCTGAGTAACTGTCGTGGCAGAATCACCAATAACATTATTGCCGGCAACAGGTCCACCAACGGCGGCGGCTTATTCAGTTGTTACCAAATATACAGCAATACCATTGTGGGCAACATCGCCGAAGAGAACGGCGGAGCTTTGAGCCAGTGCCCGGGTTATATCAGCAACAATATAATAGCATTTAACAGCGCAAGCTTCGTCGGCGGGATTTATGGAGCAGGTACGAGTTCTTACAATGCGTTCTGGTCGAATGAAGGAGGAAACTTCGGCGGCGGCGTAACGATGGGTCTGGGCGATATCATTGCCGAACCGCTTTTTGCCAGTAATGGTTACTGGGACAACAACGAAACGCCCGATGAAAGTGATGACTTCTGGGTCGATGGAGACTACCACGTCACATCTCATGCCGGCAGATGGAGCCCCGTTGAACAGAACTGGATTAAAGACAGTCTCACCAGCCCTTGCATAGATGCCGGCGGTGAACCTAATGACCCTAATTCAGACTGGACGGCGGAATTGTGGCCGCACGGCAGACGCATTAATATCGGTGCTTACGGCGGAACAAACCAGGCAGGTATGTCACTGTCGGATGCCGGTAATATTGCCGACCTGAATCCGGATGTGAACGATGCCAACGACTGGGTGGATTACAACGATATGTTACTGTTGGCGGACAAGTGGTTATCCAATGAAGTCCCGTTAGCCCAGGACCTGGACAGGAATGGTGTGGTAGATTTCGCAGATTATGCGATTCTTGTAAACAACTGGCAGCCTAAGATATTCCCCCCGCAGCCGCCGGATCCCAATCCTATGATTTGGCAGACCGAACCTTACGCAACCTCAAGAACTGCAATTGAAATGACAGCAACAATCGCCACTTCATCCGACGACAGCGGTGTGGAGTACTATTTTGAATGTATTTCTCTCGGCGGGCATGACAGCGGCTGGCAGGCCGAGCCGAATTATACAGATACCGGCTTAACTGCCGGCACTGAATATTCCTACATAGTTAAAGTTCGCAACACAGCCAATTTAGTAGAAACCTATTACTCAAATCCTGGTTTAGCAACCACCTTTCCTGAGGATACCACACCTCCGAGTCCTAATCCGGCAACGTGGAAAAATGCGCCTTATAGAACCTCAGCAACTTCTATCCGTATGGTAGCAACAACTGCATCCGATGAAAGCGGCGTAGAGTATTATTTTGCTTGCACATCAAACCAGGCATACAGCAGCGACTGGCAAAATAGTCCCGTATACCAGGTTACTTCTTTGCCGAAGGGATCATACAGCTTCGTCGTAAGAGTTCGGGATAAATCGCCCAATCGAAATACGACCAGCGACTCGGTCCAGATCGCCGCTGATCTCCACCCCCCCACTCCTGATCCGATGGATTGGGAATCGGAGCCGGCCGAAGTTTACCATGGCGGCGGAACTTTCGACTACTGGGCTGAGATGACCGCGGCGGAGGCAACGGATTCCAGCGGCGATGTGCAGTATTACTTCGAATGTACTACTGAATCCGGTTTCAGCAGCGGCTGGCAAAGCTCACGCACGTACCAGGTAAAAATCGGAAGAAGCGGACAAGGTCAACGTTTCCGCGTCAAAGCACGTGATATCTACCACAACGAGACCGCCACATCGACCTTGCTGCCGGCCAACTAACCGCAAAAAAGCTCCGTTAAAGCATATTATCCGATTGTAAGGGCGAAGTTCCTTTAATAGAATAAAGGAGCAAAATAGACCGGACAAACTATTGCCGATTGCTGATCGCTAATTTGAAATCGGAATTCGTAAAACGAAAATCGAAAATGACTTCCGTTTACGTGATATGGATAAACGATGCCGAATCTTAAGGATACTTGCCTGTCTTTTGGAAATGCCATGCGTAGTCTCTACGGCAAAAACCAACCTTAAAGGAAACCTCGACATGACTGCACCAATACGACAAAAGACGGAAAAGTGCTTTGTTTTGACAAACAATAGCAAATCGGGTATCGTAGGTATTTATGATTACACAGAACCTGCTTTAAGACGTTTTTAGGCAGTATAGACATGGGACGATTTTGGATTTTATTCCTAATTTGGACAATTTTTATTTTTCCTTCTTATTCGGCTTATGCCTGTTCTACGCCGGTTTTTCGTTATGCCATGGAACGCTGGCCGGCCGATTATTACGAGGGAATAGTCATCCACAAAGGCACGCTGTCCGATGATGACCCTGCCGCCATGCTATTACAGAACCAAAAGGCTGAATTTCTTAATCTGAGGGTCTCACAGATAGACCTGACGTCGCCTGAAACCGGCGATTTGACCGGCCTTTTAGGCGGCCCGGCTCCTGACACCCTGCCGGCCATTGTCCTTTGGTATCCGTCGAGTAAAGGCCGGGCGGCTCCGTTTTGGACGGGGCAGTTCACTGTCGGCACGGTCGAGGCGATGATTCAATCGCCGAAGCGCCAGGAGCTGGCTAAACGCCTTATAGCCGGCCAGACAGCGGTATGGATTTTTGTCGAATCAGGTAACCCCGGCAAGGACAAAGCTTCGAAGCAGCTAATCGACCAGGAATTAGCTGCGGCAACGAAAGAGTTAAAGGAAATGGCGCCGGCGCTCGCAGAGGAGCTTCAGATTCCCGAGGTATCATACGAATTCTCGATTTTGCCGGTCTCACGTTCCGATCCCAAAGAAAAGATGTTTCTTGAGATGCTGATGAAAAGTGAACCGGACCTCGATGAGTATTCTAATGAGCCGATTGTATTTCCTACGTTTGGACGGGGCCGGGCGCTTTTCGCGCTGGTTGGCGAGGGGATTAACGCTGACAACCTTCGGGATGCGGTAGCTTTTATCACAGGCCCGTGTGGCTGCGAAATCAAAATGCTCAATCCAGGTGTCGATTTACTCATGGCTGAGAACTGGGACGCAGCGGCAATGCAGTTCTACCAGGAGTTCTATGAGACGGCCGAAGAGCCGCTGCCGGAGCTGACCGGCGTGTTCCCGGAAGAGCCGGCCGACGCCGGCCTCAAGGCACAGGGTGAAGTTGTTGCCGCGGTGATTAGTGAATCACCCCAGTCGTCTTCTGCACCGACCGGCGAGACTGCGGTCGAAGTTCCGGTCCGAAAGGTTCACGGCTTCAGTCTGATAGGAACTACCGCGGTGTCCTTAGCGGCTATCCTGGTGGTTGTCGGAATGGGAACTCTCGCTGTGACAAAGAGAAAGAAAAGCGATTGAATAAACATGACGATTTGGAACCTGCTGATACGTGAGATACTGCATCGTAAATTGAATTTTGCGCTGGCGGTGCTTTCGGTAATGGTGGCGAGCGGCACGCTGATCGGCTCGGTGACACTGCTGCGAATCTATGACATTAACACCAGAAAGCTTTTGGAACAGAAACAGGCCGAGCTGGAAAAAAGAATGGCACAGCTCCAGGATGATACACGAAAAGCGATGCTCAAGCTCGGCTTCAATGTTGTTATCCTTCCCAAGGACCAGAATCTCAGCGACTGGTACGCCGAGGATTACGCGTCGAAATACATGCCGGAAGAATATGTGCACAAACTTGCGGACTCCGGCATAGTAACGGTCCGGCATTTTCTGCCGAGCCTCCAGCAGAAAATCGAGTGGCCCGAACAAAAGCGAAAAATTATCCTCGTCGGCGCTCGCGGTGAAGTCCCGAATTTGCACAAAAGCCTGGTCAAGCCGCTCGTGCAGCCGGTGCCGCCAGGAACGATAAGCTTAGGCTACGAGCTGCACCGAAGTCTGGGGATAAAGGTTGGTGACACGGTCGAGCTGATGGGCCGGAAATTCACTGTGCACGCCTGTCACGAAGAGCGCGGGAACAAGGACGATATAACGGCCTGGATATACCTGGCCGAAGCCCAGGAGTTGTTAGACAAACCGGCGCAAATCAACGCTATCCTGGCTTTGGAGTGTCTTTGTATCGGAGATGAGGGACTGCCGATAATACGCAAGGAGATTGCGAATATCCTGCCGGGCACGCAGGTCATCGAACGAGGCTCACGGGTTATCGCGCGGGCCGAAGCGCGGACGAAAGTCGAAGAGCAGGCCAAAATAGCGATTCAAAAAGAAATAATCGCACGAGAAGACTTACGGGTGGTCCGCGAACGCCTGGCGTCAATCCTGACTCCTGTAATTGTCACGGCTTGTGCCGTCTGGATTGCTGTTTTAGGATTTACGAACGTCCGTACCCGGCGGGAAGAGATAGGCATTCTTCGTGCCATCGGTGTTCGCAGCCGGAAAATCATGGTCATGTTTGTTTCAAGACATATCCTTCTCGGTGTGCTGGGTGGCGCGCTGGGATTTGTCGCCGGAGTTCTGGCGGCTGTTTACTTCGGCAGCGCTCACGAAGCTGCACAGATACGAATGATCGATATGGACTTGCCATGGACAGGTTTAATTCTGGCATCCGTCGGAGGAGCCGCTGCTCTGGCCGTTATAGCAGGTTGGATTCCGACAATAGTGGCTGCTCGACAGGACCCGGCGGACGTATTGAGAAATGATAATTGAAAGTTCTGAATCCAAAATTTAAATAATGCTCGAGTTCAAAAACGTCAGCAAGTGGTTCAATGGAACCCAGGGCAAGGTCACAGCCCTAAAGGGAGTTTCATTTTCCGTCCGGCCGGGCGAATTACTGGCGATGCGCGGCCCGAGCGGCTGCGGAAAAACCACGCTGCTGTTAACAGCAGGAGGTCTTTTGCGACCCAGTGATGGACAGATCAGCTTGGATGGTCAGGACCCATACGCACTGAGTCCAGAGATGCGAAGCAGACTGCGCGGGCGCACTATCGGATTTGTTTTTCAGCAGTTTCACCTGATACCCTACCTGACGGTTCGGCAAAATATCATGACGGGATCGCTGGCGATACCACAAAAAGAAGCATCAGTTAAGGCGCAGCAGCTTATTAGCCGTTTCGGGCTGGATGACCGTGCAGATCATGTGCCGGCAAAGCTCAGTACGGGCGAAAGACAGCGAACGGCGTTGGCTCGTGCCCTTTTGAACGAGCCAAAAGTTATCCTGGCGGACGAACCGACGGGAAATCTCGACGAAGATAACGCTCAGACGGTTTTCGGTTACCTGGGCCAATATGTCAGCGATGGCGGCTGCGTGCTGCTCGTGACTCACGATGCAAGGGCCGCCGCGCATGCAACGCGCAGCTTACAGATGAGCCGGGGACGGTTGGTTGAGCAAATCGACGACACCGGCGAATATTTTGAAAGGGGAAAAAAATGAGAAGGACAGGTATTGCTCTGCTAATCGCAGCGGCCGGGATTCTGCTCGGTCGGCCAGTTGTTTCCGGGGCCGGCCAGGACGAGTCGTTCCTTAATGACATTGGTGTTACTCGCGGAATCTGCGTAGTACTTGGTGACTCCGGGTGTGAACGTGCTCTGAAGCTCGCAAAACAGAGCGAACTGATAATTTATCTCCAACTGCCGCAAGCCAATGATGTGCGAGCCGCATGTGAGGTTGCGGACCAGGCCGGGCTCTACGGCAATCGTATCTTCATCGAAAAAGGCTCGTTAGCACGATTGCATCTGGCGGATAACCTGGCCGATGCACTGATCGCCGTCGGACAGGCGGCGAACGTTTCACAAGCCGAGGCGCTCAGAGTCCTGCGTCCGGGCGGCAAAGCGCTGCTGGGGCGCAAGGTTCTGATCAAGCCGTCTCAAAAAGGAGTGGATGACTGGAGCCATCCCTATCACGGCCCGGACAACAATCCGCAATCTCAGGATAAGGTAATCGTCGCACCGTATTTAACTCAGTTTATGGCCGAGCCGCGATATGCACCGCTGCCGCAGGTGACTGTGACTTCGGACGGTCGAGTGTTCAAGGCATTCGGGCACGTGGCTTTTAAGGAGCGTGAAGAACCATTCCTCAACAAGCTTGTGGCTTTCAACGGTTATAACGGGACGATATTATGGCAGCGTGACCTGACCGAGGGTGTGATGATTCACAGGAACACGATGATAGCAACTCCGGCAACGCTTTATCTCGGCGACGACAAGTCCTGCAAAATGATTGACACGGCAACGGGCAAACTGAAAGACGAAATTATCCCGCCATTAGACGCCGCGGGAGGAACGTTCTGGAAATGGATGGCGATGGAGGATGGCGTGCTATACGCGCTGACGGGCGAGCAGGAACAGCGAAACGAAACAAAGCGATGGAAGCGGCAATCTCACGGCTGGCCATGGGACCCTATTTCCGAGGGCTGGAACCAGCCGGAGAATCCCTGGGGTTTCGGCCGAAACGTGCTGGCTATCGATCCTGAAAGCAAAAAAGTCCTGTGGAGCCACCGGGAGGATGAGCCAATCGACGGCCGGGCTATCTGCATGAAAAATGGGCGAATCTATATCTTTCGATTCGGAACATATCTTGCCTGTCTGGACGCAAAAACTGCAAATGTGCTCTGGCGCAAAACGCCGGATAATGCCCCGGAACTCTTCAAGTCGTTGGGGACATATCTCGACCGGCAGGACTGGCGAACGAACTGGCGCACGACATGCTATCTAAAGTGTTCCGGCATGGCTTTATATTTTGCCGGCCCGCCGATCGATAAATTGCTTGCCGTATCCGCCGAGGATGGACATATCCTTTGGGAAAATCCGTACAACAATTTTCAACTCGTACTCCGGGATGATGCGCTCTACGGCCTCAGCGGGCAAATCGATAAACACCCGTGCGTGAAGTTCGACCCTTTGACGGGGAAGGTTCTGGCCGAGATAGATATAACCCGCCGGGCATGTACCCGGCCGACTGGCTCGGCCGACGCTATCTTTTTCCGCGCCAGCGGCGGTTCCGTACGGCTGGACCTCGCATCGGAACGTCCCCAGTGGATTTCGCCGATGCGGCCCGTGTGCCAGGATGGAGTAATCGTTGCCAACGGTTTGTTATACTGGTGGCCGTCGGTGTGTGACTGCCAACTAACACTCTATGGTGTCACCTCACTTGGCCCGGCGGGAGATTTCGACTTTTACCAGACGGCAACCGAAGAGCAACGATTAGAGAAGGGTACCGGCGATTCGACTAAAGTCGCGAGCTTTTCCGAATCCCCGGCCGACTGGCCCACGTTTCGTGCCGACAATACCGGAAGCGCCACTTCCGTGGCGACCATCCCCAATGAGGCCAAATTGCTCTGGCGATTCGAACCGAAGGCCAAATTTTCCGCGGCGACACCTCTGCCGACCGCTCCGGTTACCGCCGGCGGGCTTGTATTTACCGGCGGGCCTGACGGTACGGTCCGGGTCTTCGATGCGGCAACCGGTGATCTGCGATGGAAAGCTTATACCGGCGGAGCAGTTCGCATCCCGCCGACAATCCGGAAAGGGCGTGCCTTCGTCGGCTCCAGCGATGGATGGGTATATGCCTACGAGGCGAAGACGGGACGGCTGCTGTGGCGGTTCCGCGCGGCCCCGGCAGAGCGAGAGATTCCCGTTTACGGCTCGTTGATGTCCACATGGCCAGCCGCCAGCGGTGTGCTGGTTGCCGATGGTACAGCCTATGCCGCCGCAGGTATCGCTAATTACGACGGTACTTATGTTTATGCACTCGACGCTGCGACGGGCGCGATAAAATGGCAAAACAACACATCTGGACATCTCGACCGGCAGGCCCGCACCGGCGTCAGCGTCCAGGGTCACATGCTGATTGCCGGGGACAAGCTCTACATGGCCGGCGGTACTTCTATTTCTCCTGCGGTATATAACGTTGCGGACGGCAAATGCCTAAACGACCCGGCGCCGCTGGCAAGCTGCCAGTCGCAAAGCCCCCGCGGCTGGGAGCTGACTCTGCTTGGTGGCCAGGTCGCGGCGTGCGGCAAGCCTTTCTATGCACACCCGAAATACGACGTCTTCGACAATACGGTTTTCGGCAAGATATTTCTGGCTTCGGCCGGCGATAGGGACATTGTTTGGGTGAGCAACCAGCAGAATAAAAAGATTATGTGCTTTAATAAAATCGACAGGAACGTACTGAGAGAACGGATGGCCGATCCCCGTAATCGTTTCAATCTTGACTGGAACAGGCTCGGAATTAAGGATAAATCATTGTGGGGGTACAATTGCAAGGACAGCGTCGCCATGGCAGTGTGCAAGAATGCTGTTGTATTGGCTTGCAAATCGGAGATTGTCGCTCTGGATCTTAGGGACGGCAAACTGCTCTGGGTACAATCGGTGCCGACTGCTCCGGTTCCCTGGGGACTGGCTATAGACCGTGACGGTCGGGCAATCGTTACCCTCGAAGACGGACAGGTTCTATGCTTAGGCAGCGGCAGCTAAGAGTGACATAAGGACAGTGGAAAATGAAGGAGCAAAATATGCAGACAAAACAAACACGCAGGATCGTAGGGTGGGCTTTAGCCCACCGATTCATATATGGTGGGGCAAGCCCCACCCTACAATTTCTGTTGTTATTGGTTTTGTTGAGTTTGCTGACGGCAGTCGGCTGCAGCAAGAAAGAGCCACAGCAGAAAATGAAGGAACTGGTGCTGTTGTGCGGCGACTCGTTTCTGCCCCCGGCCAAGCAGTTGTGTTCGGAATTCAAGGCCAAGACGGGCGTTGAAATTGTGAGCACCATTGCAGGCAGTGAGAACCTTTTGCCCCACGTCAAGGCCCGCGACAAGGGCGATATCTTCATCACCCACGATCCCTACATGGATTACACCCGCGATGCCAACGCGCTGGCGGATAACGTGAACGTAGGCTTTGTGGCCCCAGTCCTGGTTGTCCAGAAGGGCAATCCCAAAGGCATCAAGAGCATCGGGGACCTGACCCAACCTGGTTTGAGAGTCGCGCTGACCGATCCACAGTACTCGACCTGCGGCGAAATGGTCTTCGCCCTTCTGGAGAAAAAGGGCATAAAAGACGCCGTGATGAAAAACGTCGAGAACCGCCTGACCAAGGGACACAGCAATATCGGGACGTTCATCAAGACCCAGGCTATCGACGCGGGCATTATGTGGAACGGCGTCGCCCATACATTCAAGGACAATCTGGACATTGTCAAGACACCTTATGAGTACGACGTGGAAACCCGTGTGCATATTATGAGCCTGAGCTACAGCAAACATCCTGAATTGCTCAAGCAGTTCATGGAGTTTGCTCACAAGCGAGGCCCCGAGATTTTTGCCGAATATGGTTATGTAAAGTGAAAGAGGTTCCGAACACTTTGAAAAAACTTACACTTGCCGCAGTTGCCGTTACGGCCTTTCTGCTGTTCGGTTGCAAGGCCGAAAAGCCTGAAGAGTCGGATTCGGCGGCAAAGGAATTGCTGCTCTATTGCGGCGCCGGCATTCGCCCGCCGGTGGAGCAAATAGCCGAGACGTTCGAGCGCGAACATGGCGTTAAAATCGTCACAGACTATGCCGGCAGCGAAGTGCTTTTATCGAAAATAAAGCTGGCCCGGCGGGGCGATCTTTACATGCCCGGCGATAAATACTATATCGAGCAGGCAGACCGGCAGGGCATGATTCTCTCGCAGCAGTCCGTCTGCTATTTCGTACCGACTATTCTTGTGCAGAAGAACAATCCCAAAAATATCCATTCTTTGCGGGACTTGCTTGCAGATGGCTTGAAGTTCGGTATCGGGGACGCCAAAGCCTGTGCCATTGGCAAAAAAACCAAACAGATCTTCGCCAAGAACAATATCCCCTGGAAGGACGTCGAGAAGAACGTGGCCTTCCAATCGCTGACCGTCAACGAATTAGGGATGCAGATTCAGGCCGGCTCGCTCGACGCCGTTATTGTCTGGGATGCAATCGCTCGATACTACAGCGAGTACGGAACGGAGCTTCCAATTCCGGTCGAAGAAAATGTCATCTCTACGGTGAACATTGGAATTCTTACCTTCACGAAGAACCGCTCTCTGGCCGAGGAATTTATGAAATTCGCCGCTTCCCAAAGCGGACAAGATATTTTCAAACTGCACAACTACCATACCGAACCTCCATAATCAGCAGCGAATTGACCGAAAATGTGCTGGCAGGCATTTCCCTTGTGATTAGCTCGATATTCCCTATAATGCGTGCGTCAGAGAATATTGTAATTCGAAGGACTTTATTGGGAGTTCTGACATGATAGCTCAATTATACGGTTGCTGGTGGTTGTTCATAGTATTGGGTGTATGTGCCGGTGTGATTAGCGGCACTCTCGGGTTGGGCGGTGGAGTTGTGTTTATTCCGGCGCTCGTACTTCTTTGGGGCTTCGAGCAGAAGTCCGCACAAGGAACGGCCCTGGCGGTTATGGTGCCGATGACGCTCGTCGGGGCATTGCGGTATTGGAGAAATCCGGAAATTGATATGAGCCTGACGATTATTCTGCTGATTGTATCAGGCGCATTGGTCGGAACTCTGGTCGGGACAGAGCTGGCCGGACGATTGCCGAGTCAGGTGCTGCGAAAGGTATTTGCCATCTTCCTGGTAATAGTTGCTATGAGAATGTTTATTGTTTCGCCTAAACCGATAGAATCGGAGTCCGGCAGGAATTTTAGAAATTTAAAAAATGTGAACTTAGTTGATCGTGGAGACACAAGGGATGACACAGAAAAGCAGTAACGGAATTGTCCGTGTTTTTAGTGCAAGGGCGTGTGCGGCCCCTTTGGAAAAAGCTGCCAAATTATTTGAGCAGCAGAGTGGTATTCACATTGAAATCGATGTGTGCAGCCGGCACTGCGCTGCACCGGTCGCGGAAGAGGCCACCGGTGAAACGGGGGGCGATGATTTTCTGTTGGAAATTTCGGATGCCGGCATACATGACCTGGCGATCGGAGGAGCAGAATATTTACTCGACGATGGAGAGGTAAGAGGGATCGTACAAAGGCATCAGCGGCGCACTATCGCCTGCCGGGCTTCGGCGATTATCGTGCCCGCCGGCAATCCGAAGAATATTCTCAGCGTGCAAGACATGGCCGCTCCGGGCGTTCGAGTTGGTGTATCGGTAATAGACTGCCTCAAAGGGCTGTGGGAAGATATCGCCGGCCGACTGGGTCTTCTGGATAAAATCCAAAAGAACATTTCTTATTACGCCAACGGCTGCATCGCTATAGTTGAAGCTGTTGCCGATAATCAAGTTGATGCCGCGTTCGGCTGGACGGCCTTTAAGCATTTGGAACCGGACAGGATAGAAGTTGTCGAGTTGCCCAAAGCCCAACAGGTGCTTCGCGGAACAGGTGTGGGAATGTTGTCGTTCGCCAAGGATATCAACGCCGCAAGGCAGTTTATGGATTTTCTCACTACTCCGGAAGCTCGCGAGTTTTATAAAGAGTTTGGATGGGCCGTTCCAGACAATTAATTTCTAAAATTTTCAATAGGAGAGAAGAGCCGTGGTTTTTCTGGAAGGTGCTTATAGTTTTTTGCTTTTGATGCATTTATTTGTTACTTTCGTTCTTGTCGGGAGCATGACACACGGATTACTGATAGTCATCAGCTATCTCCGCGGTAAATTCAACCGTCAGAAGCTCGAATGGTTTTACGTCAGATTGTCTTTGTGGTCGTATATTATCGTGTATGTCATCGGTGCGTTGATTTATCCGGCCTACAGGATTTACATCCGGCACCATTATTTCGACCCGCAATTGCCCTGGGCCACCGGCCTGTTCGAGGCAAAAGAGCATTGGGCGGTTGTGGGCCTGGCTATGTTCTTTGTGTATTATTTTCTACGAAAAAATCTGCAGCCGGCCGAGGAGAAAGATAAGCTCTGGCTTTATGTTCCGATGTGTTTTCTTTTGAACATAATCGTCTGGTACAAAGTCGTTGTTGGTTGTTACCTGACACTTCTGAAGGGGTCCTGGTCATGAAAAAATCGGATGTCACTTATATTCTCTGCGCCGCTTTTATGGCATTCACGAGTCTGTTCTACTGCAGTGCGATATGGTTTTCCATCAAGCTGCCGCGGTACTATCCATTGGAGCATACATGGAAATGGGTTAAAGAAGAAGGCGTTCCCTCGCAGGGCTGGTACGGAATGCAGGTCTT
>Ga0307425_1001641_pt1 | contig 13213 bp, 7 predicted proteins | sample SalMarWE160330MG_FD_202152 | JGI IMG/M metagenome (GOLD analysis project Ga0307425, IMG submission 202152) | Salt marsh sediment microbial communities from the Plum Island Ecosystem LTER, Massachusetts, United States - WE1603-30 | ecosystem: Environmental > Aquatic > Marine > Intertidal zone >... | reverse complement strand
GGGGCACATATCACGGCATATTACTGGTAATCGAACGCTTCTGCGGCAGAAAGACCTTTTATCATACTCTGCCGAGACAAATACAGGTTCTGTTTACCTTCGTGTTGATTATGACGGGTTGGGTGTTCTTCCGCTCGGCGACAATATCCGATGCCTGGCAATACCTGACGGTTATGTTCGTGCCGTCAAAAGCACAGGGCGGCTCGGTTCTGCTCGGTGCCGAAATCTATACTCGGGGCAGTGTGCTGACAATGATAATCTGTGCCGTACTTGCGTTCCAACCCTTGCAGGCATTCGACTGGGCCAGAACTATAACCTGGCCCAAGGCTCTGGTACTAATCGTTTTATTCTGTGTGTCACTAATGGTGATGTTCACGCAGTCATTCAGCTCGTTCTTGTATTTTAAGTTTTAGGAGCAGCACTCGTGACCAAAAGCAAAGCCAAACACGTTTTTTTAATAACAGCTTTCATGCTCGCGCTTCTGAGCGTTGGCGTAGTCCAGTTCGCAGTTGAGTTGAGCGAAGGGCATGGGATACAGCTTGCCGAGCTTTTCCGGCAGTTGCCGACGAAAGATAATCTCAGAATGTTCGAAAATGACCTGGAGAAGAGCTGCCGGCTTGCTGAGAAGCTCCGTCCTTCGGTTCAAAATGTGCAATTTTTGTTATTAAGAGATACAGGCGATAAGGCACTGATGGGCCGGTCCGGCTGGTTTTTCTACAAACCGGCCGTACAGTATCTCATCGAGCCGTTGCCCGCCGATTCACAATATAGCCGGGTGGATGTTCTTTCTGCGATTATTTCCTTTCGCGACCAATTAGCCCAGCGCGGCATCAAACTGCTGGTTGTGCCGGCACCGAATAAGGCGAGCATCTATCCGGAAATGCTGACTCGCCGAGCGGAGGATTCGGAGCAGTCCGTCAATCCTAAGACAATCGAGATTATCTCGGTGCTTAGAAAATCGGGCGTGGAGGTTGTTGACTTATTTAGCCTATTCGCCGAGGCAAGTAAAAGCTCGTCGCCGGGTGATAATACGAGGTATTATCTGGAACAGGACAGCCACTGGTCCGGAGATGGGATGCGTTTGGCCGCCCAGACCGTTGCAAAAAGGATTCTTGATTTGGGATGGGCTGAGAAGGGGAACGTCAAGTACAGTCTGAAATCTACAACTATCGAAAGGTACGGCGATGTTCTCAAAATGATGCGGGTGCCACAGGTTGAGGGCAGGTTCAAACCTGAAATGCTGAACTGCGAGCAAGTAGTCAATGCTGACACCGGCCAGCCCTACCAGGCCGATCCTAATTCGCAAGTCCTTGTTATAGGCGATAGCTTCCTGCGGATATACAGCCGGGATGAACCCGGCTCTGCGGGATTTATCGAACATCTTGCCTGCGAACTTGGATTTCCGCTGACTTCGGTTGTCAATGATGGCGGGGCCTCCACACTGGTAAGGCAGGAGCTTAGCCGCAAGCCCGCTTTACTCAGGAATAAGAGATTGGTAGTATGGGAATTCGTTGAAAGGGACATCCGTTTCGGCACCGAAGGCTGGCAGCAGGTCCAATTGCCGCCGGAACAATGAAACTCGCATTACTCACTAATATAGAAAACTACGGCTTTGAATAAAGAGGATAAAATGAGGTTTCTGAAGCTTTTCATATACTGGCAAGTAATCATACTGACCACTGCTTTGTTTGCCGGCGAACCTCAGGAACAGCTTAAGCTAAGACTTTCCTGGGGCCATCGGTCGCAAGATGCCACTGCCTTTTATGTCAAATTCCTGGCCGATGGGATGGAGATAGCGGACATCTCAGGGCTGACATTGGAACCGGCGGATCAATTCACGGAGGGTGCATGGGTGACACAAGCAGGCGGCCATGACGTTGATGGAGTAGAATTGACGCTGCGATATCCGGAGACGTCTGTCCGAATGATAAAAAACCTGCACAGCATCTGGTCCTACCTTATTGAACATAGTGATGATGACACCGTCCGCCGGCTTCGCCTCGACCCGGCGTATCGGCTGGATTCGCGAAAGCTAACCGTGCAGATGAATCGCGAGGGTACAAAAGGATTCAGCATAACCATCGATCAACTGCTTCAAAACAAGGTTTTCTGGGTGCCTTCCCTTGATATTTATCTAACTGTAGGAGAATCACCGGTCCCCTTTGACGATCACCTAAAAGACATCGAGCCCTGGAAGGGCAAACGCATCATGGACCAGGTCCATAAAGAACCGGAAGCGACTTATGAGCAATACACGGCCCGATGGGAAGATATGGGAAGTCCTGATTACGTAAATCCACATCAGCCTTATCCGGGTCATATTATTTGCCTCAGTTGGGACAGTGCAATATACAAGTTCGGCGTGGACCGCGGCGCCGGAGTCTGGAACGACTTGGGTAATCCTGACAAGTTTCGCTTCTGGTTCGGTTTCGGAGACCTTTCGCGCCGAATCACTCAGTTCTGGAAGTCTCAGAAGCTCACCGATGGTCTTCCGGTTATCAGTACCATATTCGAAAAAGATGGTGTTCGATACGAGGTCGAACAGTTCGCTTACCCGCTCAACGGACCACCCCACGAGCGGCGAGGCGACATTCCGATGGTGCTGCTGCAGAAGGTCAAGGTAACAAACCTAAGAAATTCGGCCAGGGAGATTTCTGTTCTCGTAAGTCATCAAAGGCAACTTCCTGTCTCAGCCAAACCAGAAATCGTACCATTAGCCAAGTCCGCTGCATTCGGTTACGAGGACAGTGCTTCCGGCAACATTCTCTTCTCGGTTGAAGGAATGGGCCTTGAGCTTCGGGACGGCGGCAAATCAGATAGTGAGGAGAAAGCAGATGAGAAGAAGAACTCCAAATTAACGACGGGAAATGTTGTGATTTCGTTCGATCTCGGTCCGAAAGAATCCCGCCAGTTTATTGTCAAACTTCCCTCTCCGGTTGTCCGTCCCGAGGACAGGAAAAAACTGATTGGATTGGAATACTTCAAGGCCCGTTCGGAAACGCTGGATTTCTGGTCGGATTATATCAGACGGGGTGCACAGTTTAAAGTGCCCGAAAAGGCGGTGAACGACTTGTTCCGGGCGAGCCTGTGGCACGCGCTTCGACTGCCAAGACGGCATGGCTGGCAGGAGGAAAATGTCAGGATTGACCTTCCTTACTCGAACTTCGCTTATGGTCAGGATGGGACACCATGGCCGGTCAACCAGGCCGTGTATGTTGATTATATGCTTTATGATTTGCGGGGCTATCATGATATCTCGGTTGAGGAGCTGCTGGCAAAATATCGAAACAACCAGGAGGCCAACGGTCATGTGGGTGGATATGCGAATTGGGTTGTATATACGCCGGGAATGATTTACGCGGTGGCTAAAAATTACCTGTTGTCCGGTGACCGCGAGGCGTTAGACAAGCTGCTTCCACAGACGCTTAAAGCACTTGACTGGTGTCTGGCTGAGATAAAACGCAGATCCGGAGCTTCGACGAGCCTGATTCGCGGGCCACTCAACGATGGCTCGGGGCAGGGAATTTGGGCCTTTAACCAGGCTTATGTCTATGCGGCCCTAAATTTGTTTGGCCGGGTCTTACAAGAGATCGATAATCCGCGGGCGCAGGAGTGCCTGATGGCTGCGTATACTTTAAGGCAGGCTATCGCAAAAAGCTTCGGCGCAGCAACTGTGCGGTCGCCTTTGGTGCAATTACGGGACCACACATGGATTCCGTATGTCCCATGCGAAGCTTCTAAAAACGGGCGCCTGCTCGAACAATGGTATCCGACCGACGTCGATACCGGGGCGGTACATCTGTTAAGGCTAAAGGCACTGCCGGCTGACGGTCTGCTTGCCGATTGCCTTCTCAACGACCATGAAGACAATCTGTATCTGCACGGCTGGGGCATGGCTAACGAGCCGGTTTACAATCAGCAGGCAACATCGTACCTGCTGCGCGACGATCCCAAGGCGGTTATCCGGGCGTTTTACAGTTACATGGCTTGTGCGTTCAGCCATTCGGTTTTCGAGCCGGTGGAGCATCGCTGGGCGTGGGGCCAATATTTTGGTCCTCCCAGTACGGATGGCGCCTGGTTCGAGCTGTATCGCAACATGCTTATCCACGAGATGGACAACGATACATTGCTGCTCCTGCAAGCGACGCCGCGAAAATGGCTGGAGGATAGTAAGACCATAGAAATCGAGCGTGCACCTACATATTACGGCAGGCTGTCGCTGAAAATAGAGAGCCGGGCGGCCTCGAACAAGATTCTGGCGCAGATAGATATGCCGGACCGGCGACATCCGAGTGTGCTTATTGTTCGCTTGCGTCATCCGACAGGAAAATCTATTAAGTCGGTAACCGTCAACGGTCGAGACTGGACTGATTTCGATGTAAAAAAGGAATGGCTGCGAATCAAGAATCCCGACAGGCCGCGGTACTCCATCGTTGCCAGCTATTGACCGACCAGATAATGCAGATATAAAATCAAACATATAGAATCAGGAGAGAATCTATGACACGGTATATTCTACAAATCACCCTAATCTTCTGTTGTTTCACCTCCGCATACGCGCAGACCCAACCCATCTCCGTCAAGGTATTCTTGAATGAGCGGCAGGGCCCGTTGGAGATCGACCGGTTTGCCCTTGGCCAGGGAGGGCTGTCCGAAGAACCGATGTGGGACAACCGCATAGCCGAAATACGAGCACTGAGACCAAGGATTATCCGGCTGTTTATTCAGGAGTATTTCGATCTGCTGCCCGAGCGCGACCGGTACCATTTCGAGACTTTGGACCGTTCGGTGGATACGATTCTTAAGACCGGAGCAAAGCCGCTAATGTGCTTATGCTTCAAGCCGAAAGTTTTGTTTCCCGTGATCAGCCAGGACATTGTTGAACCGAATGATTATGACCAGTGGGAGAAGTTGATCTTCAATCTCGTTCGCCATTATAAAGACCGCCAAGCCGGTATACGCTATTGGGAAGTCGCCAATGAGCCTGATATTGGCGAAGACGGGGGCTGTCCTTATCGTTTCAAGCCGGATAGCTACTGCAGGTACTATCAGCATACCGTAGCGGCGATCCTCCGCGCAGATCCCAACGCACTCGTCGGAGGGCCGGCCTTGGCAAATTCAGGCGCGCCCATTTTGCCGGCACTGTTGGATTTCTGCACTAAAAAAGAGACGCCGCTGCATTTTGTCTCCTGGCACATCTACAGCAGTAATCCTAAGCAAATCCGAGCCACGATCGATAATGTTAAGTCACTTCTGAAGAGATACTCCGCCCTCAAGCCGGAGACGTTTCTCGACGAATGGAACATGAACCTCGGGTTTCCTCCGTCCGACGTGCGGATTCAGCCGTGCTATGTGACTGAAGTGGCGTGGCAGATGAAAGACGGTGGTCTGGACTACTCGTGCTACTATCACATACGCGATTACCATGTGTCTTTCGAGAAGTTTGCCCCTTTCATGTCGCCTTCAGGTACGGCGTTCATGGCCGGCTGGTGGAACAGGATGCCGCAGTTCGACGGGCTGTTCGATTTCCAAAACAATGTACGGCCGGCTTATTTCACCTTCAAGCTGCTGTCTCGCCTTACGGGCCAGCGGCTGCGACTGACCTCGGACGGTCCGACTGTACATGGATTTATGACCCGTGACGAGCGGTATTCTTCGTATGAGTATAACCTGCTGCTCTGGAACTTTTCGGAATCGCCGATACAGGTTGAACTTACCTTTGAGAACATGCCGGGCAGCATGACGGCCAAGCCTGTTGTCCTGGATGCGGCGACGTCAAATAACGATGAGATATCACGGCTCAGGCCGGAAAACTCATTTCAGTTGAAGGCTGACCAGCCGGCTTTCAGGATTTCCTTCGAGCCTTACGGAGTCAGATTCTGGTCTTTTGAACGACGAAATTAGTCAATTGTCTTCACTTTTATCAATCACCACGATATGCCCGGGAGTTTGCATCGTTCAGCTATGAAGAGTTCAAAGCCAAATACTAAAATCCCTGTTGCCACAAAAATTTTCCCTGAGGTATCCACGTTACGATGTATCAGCCATGCTTCGTAGTTTATCTGAACAGCCCTTCGACTTTATGATGCATTATAATGAACATCGTGAATCTACATATGTCATGGTCAGCCAGAGTAGTGGTTATAGACAGGCTAATCGGTTATAATAAAGGAGTTGTTTGTGAAGTTATACTCTTTCATCTCTCAAGAGTATGCTTCCAGTCTTAAAGAAATGAGAGATATCGGTGGGTAGTCTGAAGACCGGCCCAGGAGGTAAAGACATGAGTACAGGTAAAGTTAAATGGTTTAATGCAAAAAAGGGATTCGGCTTTATTGTCCCCGATGATGGTGGAGATGATTTGTTCGTTCACCACTCGGAGATTAAAACCGACGGCTATGCCTCGCTTGATGAAGGCCAGAAGGTCGAGTTCGAGATCGGACAGGGCAAAAAAGGTCCATGTGCGACCAACGTAGTTCCGGCGTAAGTCGTACAACAAGATTAGCGGCAATCGAAAAGACCCTGTTACATTACAGGGCCTTTCATCGTATTGTTTCGTTGGAGTGTGACTATTGTGAACAACTACAGCAGGAAAAGCATGCAAAAATAAGTAAATCTTTTTTGGCTTTCTCAAAGTTTACATGACAATGGTTGGCAGTTCGAGAGAGTTCAGTCCTTTTCGTTTGACGTAAAGAAAAAAGTACAAAACCAGAACAAAACGGTAACATTTGACTGGTATAATTGCTCCTGTTGATGCAACAGTCTTCTCATTCTAAGGAGCCGATTATGAAAAATACTGGACAGGTATCTTTCATTAGCCACCACACTGGCGGGGTTAGACTGGTATGGAAAGTGCTGATAGCTGTAGTGGTCTATGTGGCTGTTTCCTTTCTTCTCCGATTTATACCAATTCTTTCTCATCACAACGTTTCAGGCCAGCCGTGGCATAGATCGGCAGGACGCACTCGAGGCTGCCAAAGCGTTAGTATTTGAGCACCCGACCTGGTCAACTGCCCTTGGCATGGTCAGTGGCTGCTCAGCGAAAAATAAGCTTCGGCGTTGAATTTGTAAGCGCAGAATACTCAGGAAAAACTGAGGCTGGATAAGAGATTCTGCCTCAGGCATCAATGAGAAGCCTAACTTGGTGTCATCACGCGGATTGACAGTTTACGGAGCCGGAAAAAGCACTTCTGGCTGCGAGCTGGGCGGAAAAGCTGAGAGACCCTGCCGAAGTTCCTGCTTAACTACGTTGCCAAGTCTTTGATGTTCTGCTTCCATGTCGCCTACGATTGGATCAATGCATCCCATAAGCGAGACGGCTAAAAAAATCGCAGTGGCGACTGTCAATACTCTTGTCCTTATCGAACTATAATGGCTTTTCATCATTCTCCCCTTATATCAAAACAGTGATTTTTTCTGATTTCCAACGCTTCCGATTTCAGTGACTGTCTGCGCACTATCGAGAAACTCGCCTCCTCCGTTGAGATCAGATATGTCTCGATACTCAGCATTAGGCAACGAGCCTAAGCAGCAGTCGGTATAGCTGGAATGCTCATTTAGCACATAACATCCCACTCTTAAATAGAAGAGATTTTAATGTAGGAATCTACACTAACCGCCCCACCAAAGCTACTTTAATTATTATATCCGATTGTGCTTAAAAGTCAAGTTAAAAGTAACTCACACTCCGGGGTTTGTTTCGGCAGCAGATTCTGTTTAAGATGTCTTAACGGCTCATGAGAACCCAAAAATCGTTTATATATCCTTGTAATATAAGGGTTTGTGATGTGCTGAAATGCGAAGCCATTGTCATCTCAGTATCGTCCGGCCTGCACACTTTCCTCAAGCAAATCTGCGAAGATTTATTACTGCCGTACATGGAATTGTTTTGGGAAGTTTGTCCCCTTTTGTCCTATAAAACAGGGCCTATACCGAATTACTCAGTATAGGCCCCGAACTAACACAAGACCTGATGGTATTGGCTACAAACGTCTTTACTCAGCAGCGGCTTCTCTCGGCCGATACAGGCGAATATCATCAAAGTACATTTTTCCCGAACCGCTTGGGATTGTCATGTTGCCCTTGTTGCCCAGTCCGATCGCGATCCTGTCAATATTTGTCAGGACTATGCCCTGATCAGTAAAAGCCTGAAGCGGGATAATCCACTCCGTCCAGGTGTCGATCTGTGTTGCAGCTGGATCTTCGTGATAGACCACAGCAATTCCATTGAGAACCACATACAACGGCTCAGGATCGTTACTTGTTATCCCAATATCCTGGTCCATCCACTGCTGCTGACTAATGTTACCGGTGATACTGACGTCGGAGAAGACGGCGTTACATGTTGCATCTGCGTTATGTGACGTCACTGCCAAACCTATATAGACATTAGCATTCATCTGGATGCTCTGGGATGTGAAGCCCTCTACCGATACCCAGCTTGAACCGTTAACCGAATGGTAGGCTGTAAAGTTACCGGCTAAGCTACGTTCCAACTTCACCCAGTGTGGTGCGGTGATCCCAGTCTGGTTCGAGGTGTAACTATCTAGGTCCGTTTCAATACGACCCTCGGAGGCAACTCCGTTATTGGGCGTAACACATACAATCGCGTGTTTGGAGCCCGGCTCCAGTGTCTCACGTATCATAACGCCGGCCTTGGCCCACGGATCTGTGTTATCGACACTCACGACCCTCGCTATAATCGAGCCGGGGCCGGTAAGCATCTTGTAGGCAAAGTGGAACTCGTCGGACTGGCCTGTGATATCTGTGCCAGAAGCGGTTATCGTGTAGGTGCCGACCGGTCCTTCCACGAAGCTGCCGACATTCGCTGGATAACCTCTGAACCAGATCGACAATTCTGCAACACCTTCCTCGGTCCAGTCACGCTGGTCTGTTAAAGTATGCTCCACCTCTGAATAGAAGGCATAGCCCTGCTTGTTGTTGTCGTATGCAAGCGGCATCGACTGACTACCGCCGTGGACGATAATCTCCTCGGTATAAGATGATGTAGTTTCATCGCCTACTGCTGAGCCGCTTCCGTTGCCGGCGAGATATCCAGGTGTACCGGGTGTGCCGGCGCCAAGTCCATCATGCCAGGAGAACCATATCTGGTTATCGCCGGTATTGTAGTCCTCAAAGTCATCCACCACAAGGAAATTGCCAGTCGTAAAGCTCCAGACTTCGCCGACCCACGGACTATCAGGATTGACGCTATTAACCTCATCGACACGCCAGTAGTAGATGGTCTCCATCTTAAGTTTTTCAGGCTCATAGCTCTCCGAACCAAGGTCACTGGTACCTGTGTACTCAGGTGAGCCTATGCCGGCATTGAGCACAGCCTCTTTGTCGGTTCCGAGGTACAACTCATGCGAAGTAGCATCTTTTCCAGCTTTCCAGCGAAGAACAGGATCGATCCTAACTTCAATTCTACCATCGCTGGGACTCGGACCAAAGGCATTTACCGGTTCGTACGGCGAGAGATAACTACCTTGAATAACCTCCCGGCTCCGGATGCCGGCACCTTGCCAAGCCACCCGGCAGTGATCCCAATCGGTGCTTTCCTTCCACACCGCCTCAATGTAGTACTTTTCGCCACCGATCAGCGGGATAGGTTCGGACCATCGAACAAAAGCGTCGTATTGTCCCCAGGTAGGTTCTGAAGCGAGTAGAACAATATTGATAGGATCATCATCGGTGCTCAACCACAATTCGCCCTGGTCAGCACTCGTGAAATAGAACGTATAGTCGCCGGTCAGCGGCACATAGAGCCAACCATAAATTCGGGCGCCGTAGTTATCTCCAATGGTGTCAGCGGTACCGAATTCGGTCAATACATCGCTCCAGTTTGGATTGTCCGGATATCTTGAGTCATCTCTAAGAAGATCCAAAGTGGCACCGGAAATATTCTCCCACATATCCATAACGATCGTACCCAGGCCTTCAAGAGTAGTAGTAAAGCTCCAGATATCGCCCACATTTGTATTCGCGCCGTCGGACTCATCAACTCGCCAATAATAGGTTTTATCAAGCTCCAGAAGTCCGGGAGCATAATTCGGATCTTCTATAACACCTTTGTCTGTACCGCCCGTTCCGGCTTGAACGTCTTCGAGATTATCGCCGAAATACATCTGATGCCGGATCGAACCTGCTCCGGCGGTCCACATTAGCGTTATGTTTGGATCAACAAATCTGGAGCCATTGACGGGAATAGGATTAAAGGCAGTCTTTGTGGGAACCGTAAAGCTCCAGACATCACCTTTCCAGGGACTATCCGGATGCAGGTCATTGACTTCATCGATTCGCCAATAGTACGTTGTGCCCGGAACGAGGCCGTCTGGATAGTTAAATCCGAAAAAGCCGGCAATCAAATATGTATCTGCCTGATTACCACGGTATGTGTCTCCGGTGCCACCGTTTACTTCGTTAAAATTCTCGCCCAAATACACATCGTGCGAGACGGCATAAGCTCCCGGTAACCATTCAAGTCTCACCCATGTATCAGGATGCAGATCACCATCAGCCGGAACGGGACGTCTTGCTTTTGTTAATGGAGTCAGCGAAGAGACTACCATGGCATTGATAAAACCAAAGGGATTATTTGCTCCTGATTGTTCGGTTGTATTTTCATTCGGACCACATTCCAAGATAATTGTACCGGTACCATCTGACTGAGCTGTACCGGTAAAGCCATAATCATCCGCACCCGTTGGCGGTACTACAGCGCTGAAGCCGGCTGTCAAACAAAATTCCCCGTTGGCTGTCCAGTCCGCTATTCGATCGCCCCCTGCAGTACTGCTTGTATCATACGCATAAATAGTAATTTCATAGGATTTATTAGCCTCCAGCCCTGACAGTGTAATCGTCATCCCACCCGGACGCGAAAAGATGAAATCGCGATAGATCTGTTCGTACTCTATTCCGACAGGTGCGCCACGTCGGCGGGAATCAAGAGTACCGCTAAGTTCAATTTTAATACCTTCTACTTCTGAGCCGCTATCTGTGATAGTAAAAGAAGTAAAACCGGATTCGGTCTCAGCAGCAATATTATTATTGTTGATATCCAGCTGAAGGATGGGAATGCCGGCATTTGCCGTCCATCCAGTCAGCACACTGAAGACCATGGCTAAAAGTAAAATAGGTAATAATTCTGCAAAGTTCTTTCTCATTGTTCTTTCTCCTAAAATCTTAGTAACTATACTACGAGAAACAAAACAGTCATAATGAGTCTTTTTCTCACACATGATAATCCTCCTTCAAATAAGTACAGATAAAGCGATTAAAATGCTTTTCAATTACGCGATATTCTATTTATCTTCAGGCGGGACAATGATTTGTGATTTTACATCACCTCCTTTTCTCAAAAGCCTAAAATAAACCGCTTATTGAAAAGTCAAAGCCAAAACAAGCGAAAGAAATTTATGCTGCTGGAAGACTGAAAATCCACAGATTCCAGCAATTCTAATTTATACCAGATTAACACCCTTTCATCAAGAAAAATCTCTGGATTGAGCATTGGTCATCTTTAGAGCTGGATTTTTGTTTTGACGCTGCTGCCGCTTACGGTTATTTTGTTGCCTGAAAGACGATGCTTGCCATAGAAATTGTTTATTTGAAAAGCGATGAAAGCCACAAAATAATGATTATACAAGCAAGTTTGAGGGCTTTTTGACCGAAGATTTCTTCAGTTTTGACGGGGATGACTAAATATGTGGTATGCCGTCTACATTACCAGTGTGGTTATAATCGGAGTGCTGGCTTTCTTTATAGGCAGGAAGCTGGCCTGCGCGGCACCGACCGAATCGAAGACAAGCACGTTTCTTATCAAATCCATCCAGGCAATAGCGGAATTGGCGGTTCTGGAGTATATCACCGAAGGTGTTGCCGAGATCAAGCAAAAGAAGACCAGCCTGATAACCGTTCGCTGGAAAAGAGGATTGCTTAGATATACAGCCAAACTAAAGCTCGGCTTTGACCTGGACAAGCTGGATTATACAATTGATGATTCGCAGCATCTAATTCGAATAGCGCTGCCTTGCCCGAGAATCCTGAGCTGCGAAATTTACAACCGGAAGTTTTATAAACTGCCTCTGGAGAAGGCGGAAAATGTCCCCTGGAAGTATGACATCATAGAAGATTTCAGCTCCGATGAAGTGCTTGCTCTTGACGATGAAGCCCGGAACAACGCTCTTAAAAATGTGAATGAATTTTACGTCCTGGACCTTCTTCAGGACAAAACCAAGCTTGCCTTCAAGAAGATTTTTTCGCTTTCGTATCCGGAATACTCTACGGATATATCAATTATGGCCGAATCCACTTCCCAAATAGCCGGCGAGCTTCCCGCAGGACCGGCCTCTGAAGATTAAGGATTCCAATTCCGGCAAATAGTGAAACGCTTAGGTTAAACTCCTGGATATAGCAATCCTTCGTTCCTTGATTTAACACTTTATTTTGTGACGGATATGCGTATAATGCCTCTATGCTGGAAAAAGGACTCGTGCAGATTTATACAGGAGACGGCAAGGGCAAAACGACCGCTGCGTTCGGCTCGGCACTTCGTGCCGCCGGTCAGGGCAACAAGGTGTTGATCTATCAATTCTTAAAGCCCGCGACCCTCGATATCGGGGAGCGTTTCGCAATTCAGTTGGGGGCTGTGAGAATCAGAGTCGAAACGCTCGATGTGCCCTGGGATATGTCAGGGTCTTTAGAGGACGAAACAACCGTAACCAGGATTCAGGCCGCAATCAGCGATGCCCTTAAAAGACTTACGCAGACGGCGGAAAAAAGATTTTACGATGTGCTGATACTTGATGAGATCATATTTTGCCTTTCGGAAGGCCTGGCTAAATTTGAAGATGTCAAAAATCTCATAGATAAGAGAGATTCGGCGGTGGAAATAATTTTGACCGGCCGGGGCGCAACCGCTGAACTGATGGAATTGGCGGATTTGGTGACGGAAATGAAAAATATCAAGCATCCGTTCGATAAGGGTCAACTGGCAAGACGGGGAATTGAGTATTAATATTGAAAGCATAACGATGAACTTATAAGGAACCTTTGCGATGAGTCAAAAAGTTGCTGCGATTATTTGTGCTGCCGGGGCCAGCAGCCGGTTCGGGGGAAAAAGAAAAAAGGCATTTGTCGATGTCGCCGGCAGGGCGGTTTTCTTGCGCAGTGCAGAGCTTTTCTCAAATCGTGACGATGTGAAACAGGTTCTGTT
>Ga0307425_1001640_pt1 | contig 13214 bp, 15 predicted proteins | sample SalMarWE160330MG_FD_202152 | JGI IMG/M metagenome (GOLD analysis project Ga0307425, IMG submission 202152) | Salt marsh sediment microbial communities from the Plum Island Ecosystem LTER, Massachusetts, United States - WE1603-30 | ecosystem: Environmental > Aquatic > Marine > Intertidal zone >... | reverse complement strand
TTTATTAACAATCAGTTCAAAAAAAGTTAGCAAGGCGGTTGTGCCAAAGATAACAAGCCTTGAATACGCCAGCGAACGAGCCCCATACATCGTAATGGCAATGATTCCAAAAATCAGTATGTTGATCACGATGATCTGGGCCGAGGAACTATCCCAAGGCGGGTAATTCGGGAAATACTTTTTAAAACTGGCTGAAATAGTGATCCAGATAATGGTAAAGATGATCAGGCCAATGAGATATTTTTCGGTGAGATAGGATACCGGATTACCTTTGATCCAAATGGCCAGAAAAAAGGAAATACCTATAAGAAAAAGGTCCAGACTCAGTAGTGTTAACCTGCGGCGGAGCATATGTAAATATAGACTTTGAAGATAGTGATTCCGAAGCAGAAGACTAGGAAAAATCAATATTAGTTGCAGAGGCGGAAATCAGCATGATTCCGCTCGGTTCGCATTATAACTCGCTTCGCTAAGACAGAAATGCCCGTTGCGCTCAAACAGCAGGACTCCTAACGCTAAACATGCTGAATTTCCTTATCGGGAAAGGGGGGTCAGAAAAGAAGGGGGGACCTTAATGTGCAGGGATTGCCGGATTCCTTCGATCATGATACGAACCCGATGCTTATTGTGGAATTCAACGAGGGTGCCTTCAAGGCCGGCCAGTGAGCCGCGGGTAACGCGGACCCGGTCGCCGATTTTCATCTCGGGTAAATCCGTCACCGGTTCTTCACCCGATTCAATGAAGGTCCTGATGGCCTGGATCTGCACAGGGGGTATGGCCACGGCCTTTCGTTCGAAGGTAATGTATTTGACAGCTCCGGGGGTCTGTATGGCCCTCAGGTATTCCGCATCGTTGATATGAACGAAAAGGTAGGATTTGAACAGGGGTTCCTGCACCCATTTTTTACGGTCGCTCCAGCGTTTCAGGGTTTTGACCAGCGGAAGATAGTATTCAATGCATTTTTCTTCCAGTCTTTCGGCAACTTTTTTCTCCCAGCGGGGCCTGGTGTATATGGCGAACCATTTACGCTCCATGGGTACTATTTCAGCCCGAAAGCCTCTTTGAGCCTGTCCACGTAATCCAGCTTTTCCCAGGTAAAGAATTCGACGTCACGCTCCATCATTTTATTGCCGTTGATTTCGGGATACACAGTTACCTTTCCCACGAAAGAATCCCTTCCCATGTGACCGTATGCAGCCGTGGGACGGAAAATGGGATTCTTCAGACCAAAACGCCTGATGATGGCATTGGGCCTGAGGTCAAAGATATTCTGCAGCTTTTCTGCAATCTGCGGATCGGAAAGTCCAACATGCGATGTCCCGTAGGTATTGACAAATAACCCAACGGGCCTGGCAACCCCGATGGCATAGGCCACCTGGACCAGGATCTCGTCGGCAATACCTGCAGCCACCATGTTTTTGGCAATATGGCGCATGGCATAGGCAGCGGAGCGGTCAACCTTGGAAGAATCTTTACCTGAAAATGCACCTCCTCCGTGAGCTCCTCGTCCACCGTAAGTGTCAACAATGATCTTTCTCCCGGTAAGCCCGGTGTCCCCGTGCGGTCCCCCGATGACAAATTTTCCCGTTGGATTCACGTGAAGGATGTAATCTTCCTTGAATAATTTTTTCAAGCGTTCCGGGAGGAGGGCTACGGTACGCGGGATCAGGATTTTCTGAACGTCCTGCCTGATCCTGGCCAGCATGGCATCGTCTGAGTCAAAGGCATCGTGCTGGGTGGAAACAACGATGGTATGGATCCTTACAGGCTGATTGCTGTCGTCGTATTCGATGGTGACCTGGGATTTGGAATCCGGCCTCAGGTATTTCATTTCCTTCTTCTCCCGGCGTATGGCAGACAGTTCCCTTAACAGCATATGGGCAAGGATGGAAGCGAAGGGCATGTAATCATCCGTTTCACGGCAGGCAAAACCAAACATCATGCCCTGGTCGCCCGCACCCTGGTCCTCGTCCGATGTACGGTCCACCCCCTGTCGGATATCCGAACTCTGCTCGTGAATGGAAGAGATCACACCGCATGAATCGGCATCAAATTTATATTCGGCTTCCGTGTACCCAATGTCACGGATCACCTGGCGGGCAACTTCCTGCACATCCACATAGGCACGGGTGTGTACTTCGCCGCTCAGGACCACCAGTCCGGTTGTAACCAGTGTTTCAATCGCGACCTTGGAGTCCGGGTCCCTTCTCAGAAATTCATCCAGCAATGCGTCGGATATCTGGTCCGCTACCTTGTCCGGATGCCCTTCGGATACGGATTCGGATGTAAAGAGATAGCTCATTTTATTTTAAGGATTTTATTGAAATGTCAAATCTCGGAATTTTTTTTCTAATTCTTTGCCCGATGTTTCATCCATGGGTTCATCGGCCACGATTTTCCCTTTATTTATGATGATTACCCGGTCGCAAATGGCTTCAACTTCCTGCAGGATATGGGTCGAAAGCATGATGGTTTTTTCCTTTCCCAGCTCGGAAATGAGGTTCCGGATCTCAATGATCTGGTTAGGATCCAGTCCCGAGGTGGGTTCATCCAGGATCAGGATCTCCGGGTCATGGATCAGGGTCTGTGCCAGTCCCACGCGCTGCCGAAACCCTTTCGAAAGCGCTTTTATCTGTTTATGGGCTTCCGGTTCCAGCCCGGTCCGTTCAATGGTTTCTTCTACAAGGGAGGCAGGATTTTCAGCCATCCCGTAAATCCCGGCAATGTACCTCAGGTATTCCCTGACGTACATATCTACATACAGGGGATTGGATTCGGGAAGGTAGCCGATGATCCGGCGGATCTCGAGGGATCGTTCCACTGCATCCATCCCGTTCACATAAACTTCACCCGAAGTGGGAGGGATGTAACCGGTGATAATCTTCATGGTCGTGGATTTTCCCGCCCCGTTCGGCCCTATAAATCCGACGATTTCCCCTTTGCCGATCTCGAAACTGATACGGTCGAGAGCCAGCTGTCTGCCAAATTTCTTGTCAATGTTTTTAAGGACGATGGACATATGCGAATCATCAGAGCCCAAAGATAAGTATATCCGGACAATTTGTGAGAGATGCCGGATTTGAACATTCTGGCAGAATTTTTGTTATCTCATAGATTGAACAATGGAAGCTGATTTTTTACATATCGAGAAAGAACTGGCAATCGAAGCCTGGATCATGTATGCTTTCAGGATCTATGATATGCTCCTGGAGGAGGATCTTGTGTTTGACAGGTGGATGAGGGCCGACCTGAGATGGTTCGAAAAAAATTAAGCCGGCTGAACTCATTCGGACGGTTAACCATATAGATCTCCTGGGCTGTAATTCCTGAAATTACAGCCCTTTTTTATATGGGGGGAATTGAACGTAAAGGCTTACTTATTGACCTGCCGGCTCTTGACCACGGGGCCTGATGCGAGACTGACCAGGATTGTGGCAAACTAGGAAAGGAAAGCACGGGAACGGATTTCCACACGAATACGGTAACCATCCCCGTTACTCCCAGCAGAAGCCAGGCACTGCGGCCGGGAACCACTGCAGACAGGGCCACCACAAGCCTTCCGACCTGCCTTCCGACCAGAAAAAATTCAGTCATTCCACGCGAAGAATAACGGGTGGTATAGACCCCGATCCCCACGACAAGGGCAAAATACAGGATGAATGGTATGATAATTGCGAAATTCATGCTTGCGTCGCATGACGAGAAAATCCTTATAAATTCAGAAACTATGAAAAAAATTTTATTTTTGCAGTTCATAATTTTGAAGTTGCAATAAGTGACTATCAAATAAATCTTTATAGCTATGACAAGGAAAGGAATTCTAATGAAGTTTTTCAGCGGCATGATACTGGCCCTGTTTGCCCTTGCATTGAATGCGCAGCCCACCCTGACGGATGTGATCAACGCCTTCAACGCAGGTGCAGAAGAAGTAAATTCCGGTAATTTCGACACCGCCATTGTAAAGTTTGAAGAAACCATTGCGCTTGCCGATCAGCTGGGAGCAGAGGGCGATGAAATGAAAGCCAATGCTAAGGCACAGATCCCTGCGCTCCATTACCGCATGGCCCTGGACGCCTACAAGGAAAAAGACATCGCCGGTGCCATCGCCAAATTCGAGAAAACGGTCGAAGCCTGTGATCAATACGGGAATGATGACATCCGTGAAAAATCACTCAAGTACATCCCCCAGCTCTATTATGCTCTGGGCAACACACAGGTCAAGGATGAGGAACTGGATGCAGCCCTTGCGAGTTTTAACAAGGCGATCGAGTACCAGCCCGATTATGCCCGGGCCATTTACGGGAAAGCCCTTGTATATAAAAAGCAGAATGACGATGCCATGATGATTGCAACGATGGAAGAGGCCATAAAGGTAGGGACTTCCTCGGGTGACGATAAAACCACCGAAGCCGCCACCAAAACCCTGAAGGATCATTTCATGAATGCCGGCAAGCTGGCTTTCAAGGACGAAGAATTTGACAAAGCCATTCAGAACTTTGAGGCTTCCAATAAATACAATTCCCAGGATCCTGAATCCTACTACCTGACCTGTGTGATTTACGGGAAACAGGGTGATTTCGATAAGGCCGTTGAATACGGACTGAAGGCCGTCCAGTACGAGAAAGCGGACGATCAGGCCAAGATCTGGTACGAAATCGGGAATGCCTATATGGGCCTTGTGGAATATGATAAGGCCTGCGAAGCTTTCAAAAAGGCGCTGGTCGAGCCGTACCTGACTGCGGTCAAGTATAAGATGGAGAACGTGCTGAATTGTAAGTAAGCATTCATTCATTGTCGCTGAATTTTGTGGCGGTAACCACAAAATAAGACTTCCAATGAACGAATGCTCTACTTTAAGATAGAGTGGAAAAGGGGCTTCGCAGGTCCCTTTCCCATTTTCATCCGATTAAAACTCCGCGTTCTTGGGAGTGCGGGGGAACGGGATCACATCACGAATGTTGCTCATCCCGGTCAGGAACTGCACCAGCCTTTCGAAACCCAGCCCGAACCCTGAATGCGGTGCTGTGCCGAATTTCCGGGTTTCGAGGTACCACCAGAGGTCCTTTTTCGGGATGCCAAGTTCCCCGATCCGGCGCTCAAGCTTCTCGTAATTTTCTTCGCGCTGGCTCCCGCCGATGATCTCGCCGATCTTTGGGAAAAGCACATCCATTCCCCGGACTGTTTTCCCGTCATCGTTCTGCTTCATGTAGAAGGCCTTGATGTCTTTGGGGTAATCGGTTATGATGACCGGTTTTTTGAAGTGTTTTTCAACGAGGTATCGCTCGTGTTCGGCCTGCAGGTCCTTTCCCCAGTTTACGGGAAATTCCCATTCCTGTCCCGAAGCCTCGAGGATCTTAATTGCGTCGGTATAAATGATCCGTTCAAAATCGTTTTCAAGGATGAACCCGAGGCGTTCAATGAGACCCCCGTCATACATATTCTGGAGGAACTCCAGGTCATCGCTGCAGGTTTCCAGCAGATACCGGATCAGGTATTTGAGGAAATCCTCGGCCAGGTCCATGTTGTCCGCGATCTCATAAAAGGCCATTTCCGGTTCGACCATCCAGAATTCGGCGAGGTGGCGGGGAGTGTTGGAGTTTTCGGCCCGGAAAGTGGGACCAAAGGTATAGATCCTGGAAAGCGCCAGCGCTCCAAGTTCACCCTCAAGCTGCCCGGAGACGGTGAGGTTGGTTTCTTTCCCGAAGAAATCCTTTGAAAAATCCACTTTCCCGTCTTCCGACCGAGGCGGATCGACCGGATCCAGTATGCTTACCCGGAACATTTCACCGGCTCCCTCGGCATCGGATCCGGTTATTATAGGGGTATGCATGTAGAAAAATCCGTTATCGTTGAAATATTTGTGAATGGCATAGGCCAGGTGGTGGCGGATGCGGAAAATGGCACCAAAGGTATTGGTGCGAGGGCGCAGATGGGCGATCTCCCTTAAAAATTCCATCGAATGGCCCTTTTTCTGCAGGGGATAAACCTCGGGGTCTGCTTCACCGTAAACCTCCACTTCTTTTGCCCGGAGCTCTACGCTCTGTCCCTTTCCCATGGATTCCACCAGGGTCCCGGTTACGGCAATACAGGCACCGGTGGTGATCCTGTCGATCATGGCTTCATCGAACTCGGGGACGTCGATGACAATCTGGATGCTGTTGATGGTACTGCCATCGTTCAGGGCCACGAAGGCAATGTTCCTGTTCCCGCGTTTGGTCCTTACCCATCCCTTAAGGAGGAAATCTTTCCCGAAGTCCTTCGATGCCAGAAGGTCCTTGATTTTTGGCCGCTCTGATTCCTTCATCTGCTTAATTAATTCTTAAAATGAAGTACAAAAATAGTGTTTTTGTTATTGCTTTAATGTAAATTTAGTGATCGTTTGACACCGCTGGACATGGAGAAGAGCAGGAATACACTTCTTGTGACATGGGACAATACTGAAATGTCCGAAAATGCCCTGCTGCATGCGTTACGAATTGCCCGGAATGTGGATAACCAGATCCGCCTGGTACATATCGTTGACCAGGCCGACAGTAGGACCTCCATGGATCAGATCACTTCCGATTTCCAGCTGCAGATCGAAGAACACAGCCGAAAATATGATTTTGATCTCCAGGGAATTGTTCTGACTGGCAGCATCTTCAAGGAAATAGCCTCGTACGCGAACGATTCGGATGCCCTGATGGTGATCATGGGAACCCATGGCATCAAAGGAATGCAAAAAGTCACCGGAAGCTGGGCCCTCAAGGTAATCGTCGGATCTACCGTACCTTTCCTGGTCGTTCAGGATAAGCCAAAAACGGAGGACCGGTTCAGCAGCATCGTCTTCCCGATTGATTTTAAGGCGGAAAACAAGGAGAAACTCCAGTGGGCCATTTACCTCGGGAAATACTTTGACAGCAAGGTTTACCTGTTCAAATCCCCGGTAAAGGACAAGGGACTGGTAAAGAAGGTGAACATAAACCTCACCTTTGCAGTTAAGTTCCTTATCCAGAATAACCTTGATTACGAGATACATACAGCAACAAAATCTTCCCAGATGGCCAAAGAGACCATAGCCTTTGCCAGGGAGAAGAATGCAGACCTGATCCTGATCACCACGACTAAGAATATCAGCATCGCTGATTACATGCTTGGTGCCACCGAACAGCAAATCATTGCAAACAGCTCCAAAATCCCCGTTATGTGCGTAAATCCGCGTGCGGCAATCGTTCACATGAGCCAGTTCATGTGGGGGGCAAGATCCTATTAAAAATCCTTTTCCGGTTGTGGGTTTTTTCGTATCTTTCCCTAGTAATCACAGGCATTTTGTGAGATTATGCTTAAGCAGAGATTATCACAGAAATTATTGCAGAAACTTTCCCCGCAGCAGATCCAGATGATCAAGCTGCTGGAGATTCCTACGCTGCAGCTTGAACAGCGTATCAAGAAGGAAATGGAGGAAAATCCTGTGCTGGAGGAGGGGGAAGAGGACAGGGAAAGCGGCGAACAGGAGGGACTTGAAGAGGAAATCGGGAAAGAAAAGGATAATGACCAGGACCAGGATGAGTTTTCCCTGGAGGATTACCTAAACGATGAAGAGATACCCAGTTATCGCCTGAGCACTAAAAATTATTCAAAGGATGAAAGACGGGAAGATATCCCGTTTTCCGGCGGCATGTCTTTCCATGAGCATTTGGAGACTCAACTGGGACTGAGAGACCTTACCGAGCGACAGGCGCATCTTGCCCAGTACATCCTGGGAAATATAGATGAGGACGGATACCTGAGGAGGAAACTTACCGCGATCGTTGATGACCTGGCATTCACCATGAATATCACAACCAACGAGGATGAACTTCTCGAGATTTTAAAGGGACCTGCAGGAGTGCCTGCTGCTTCAGATCGAGACCAGGAACCAGTCCCTTCCCGAGATCGCCCTGGCTCGAAAGATCCTGAAATACCATTTTGATGAGTTCACCAAGAAGCATTATGAGAAGATCGTAACACGGATGAATATTTCCGAAGATGACCTGAAAGTTGCCCTAGATGAGATCCTCCGGTTGAATCCCAAACCGGGCAGTTCTTTCAGCGATCCGCAGAATAAAAGCATTCAGCACATCGTTCCGGATTTTGTCCTTGATAATAACGAAGGCGAACTGCAGTTGAGCCTGAATGCCCGGAATGTGCCCGACCTCAGGATCAGCCCGACCTACAGCGAAATGCTCCAGTCCTATTCGGCCAGTAAAAATAATGCGACACGCGAACAGAAGGATGCCATCACCTTTGTCAAGCAGAAACTCGATTCGGCCAAATGGTTCATCGATGCCATCCGGCAACGGCAGAATACACTTGTTCTCACGATGAATGCCATCATCAATTACCAGCACAAATATTTTCTTGAAGGGGACGACAAACTCCTCAAGCCGATGATCCTGAAGGATATTGCCGATATAACGGGACTCGACATTTCGACAATATCAAGAGTGGCCAACAGCAAATACATCCAGACGCATTTCGGGATCTTTGCGCTGAAGTATTTCTTTTCTGAGGGACTCCAGACCGATTCCGGAGAGGAGGTCTCAACACGGGAAATCAAAAAGATCCTGGAGGAATTCATCGGGAGTGAGGATAAGCGCAAGCCCCTTACGGATGAACGCCTGGCGGAGATCCTCCAGGAAAAGGGATACCAGATCGCCCGCCGGACTGTAGCCAAGTACCGGGAACAGCTGAACATCCCGGTAGCCCGCCTTCGCAAGGAGCTCTGACCCCCGGCTGAAAAAGGAGCTCTGACCCCCGGCTGAAAAAATTATCTATCTTTAGCTCACGTTAAGCTGCCCTTCTGGAGTTATGGAAAAGATCGCAAAAGCCTTATCCTACATTTATCACCCGCTTATTATTCCCACCCTGGGCATGCTGGTACTTTTCAATTCGGGCACTTATCTGTCCTACCTTCCCTTTGATATCAAAAAATGGATCCTGCTGATTGTTTTCCTCTGCACCTATGTGGTCCCCCTGGCCTTCATCCCTTTTTTCATGTATCACAGGATGATCATGAACATTGACCTGGGTTCACGAAGGGAACGTTATGTGCCCCTGGTCGTAAGCCTTTTTCTGTATGCGTTTTGTTATTACATCATCCGGCGAATAGCCATTCCTCATCTGTACCATACCTTCATCCTGAGCAGCCTGCTGGCGATTGCGGTGACATTGCTCATCACAATGAAATACAAGATCAGCCTGCATATGGTTGGGGCCGGGGGACTCGTTGCCCTGATCGGGTTCCTGGCCTTTTACCTGAAAGTGAACCTCCAGTTCTACCTGGGGATCTCGGTCCTTCTTGCCGGGTTAATCGGTACGGCAAGAATAATCCTCAAGGCACACTCTCCCGGTGAGATTTACCTGGGATTTGTCACCGGCTTTACCGTGGTGCTCCTGAGCCTGATCCTGATCTGAGTATGCTGATCTGAGCTGGCCCCTTCACACCTTAGCGTATCATCAGGAATGAGGCGGGAACATTTCACAGGGCCGGGAAAGGGAAGTTTCAAACAATTTCCCGGATTGCACTTTCCAGCAGGTCATCCGCGGGCAGGTTAAATTCGGGCTCGAATTCCCGGAGATCCTCGAGTGCCGATTCCAGGTCAAGTTCGTCCTGGGAACAGGCGAGGAAAATCCCTTTTTCAGCCAGGTATCCGGCCAGGTATTCCTGCTCTGTCTGGCCGGGAGTGGGAATGATCATGGCCTTTTTGCGCAGCACGGCCAGGTCCATGATGCCCGTGTATCCCGCCCTGCAAATAATATGTTCAGCCATATCCAGCAACTTCCCGAGTTCTCCCGCCGGCATATGGCTGTACATGGTAGTCGATGAGGTCAGGTCAACCCGCCTTGACCTGCCCGGCAATCCCTGCAGGATAACGCATCCGCAGTTAAGAGTCAATGCCTGCCTGAGGACGAGCTTTTGCAGGACACTGCGCTGGGGTTCGGGACCCGAAAGCAATACCACAAGGTCAACGGGTCGGGGTTTGCGGGGGACCGTAATCCGGGGACCGGGGATGGAAATCCCGGGACCGGCCGCAGATACAGTTCCGGATAAATCACGGGTGACTTCACCGGGCACGGCAGCCGGACGGGATAATCCCGGGGGACCAATATTCGGATGGCCCAAAAACCGGGATGACGTTCGGGTGGTTTTGCCCGGGGGGACCGCAAACCTGGATATCACGCCAATGAATGCCGAATTCCCCGTAAGGGGATAACGGTGGGAAAGCTCGCCGGAAAGATTTGCCTCTCCCGGGTAATCCGGGATCCAGCAACGATCAAACTTTCCGATGAAAGCCCTGATCACAACGTGGAAAGGGTATTCAAGGAAGCGGGCAAAACGGGGAAGCCGGATACTTAACTGGTGCGTGATCAGGATGCTCCTTACCCTGCGGTTCCACAAGCCGTAACGGTTGTCGGAAATAAGTACGTCGGGCTTAATGTCCCGGATAATGCGCCTGATGCTCAGATGCTCGGAGAAAATTTCAATAAATAAAAGCGGGGAAAGCAACGTGATTTTCAACCAGGCCGGAAGGCGCCTGGAATAACGCATCCGGATGACAGACCTGAGATAAAGGGACTCAAGTTCCGGGAACTCGGTGCGAAGCAGATCCATGGCAGCACCATCCCCTGCCAGCACCACCTCGTGATCCATATCCACCAGGCGTTGTATGATCGGCACATCCCGGGAGGCATGACCGAGTCCCCAGTCAAGGGGACAAACCAGTATTTTCTTTTTTCCCGTTTTCTTCAATCAGCCGGTTAAATTATATATGTTGTTTTCCAGGTAATCTCAGTTCAGGTTTCATCGCCGGGTTTCATGCAGTCATCCAAAAACGGAAGTATCAATGCCCAGTTCCTGTATCCTGACGGCAATGGCTTCCAGTTCGGAAATCGTAACCTTGCTAAGACTGCTGATGGGGGTATCCCGGGCGATGGTATATACCTGCACTTCAGCGGGACGAATTTCATTGTACAGGGCAAGCAGTGCCCCGAGTTCTTCTTCAGTTGTATTGTCGATCACTGCCCCCTTGTGGGATCCACGGATAAATAAGGTCTGTATGATAAGATTTTGATCAAAGAGTTTGAGATTCCGGATGATATCCTCAAGTTTGATGCTTGCAGGCGGCTGGTTCAGCCGGCGGAAGGTGTCTTCAATACCCGTATCAAGCTTAAGTATGTTCCGGTCAACCCTGTCCAGCGCTTCCTTTATGCCTTCGCGATGGGCCAGGGATCCGTTCGAGAGGACCACAATGCGGCTTTCCGGGGCGTATTCCTCACGGATCCGGAGGGTATCGTCAATGATCCCGGGGAATTCCGGGTGAAGTGTTGGCTCCCCGTTCCCTGCAAAGGTCAGCGAATCGGGAAGCAATCCCCCTCCCCTCAGTTCCTTAAGCTTCCCCCTAAGGCTTTTCGCAACCAGATCGCGTGAAGGGAATCCTTCCGATGGAAGGTGACGATCGTTGGTCCACCCGCATTCGCAGTAAATGCAATTAAAGGTGCAGACTTTGCGATTAACGGGGACCAGGTTGATGCCCAGCGATACGCCAAGCCGGCGGCTGTTCACCGGACCGAATATCACGTCTTCGAATAAGAAAGTAGCCATGACTGAAAGTTAATTGCAAATATGAGATTTTTTCGGGTATGATATAAATCATTGGCTGAGGGAGTCCCAGGGTCTAATTTTACCTGTGGTGAAATCTCATTAAAGAGGAAGCATATGGTTACCAACTATACCTGGAAGGAGGAATACAATACCGGCGTAAAATTCATCGACGAGCAGCATAAATATTTTTTGAATATTATCCGGGATCTTAAAGCCTATCTTGATGAAGGCGTCTGCATGGAATCAGCTTCCAGGATTTTTTTCAGCCTGGTCCATTATGCCGAACACTACCTGATCCAGGAAGAGATCTATTTAAAGGATTACCATTTTCCGAGCACAAGCGAACATAAAGAACTGCACGCAGCCTTCATCAAGCGGGTCATCCAGTTTAAAACAGATTACCAGCGCGACATTGAACATACCTGCCAGACCATGATGGAGTACCTGACGGGCTGGTTCGACAACCACATACTTAAGTACGACAAGGAAGCCATCGTTTATCTGAAGGGGAAGGGCCTGTAAATTATCGATAAACTTATATGCGCTAAACGAGCACCCGGAGGGAAGTTTTATCATTCGGCCTGAGCGAGTGCGTGTCGATGCCGGACACAAGGTTCAGCCCGGGTCGCTTCCCCGTCTCGATGCTGCCCAGCAGATCATCCTCAAAGATCCGTGCAGCCGCTTCCAGGGTGAAAGCGGGCAATAATTCCCCGAAATCTTTACCAGGCCCGGATGCCTGCAACACTTCCAGGATATTCAGGGAACCTTTCCCCGGGATGGATGAAGGAAACTTCCCCGGGATGGATGAAGGAAACTTCCCCGGGATGGATGAAGGAACTTTCCCCGGGATGGATGAAGGAACTTTCCCCGGAATGGATGAAGGAACTGTAGAGGTGGATTTTTTACCGGGGGTAAGGGTATCCTTCATGGCGGCTCTCCCGGGGAACATTTCGATCGGATGTTCCGGGGGGACCACATGCTGATGCGCAGCGTTGTATTCACGGATGTAACGGTTAATATCACTGTACTTGGCCGCGCGGGAACAGGAAATAAGCGAACAGAAAAGGTTGAATTCGTTCCAGGCATGGCTTACCCAATCAACTCCCCTGTTAAATACATCGAATTCATCTTCCCCCGGCTCCGGGCATACTTCGATGACGGGATGGTAGGTAATGGGACTGCCATGCATCTGTTCCAGTCCGTCCTCCGTAAGGTTGCTCTGCCGTATAACCACCCCGGTCCCCCTGACCCCGCTTCGGATCAGCTCGCGATCGAGTCCCCCGATCGATTCCGCCACCTCTTCCAGCTTCAGCCAGGGAAGCACAAAACCCGGCAGGATGATCCCGCTGTAAAACTCGAGACCGGACTCTTCACGTAGCCTTCCGCCGGTATCGGTAACTTCCAGGATGGTTCCCCGGTCATCCAGCCTTATGATCCCGTTTATAAGCGGCGGTAAGGATACCGGCAGAATGAGGTTCGCAGATATCTTTCTCATTATAAGGCGGTTACTATTCCTGGTAGAGGTTAAGGGAATCGTTCATCCTTGAAAGCTGCATCACAACCTGGTCGTATATATCGGTGAACAGCTTC
>Ga0307425_1001637_pt1 | contig 13232 bp, 12 predicted proteins | sample SalMarWE160330MG_FD_202152 | JGI IMG/M metagenome (GOLD analysis project Ga0307425, IMG submission 202152) | Salt marsh sediment microbial communities from the Plum Island Ecosystem LTER, Massachusetts, United States - WE1603-30 | ecosystem: Environmental > Aquatic > Marine > Intertidal zone >... | reverse complement strand
ATTTTCAGTGTGTCACTATTCGAGAAAGTCCCTATTTATCAATTACTTATGGATGATTCATTACAAACTTTTGATTGCGATTCTCGTAAACAATTGAATCTATTTGAGTTATAACTGGACACTAGTGTTATAAAATATATGATTATCTGATTTTAAGCAATCATACTTGATAGAGAGTAACCATCCTTATTTCCTTGATAAGGGCATTAGACATAAAAAAGAGCGAGTCACTGTCCTTATGAATCGGATGGTGGTGGGTGCGGGGTCTTCGACGAATATGGACTGTGAGGAGCTCCTGCTATTATCATTTGACTTAAGAGCATCACGGAAATAAGGATGCTTCCTGATAGAGGCAATGTATCGATTTGGCTTTGAACTCGTATCATAAACATGGGCAATCTGAGCAGGGTTGTAGTCAAAAAAATTCCACGGGATAAAAGGGAGCCCTGGATCGGTACCATTTGGATTGGATCTTGCAGATCACTGTGAGTTGGCCAGTTGCACATCAACCCAGAAATCATACTTTTTAGGAGATCGCCTTCCTCTGGCCGTGGATGCCGTTGTGCCTCCTAGAGGTTGTTCCGGAACTTTATTTACTGAAAGTTCACTCTGATTTTTGAAACGGTTCATGCGCGCTTGCTTCATGGCCTCTGTCATTCCTCCCCACTCAAATCCGATCATGATCTGTTTTCCGGCCTCTGTGCCTATTCCGGGTGCAAACTCCGAAACTCTGGCCAAGGGAATGGCAAATTCGAATCCAACGCTGTCCTCTGGCCCCTGCTGCATCCTGTATAGGGCTGGTTTTGCATCGGCTGGAACGTCTGTAGAATCCTCTTTGGCTTTTGTGTTTATCACATTGGTATCGAAATGGGCGTAATAGGCATTAGCGAGGATGGCGTTTCTGTCGGCCTCGGGAATCGGGCCTTGTTGTTTTTCTAACATCGCGAGATACTGTTGGGCGGAAATCCTCCTCTGGATGAAATTGATCCCATAGTCCTTTTTCTTTTTGCGTTCGATGTCTGTAAAGATCGTCATTCCGGTTTCGCTGATATTGCTTAAATATTCGAGGTTTTTAAAAACGAAAAGGATGTATAGATAGTCCGCATCATTCATAAACGCATAATCAACCTGGATTTTATCCTCGGAAGTTTTCTGCACGCCTTGCCATTCAGCACCCGCCCCATCCAGTTTTAAAGGTATTATACACCAGGTACTGTTGACCAATTTTTCTTTTGCTAGACCAAAGGCAAAGATCAGGCCTATGACAAAAATGGTCAAAAAGATTTTGTTGGTTGGTCTCATTACGGCCTCCAAAAAATCGCAGAACGTCTCTCCATTTTTATTTTTAATTTATTATAACAAATCTTTCGGGTTTGTTGAATTTTTTCAAACCGGGAGTAAGCATCCTTATTTCGGTGATAGGGGCATTAGACGCAAAAAAAAGTGAGTCACTGTCCTTATGAGTCGGATGGTGGTGGGTGGTGAGGTATTCGACGAATATGGACTGTAACGAACTCCTGCTATTATCATTTGACTTGAGATCATCACGGAAATAAGGATGCTTCCAGGCCGGGACGTCTACGTGGCTTGGGTCTCGAGTTGACTCTGTCTTTGAAGTTACGCAGAGAAACAATATTTCTCGATCGCATCAGCCAAATCACAAGCAATGGATTTGGCTTAGGTGTATCTGCTGCCGATAATTTTAAATGAAAGGTTCTTAATGAGAAGATTGGCTCCTCGGGCAGGACTCGAACCTGCAACCTAGTGGTTACAAGACCTCCAGAATTTCTCCTGGGCTTGGACTATCTCATCACCCGTTTCGGTCAACCGAAATGAGGGTGTCGGGCGCTTCCCCAAAGCATCGCTCTGGGTACGAGCTCTCGCTCTAGTCTCTGCACCTTCTCTGATCCATCTAAGTCGATCAGAGCTTGGCTCAGGATTACCATTTTCCGTGATATCCGGAAGGCAGGCTTCCCTGAGTTCACCCGATTTTTCAACCACGATCTCTCGTGGAAGCTGCAACTCTTACAGCCACCCGCTCTGCCGATTGAGCTACCGAGGAGCAGGTCCCTTAATTTAACAGAATTTCGAGGGAATAGCAATCAGAAACGATAGCTGGCTTGTTTGATTTTTTTTCGGTAGTCGTCGCCTTCCATCTCCACGATCTTACACATCTCGTAGAGCCTTGATCGGAGGCGTACACCGATCCGGTCCACGAGAGAGTCTCCCCGCCTCTTGAAAAAGGACTCTCTGGTATCTTCCTCTTCTTCCTCTTGGTCGAGATAATTAGAAGTGAAAATGGTTAACTTTTTATTGTTGTACCGGTTATTAATAATGTAAAAGATCGTCTCTTCGACCCAAGCTGTTGTCCTTTTGGCTCCCAATTCATCCAGCACCAAAACGTCCTGTTGGAAGAGCTGGGAGAATATCACCGAATCTGTCAGGGGTGACTCCGGTGAATAGGAACTCTGGATTTTTCGTATCAAATCCCGAAAATCTATAAAATAGCAGCGTGCCTTTTTCTCCTTGATCAGCTCTTGCACAGTGGCCACAGCCAGATGCGTTTTTCCCACACCGCAAGGTCCGATAAAAATAAGGCCCACATCCTGAATTGGGTAATTTTTCACAAATTGCTTTGATATTTTTAAAGCATGTCTGTGTGAATCATTGTGAATCTCAAAATTGTCAAAGGTACAGCTGGCGTATCTCCTAGGGATATTTGCCTGCTCTAAGAGGATATTTTCCTGCCGCTCTAAGAAGCATTTACACCTCTTGGCGATGTTTTGGCCCTTGACTGTGTCAATGGTCCAGCCTGTCCCTTGGCAAAGCTCACAAGATAGATTATCCATCAGTTCAAATACCCTCTGAGCTGTTGCAGTTTGTGCGAATGAGAGAGTTTTCGCATCGCTTTTTTCTCGATCTGCCTGATCCTTTCTCTTGTCAAATTGAGTTTGTCGCCGATTTCTTGCAGAGTGTGCGACTTGTCATCTTCCAGTCCGAATCTTAATTTTAGCACAAGAGCTTCTTTGTCATCCAGCTCTTCGAGCATGCCCCTAATTTGTTCTTCAATGGAGTTTTTTACGATCTGATACTCGACAGATGGCGACAAACTATCCTTTATCCGGTCACCGACTTCCACATCCTCATCATAGTATTTATCGCTCAACGATATATCTCGCCCGCTCAGGATCTCCCAATCTTCCACATTTTCTACGCTTGTCTTCATCCTCTCTGCCAGTTCCTCTCTGGTCGGATCGCGCCGGAGCTCTTTTTTCATCTGTGCGCGTGTCCTTTTCATCTCTGAGATCTGATCCGAGAGTTTCTGTGGAAGATGATAGATCCGGGAATATTTGGAGAGAGCGTGAATCACAGCCTGGCGGATCCACCACACAGCATAGGATATAAACTTCACGTTTTTTGTGGGATCGAACCTCTTAGCCGCTTCTATGAGTCCTAGATTACCTTCGTTGATCAGGTCAAGAAGGCTCAAGCCCATTCCTCTGTATTTTTTCACATACGAGACAACAAAACGAAGATTTGATTCGGTCAGTTTTTTTAGAGCCTCTTTATCCCCCTGTTGTACCCGCTCTCCCAGCAGCTTTTCTTCCTCCGGTGAGAGGAGAGAGAATTTGGATATTCTTTGAAGATAGCGCTTCAGGTTCTTGGACTCGAGGGAATCCTGGTATTGTTTTGTCATGTGCTTTTCTTGTTCTCGTGTTCGATCTTTACGATTTTTGCTGGCCTCATTTGGATGATTGCTTTCCTTCGATACTCGAAGTCGTCTTCGCTCCCTTCAAAAAATTCTTTCCGGACATACTCTAAAAACTCATTCAATTCTGCTTCTATGCGTTCTATCTTATTCCGCATGTTCAGCACAACTTCAACTCCCGCGAGATTAATGCCCAAATCACGCGTTAGGTTGAGAATGATTTCCAGTTGTTGCAGATCCTTATCAGAATACAATCGTGTATTTCCATCACTCCGTGAGGGTCTGAGCAAACCTTCGCGTTCGTAAAGCCTAAGCGTCTGGGGATGGATATTGAACATCCGCGCAACATTACTGATATGATAATATTTTTTAATCTCTTTTTCTTCTTCTTTCTTTTGGGATTTCATATCAAGCTACTCCCAGTTTCTCTCTAGGATTTTGGCGAGATATTTTTTCGACTTCTCTCATGAGCTCCCTGATTCTTTCATCATCAGAGGGAGGAGGAACAATAAAAACCTCGACGAATTGGTCGCCTCTCACTTTTTTTCCTGCCAAGGGAGCTCCCTTTGACCTCAGCCTGAACTTCTGACCAGATTTTGTCCCGGGAGGAACACGAATCGTTGTTTTGCCTTGTAGAGTGGGAACATCGATCTTGGCACCTAAAGTCGCCTCTGTCACTGTGATCGGAACCTTAATATAAATGTTTGAGCCCTGGCGTTTAAAGAAAGAATGAGCGTCGACCTCAATGCTGATGAACAGGTCTCCATAGGGCCCTCCTCCCAAACCAGTATTGCCTTTTCCCTTGATCCGGACTTTCGAACCCGCATCCACACCCGCAGGGATACGGACATTGATCAACTCGGTCTTTTGAATGTGGCCTCTTCCGTGGCAGGATGAACATTCATCACCGGGGGCCACGCCCCTCCCGCCACAGGCCTGGCATACTGTCGCAAACCTCATTGCTCCTCGCTGCATCTGGGTTTGGCCCGATCCCTTACAGACAGAACAAACGCTCTGACCGCTGCGATGAATATATCCCTTCCCCCCGCAACTGGAACATGCAATCAAACGCGTGAGTTGGATGCGTGTCTGTAATCCATGTATCGCATCATTAAAGCTGATCTTCATCCTGTAATGCAGGTCATCCCCCTTGGAGACTTGCGGATGGGCTTGTCTGGCCGCACCCCCGAACACGTTTTCGAAAAAGTCTCGGAAAGACGAAGACCCAACATCGGAAAAATTAAAGCCCTGAAACGAGCTGGAATAGGCCTGCTGCTGGCCTCCTCCGGGCGGAATGTTACCGACAAACCCAAATTGATCGTACTGGCTTCGTTTTTTAGGGTCGCTGAGAACGGAGTAGGCCTCCTGTATCTCTTTGAACTTTTTCTCTGCGCCCTTATCGCCAGGATTCAGGTCGGGGTGATATTTTCGTGCGAGTTTTCGGTAGGCCTTTTTTATTTCAGCTGCCGTAGCCTTTTTATTCACCCCTAAAGTCTTATAATAATCGTCTGCCATCGGAAGGATTCCCCTATGTGGATCTTCTCATTCCTAACCAAAAAAGTTTGACACTCAGTCCGTTTTATCCTGTCATCAACTCATCCAAAATAAACGTTCCGTCTCTCCGTGACTCCCTTGGATCAACGAAACGGATGAAACGCAGTTACGGATGAGCAGAAGACAAGTCTTTAATTCTTCTTGTTATCCTCGTCGACGACTTCAGCATCAATGACCTCTGCTTCCTCCTCAACATCTGCCTGCTGTCCACCTGCGTCAGCTCCTGAAGCTTCCTGAGGACCTCCTGTTGCCTGTCCTTGCTGAGCCTGCTGCGTCGCTTTTTGGTACATCATCTCAGAAAGTTTGTGGGATGCTTGAGACAAAGCCTCCATCGCGCTCTTGATCTGCTCGATATCGTCACTTTCGATTGCCTTTTTTGTGTTATCGATCTCTGCCTGGATGTTTTTGGCCTCTTCTTCACCGATCTTGTCTTTATTCTCCCGCAACAACTTTTCCAGACTGTACACCAGTTGGTCGGCATGGTTTTTCGCCTCTATAAGCTCCCTTCTTTTTTTATCCTCTTCAGAGTGTGTGTCCGCATCTTTGACCATGCGATCGATCTCTTGGTCATCAAGCCCACTGTGTCCAGTGATCGTGATCTCTTGTTGTTTCCCGGTTCCCATATCTTTGGCTGAAACATGGAGAATTCCATTCGCATCGATATCAAAGGTAACCTCTACCTTGGGGACTCCGCGTGGGGCCGGAGGAATGCCATCCAGGTGGAAACGGCCCAGAGACCTGTTGGCACTGGCCATCTCTCTTTCGCCCTGAAGGACGTGGATCTCAACACTGGGTTGGTTGTCGGATGCCGTAGAGAATATTTCCGTTTTTTTTGTCGGAATCGTCGTATTGCGTGTGATCATCTTGGTGAAAACTCCTCCAAGAGTCTCAATGCCGAGAGTCAAGGGAGTCACATCCAAGAGCAGAACGTCTTTCACATCACCCGATAACACTGCACCCTGAATGGCTGCACCGGCAGCAACAACTTCGTCTGGATTAACACCCTTATGGGGATCTTTACCGAAAAGCTCTTTGACGACCTCTTGAACCTTAGGGATCCGTGTCGACCCTCCAACCAAAATTACTTCATCAACATCTCCGGGTTTGAGGCCTGCATCTTTCATGGCCCGTTTGCAGGGTTCAACAGATTTCTGGATGAGATCATCCATGAGCTGTTCCAGTTTGGATCTCGAGAGCTTGATCAGCAGATGTTTTGGACCCGAGGCGTCCGCAGTGATAAAGGGCAAATTGATCTCAGTCTCCATAGTCGTGGAGAGTTCGATCTTGGCCTTTTCGGCGGATTCCTTCAACCGTTGGAGCGCCATCTTATCCTTAGAGAGATCGATACCCGAGTCTTTCTTGAACTCGGACACCAGCCAATCTTGAACGCGTTGGTCGATATCATCCCCGCCGAGATGAGTATCGCCGTTGGTTGATTTGACCTCGACAATACCCTCTCCAACTTCAAGGATAGAGATATCGAAGGTTCCGCCACCAAAGTCATACACGGCAATAGTCTGATCCTTCTTTTTATCGAGGCCGTAGGCCAGTGCTGCGGCAGTGGGCTCGTTGACAATGCGTTCCACCTGAAGACCAGCGATCTTTCCGGCATCTTTGGTCGCCTTCCTCTGGCTGTCGTTAAAGTAAGCCGGGACAGTGATGACGGCTTTATCAACCTTCTCCCCAAGATAATCTTCGGCTGCTTTTTTAAGCTTCTGAAGGATCATTGCAGAGATCTCCGGAGGGGGATACTTCTTGCCTAAAGCTTCGATCCTGACATCTCCGTTTGCTGCTTCGGTCACCTTGAAAGGAACCTGTTTGATCTCATCAGGGACCTCTTTATAGCGGCGCCCCATAAATCTCTTAATAGAATAGATTGTATTTTCTGGATTGGTGACTCTCTGTCTTTTGGCGACTTGACCCACCAACCGCTCGCCCTTCTCGTTGAAAGCGACTACAGAAGGAGTCGTTCGACCCCCCTCTTCATTCTGAATGATTATGGGTTTATCTCCCTCGATTACAGCGACAACAGAATTCGTTGTTCCGAGGTCAATTCCTATTGTTTTCGGCATTATTTCCTCCAGATTAGAAATGAAATTTGTTATTATACTAATATAGTATAAAACTTGAGTGTCGTATTGTCAAGTATATTTTATTAAAGTAATATTATATTTCCAGTTTATTCATAACTGAATTTGGGGATCTCAGATATAAAGAGATATATGTCGGAAATCTTTGATAAATGTTTGCTATTGAAAGGTCTCGAATAGACTTTCTGAGACTAAAAAATTGTGCTGTTCAACACATATCGACGTTCAGGTTCAAAAAAACCTTGATCCTAGGCGTCCGGGTCGATAATAAAGTTCTGTTTCATTAAGAATTGGACTTCGTCTCGTGCTTTTTTGATGATCGCCTCCGCTTGTTGGAACCGCTCCTCTGCAGATGCTTGGATGCGTGCGACTCCTTGTTCAATGCCCTTCGATCCAACAGCCACTGCTTCTCTTGGAAAAACTTCCCACTCGTCCATAGTGGGAATGATGTAATCATCATGGATTCCTTTGTCTTCGGCGACTTTCGCTAATTCACGTGCAGCCTCGATGCACATCTCATCAGTGATATGTGTGGCGCGGATATCAAGCGCCCCTCGGAAGATACCGGGAAAGCCCAAAGAATTGTTGACCTGATTGGGAAAGTCTGAACGCCCGGTGGCCACTATACGTGCACCGGCCTCTTTCGCCTCCCATGGCCAAATTTCTGGAATGGGATTCGCGCAGGCAAACACAATAGAATCATTGGACATTCTTTGTATCCATTCTTTCTTGATGACTCCAGGACCGGGTTTAGACGCAGAGATAACAACATCTGCGCCTGTCATCGCCTCGGGAATATCTCCTTTAACGCCGTTAATATTGGTCGTTTCACAGATATGCCATTTTTCTTTGTACTTTTCCTGTAAAGTGACTCGATCTTCTCTGTTTTTGTGGAGAATCCCTTTGGAATCCACAGCGATAATATTCTCTGGATTCACACCAGCCGTGATAATGAGCCTGGAAATGGCAATGTTAGCGGCTCCCGCACCGATCAGAGTGACTCTGACATCCGAAATACTTTTATCGACGATTTTTAAAGCGTTGATCAATCCGGCAACAGTCACACAAGCAGTCCCCTGCTGGTCATCATGCCAGATAGGAATCTCGGTTTCCTTCCGTAGCGTATCCAAAATATAGAAACACTTGGGGTGTGCGATGTCTTCCAGATTGACACCGCCAAAAGTGGGCTGGAGCCACTTGACGGCTTTGATAATTTCCTCAGGATCTTTTGTCCCGAGACAGATAGGGAAAGCATCGACGCCGCCCAAATATTTATAGAGCAAGGCCTTTCCCTCCATGACAGGCAGGCTCGCTTCAGGCCCGATATCCCCGAGGCCCAAGACTCTGGTTCCGTCCGAAACAACTGCCACAAAATTCCCTTTGTTTGTCAACTCGTAAGCCTTTTCCTTGTCTTTTTGAATTTCTCTGCAGGGCGAAGCGACCCCTGGTGTGTACCAGATGCCAAAATCATTAAAATCTCTGATCCGGCATTTGGGGATGACCTCAATTTTTCCTTTGTAAAACGGATGAAGACGCATGGCATCCTTGGAAGGTTGTTCGGCTTTTGCCAATAACTCATCCACACTGACTTCTTTCATGATGGCTCCTTTTTTACGGCATTATCTGATCACTCAGTTCCAGAGTTTATCAATAAAAATGATATGAAAAAACTATTATAAACCTATCTAGCTCAAAGTCAACAAACTGTTCCAGATGTGCGAAACAACAGAGTTTGGATCATTGACCGATTCATGAGTATTGAGAGCTATCGGTGCAGAAAACAGCGTTCGCTATCCTGTTCACCCGATTTTTTGGTGACGATCATTGCCATATCATATTCGTTCGCTTTATCAATAACATCGTTATCTCGGATCGAACCCAAAGGATAAATAATGGCCGTTATTCCACTTTTTGCGGCGAGTTCTACAACATCTGGAAAGGGCATAAACGCATCAGAAGCCATGACGCATCCTTTTGGGCCATACCCTCTTTTGGAAAACCGTATAGCATCTTCCGCTGCATCGATACGGCTCCTCTGTCCAGACCCGATCCCATGGACCTTATCCCGAGTCCCGATGACAACAGCGTTGGAGCGGGTGAAACAGGCGACTGTCCAGTTGAATATGGCGGCTTCTAATTCTTCGGGCGCCGCCTTTCTCTTAGAGACAATATCCACAGAATCGGGAGAGACGATCTTCGATTCAAAACGTTCCTGGATGAGGAGTCCCCCGGCGACACGTTTAAGTTCGATTTTTCGGTCCTTCGATAGCGCTTGGATCGGATCTCCCATTTTAACGACACGCAGCACCTTTCTCGTAGCCATAATCTCGAGCGCGCTGGGATCGAAATCGGGCGCATACACAACCTCAATATTCCTTCCCTTCTCGACTATCTTGATTGCCGTGGCTTCATCGAGCTTATAATTGAACACATCAACACTTCCAAAGTTGGACAGCGGATCGCACGCCCATGCTTTCTTAAAGACCTCAGCCGGATCGCCCTCCATTGCGACGCCGCTCGGTATCTCGTGTTTGACAAGGACGCAAATATTTTTTGTTTTGTAAATCTCTGTGAGTTTTTTAATGAGCCGCTGGCCCAAGTCCATGTCGCCAACGTTGATGTATCCCAATCCTTTGGTTCCTTCTTGGAGGACCTCGAGCGAGGACATGTTGGGTCCTGATGCCCCTTGTTCTTGGTAAAAGGCAGCGGGATATCCGGGATTTTCTCCATATCGCATAGACAATTTCTTCGTGAATGTGATGTCCCCGAATACCAATCTCGCGGGGAATTGTTCTTTGACTCTCGTCTTGTATTGGGAACGGGTTGTTTTGCTGATCTCACTCATATTATATATTCTCCGATCTGTTTATTACGGATATTCTAAAATCGAATGTTGTTCCTAGAGTAAAAAAAACACATGCGACCGATACTCTTAAATCTCGGCTTCTCCTTTGAGGAGCCAGTGCTGAATAGACAGCTTCAGAGGTTTCGTCCGCTGTCTCTTCATTCAGTTCCACATCCTCGGGTTCTCCACAGAAAGACGGGAGCGGATTCCTATTTTCTCCTGAATAGGTGGAGATCATTTTTCCTTCGCCGGGCCGCATGGGAACCTTAAAATAGTGTTTGGAGGACGAGCCGTCTTCGGCTCTTCTTATGATGCTTAAGGCCGCTTTTCCATCGGGGAGGACGCAACCGCTGATCCTTGGCGTGAAAGTGGGAGCATCTGGCTCATACGTCCAGTCCTGCAGAGCAGAGAACAGAACATCTGCGGGCATTGCCGCTCTGGAAAGGTGATCTCTAATATCTGAGGTCTGCTTGCCATTGCTGACTGCAATCCCTTGCCCATAGAGAATGGCCGGATATATAAGGAGCTCTTTATTGCCCCCCTTCAAGATCTCTTCGTCTGTAGGTTTGACCCAAGCCCCATCCTTTGATATTTCTATCTTTCTGGACTGGCTGGAGGGCGACCTTCCCGTTATGGCATAGACAATGATGCCATTGTTGCCAAACAAAGCTCTGCCTATTATGATTATCCTGCCAGGGTACTCTTTTGCGGTCATTGCAGAAAAATCTGTAGACATGAAAACCGACTTCCTCAATAAAAATGTATAGATATCACAGGTCATATGTTAAGTCAAAATCAAATTCATTCCGACTCTTTTTCGCTTTTGTGATATCATTGTCTGCGATTTAATTGAGCTTAACGCTAAAAGAAGGAAAAAATCTATGGAAAATTTTCGTGTCCCTGAAAAAGCATATAAAAACTTGGATTTTCTAAATTCTATAGATGCTCGCGTCATAAGGATCTTGAGTGAATACCTGGAACCATTGCAGAGAATGAGACACTTCAAGGTGAACAGCACGGTGCTGTTCCTGGGATCTTCCAGAGCGGATCCCAACAATAAAGAAAGTCTTCTCGCCAAATACTATTGGGAAGCCGAAGAACTTGCGTTCAAATTGGCTGAGTGGGCCATAAAACTCAAGCCTAAAGGGAAGAATTTCGTCATCTGTACAGGAGGTGGCCCTGGGATAATGGAGGCTGCCAACAGAGGTGCGGCTCGGGCTGGAGGAAAATCCATCGGCATGAACATATCATTGCCCCATGAACAATTTCCCAATCCGTATATCTCTCCCGAGCTTTCTTTCTTGTTCCACTATTTTTTCATGAGGAAATTTTGGCTTGTCTACCAGGCCAAAGCTGTCCTTGCCTTTCCTGGTGGTTACGGAACTCTGGATGAAATATTCGAAACGCTGACACTGGTCCAAACAAAAAAAATGCATAAAAAGCTCCTCCCCATTTGTCTCTATGGGGAAGATTATTGGAGAAAGATCGTCAATTTTGAAGGGCTTTTAGAATACGAGGCCATATCCCTTGAGGACATCGACCTATTCCATTACTGTTCTGACCCTGAAGAGACTTTCAGGTTATTGAAAAGAAAGCTCATCGATCTTCTATAACATAAAAATGATTTCAAACATCGAAAGAGATAAAACGATGACGGGAAGCCGCATTCGTATTGGATGTCTATTCACTCTCGGATTTATCGCTTTGATAACCCTCTCCTGCACAGCTATCAGGCGAAAAGAACCCGCGCACATACAAACCGGACTCGCATCGTGGTATGGGCCCAGCTTCCACGGGAAAACCACTTCCAGCCGAGAAGTGTACAACATGTATGATATGACTGCAGCGCACCGGACTCTTCCCTTTGGTACCTATGTTATGGTGACGAACATGAATAATGGCCGATCGGTCATAGTCAAGATTAATGACCGCGGCCCTTTTGTGGAAGGCCGAATCATCGATCTATCATACGCTGCGGCACAAGTGTTGGACGTGATCGTTCCTGGAGTCATTCCTGTCCAAATAGAGGTGTTGGCGGATTTGACCCCACCGATGTCGACACAGAGATACGCTGTGCAAGTGGGATCTTTTATAAAGAAAGACAATGCCCGATCTCTCCAGAAAAATCTCAAGAAAACATATAAAGATATCTATGTATCTCTGTTCAAGACGCCCACCCAGACTTACTACAGGGTGAGGATCAAAGCATCCGAGCGCAATGAGGCGGAATCGATCGCACGAAAACTGAGCAGTGAAGGATATGTCTCTTTTGTCATCGAAGAACTCTAGATTTTGTGTCTTAAGTTCACGTTATACTCCATTTATGGTGAAACATTCGACAAAGAACGATATGCTGAAAGACAAATGAAAAGAATCGCAGGGAAAAAAGAAGACCATGCAAAAAAAAATTCTTCTATCCGCTTCGATCTTCCATGGACTTAACGACGCAGCCACCGTTACGGTCCCTATGATTTTTCCCCTTCTTTACAGCCAAAACTATATTATTACCAAGTATGCCCATATCGGCATCCTTTCGAACCTGGGACTGCTCGTGACCATGATATTTCAGCTCATCATCGCGAACTATGCCCACAGGCACGAATACAAATACATGCTTCTTCTCAGTCTCGGGGGAATTTCTCTGTCCCTTGTCCTGATCAGCCATGCCTGGTCTTTTAGCACATTGCTTCTGTTTTATCTCGTGATGCGTGTTTTTGCCAGTTTCTACCATTCTGTGGGAGTCGCGACTGTTTCCATATCACACCCAGATAAAGCTCTAGATTTTGCCATGGGTGTTCAAAGCGGCTCTGGAAACCTCGGAGTTTTTTTCGCTTTCTTCGGCTCTGGATTTCTCGCACAGAGCTTTGGCTGGAAGATGCCTGTGATCACTCTTCCATTCATTTTAGCAGTTTTGGGTGTCCTCAGCTTTCTCTTCGTGAGGAAGACTTCGACCAAAAGTCAATCCGTCCAACCACTGGAATCCCTCTCTTGGAAAGAGGCTTTTAAGGAAACTTCCGTGTATTTTCCAGGCTTT
>Ga0307425_1001636_pt1 | contig 13234 bp, 15 predicted proteins | sample SalMarWE160330MG_FD_202152 | JGI IMG/M metagenome (GOLD analysis project Ga0307425, IMG submission 202152) | Salt marsh sediment microbial communities from the Plum Island Ecosystem LTER, Massachusetts, United States - WE1603-30 | ecosystem: Environmental > Aquatic > Marine > Intertidal zone >... | reverse complement strand
GTGTTGGCCGGCGCATTGCAGTCAAAAGTGAAACGGATGCGTTCGCGGTCAAAGACTTCGGCGTCCTCGCCGTAAGCCTCCAGGAAGTTCTTCACCACGCTGGCGCCGCCGAAGTCGCGCGCAGTGACGATATCCTGCGGCAGCCACACAACCTCGCCCACCGCAACGGGATGCCCGACCCTGGCAGCTACAATCTTCTCAATGATGGTTGCGCCCATGGCGAAGAGGATTCTAGCATTAGCGCTGCTATAATCGCGCCATGCGCATCACTCTCGCCCATAGCCCCGACGCTGACGACGCTTTCATGTTCTACGGCATCGCTAAAGGCCTGGTGGATACTCGCGGCCTAGAGTTCGTCCACGAGCTGAAGGACATTCAAACGCTCAATGAAGCGGCGCGCGAGGGTGTTTACGATGTAACCGCCATCAGCGTTGCCGCCTACCCGGAGGTGGCGGATAAGTACCAGATCCTAACCTGTGGGGCGAGCATGGGAGACGGATACGGACCGATTGTGGTTAGCGCCAGGCCGATGCTGACTGCAGAGTTAAAGGACGCTCGCTTAGCCATTCCGGGGGAGAAAACCAGCGCCTATCTGGCGTTGCGCTTGTTCATGCAACCTGATAAGCCCAATACCGGAGCAGTGTTCTTTGATGATATCCCAAGAGCGGTGCTTTCCGGTGAGTATGACGCTGGCGTGCTCATCCACGAAGGACAGCTAACATACACTGATGACGGGCTGCACCTCATCGTGGATCTTGGAGTATGGTGGAAGGAGAAGACGGATCTGCCGCTGCCGCTGGGGGTAAATGCAGTGCGCCGCAGCCTGCCGAATGAGGTGAAAGGTGATATTGCGCGAGTGTTGCACGCAGGTATCAAGCACTCTTTGGATTACAGGGAGGATGCGCTTACTTATGCGCTTAGCTTCGGCCGGGGACTGGAAACGGGTAAAGCAGACCGGTTTGTCGGTATGTACGTTAACGAGATGACGCTCGACATCGGTGATGCCGGTAAGGAAGCTGTACGCCTGTTCCTAAAAGAAGGCTATCCTGATGCAGCTGATCCTAGAATGCAGAACCCAGACTTCATCGAACCTGCTTGAGTATGATACTTAGCCGCTTAACCGTCTTCTGGGCTTATTAGAGGTAATAGTACTTTAAGAGCCGTAGTAGTAGTCCTGTTGATTGTGGTGAAAGACGAGTATCTTCAATGATGCTATAAGGTACTCGTGCAAGAGAGAGAAGGCGAGATAGCTTGTTCACTACTCAGTCAGCTGCCCGTATAGATGCTAACAGGAGCCAGCACCAGCAGTTGGTGACTACTAAGAGTCAACAGAATCGACCTGGCTTGCTCCGCTGGCAAACACACTGTAGCCAAACTCCCAACAATAACCCCACACGTTCTGCATACTGGTTAACTGTGGCAGTTGAACATCCCCGCCGGGGATGCGTCTCCCATTTGCGCCTCAGGGGGAGGGTCTGGTAGAATCACTGTCCTTCCCAGGAGGAAGGCCGTTGCTCCCTATGATAAGGCAACAGGTAACATTCATTCTGCTTCTGGGGCTGGTGCTGGCGTTTCTGGCCGGCAGCCCGAAAGCCCTTGCCGATACGCCCGCTCGGGTTATCAGCCCGGACGCGCCGCTCAAGCGGCTGCCCGAGCGTAGTGCCAACACTATCACAACCCTTGCGCTGGACACTTCGGTCTTCGTCGTCAAGCGGCAAGGGGACTGGGTATATGTAGCCGTACCGCTGACCAACCAGAAGGGCTGGATAGTGTCACGCGTGCTGTCGCTCTCTCAAGGCCCACCTAGCGGGGGCGATTCGGCGGTTGCCAAGGGCAGTGGCGTGGAAGTGAAGACCAAGCAGGAGAGCCAGAAGGAGGAGGAACCCGAGGCCAAGGGTGAAGCTCAGGAAAGCTCGAAACCGGCGGTGCCAGAGCTGGATCCGGACCACGCTACCGAGTTTCAGCCGGAGCACGCGCCGATTGCTGTGATTACAGGCAGCAACGTGAATGTCCGCGAAAAGCCTGACCTTAAGTCCAAGGTGCTTGATAACCTCACCGACGGTACAAAAGTGTATCTTGTCTCGGTTTCGGGCCCCTGGTATTACGTGAGCGTGCCGAGCAAGGAGCTGAAGGGCTTCGTCTTCGGCACCTACATATTCCACCTCGAGGAAGTTGTGATCACTGGGGATGACGTGAACCTCCGTTCGGGTCCAACGACGGACGCGGAAGTGGTTCAAGTTATCAGCAAGGGCGAACGGTTCGTCCGTTTGGGCGAGACCAAGGGCTTCTACCGTGTCGTTTCGCCCACGAAGGGGTTTGAGGGCTGGGTCAGCAAGGACTTCGCAAAGCTCGCCGCCCCGGAGATGCCATGCTACAAGGTCGTCGGCAACGTAGTTAACTTCCGCGAAACCCCGAACGTGGACGCAGAGATCATCGTTCAGCTCAACGCCGGAGCCGAAGTGAAGGCCGTGGGGCGCGATGAGAAATGGTCGTTGGTGGAGGTGAGCGGCCGGCAGGGCTGGATATACAGCGAGTACCTGGTGCCGTCGGGGATGTTCAACACCGCCGCCGGACGGGACATCGGCAGCCGGCTGGCCTCCCGTGGGCTGGAACTCAGGGGAGTGCGCTACCGGTGGGGTGGCGAAAGCCCCAACGGCTTTGACTGCTCAGGCTTTGTGTACTTCCTCCTCCGCGACCAGTTCGGTCTGCATAACCTACCGCGGCGCGCTAGCGAGCAGTACTACCAGATGGGAACCGCGGTGGACAAGGAAGACCTTGCCGTTGGCGACCTCGTGTTCTTCACTACATACAAGGCCGGCCCGAGTCATGTAGGCGTTTATATCGGCGACGGCAACTTCGTCCACGCTTCCAGCGCCGGTGGCCAGGTGCAGATCAACTCTCTTTCCGAAGGCTACTACAAGAAGCGTCTCGTGGGCGCGCGCCGCATCACCAACAAGGATCTGGATAAGTACGGCGAAGGCTAGCCTCTGCGCCCACGGAAACGAACCTATCGCCCTTTCACCTGTGCGCGGATGCGCTGCTCCAGTCCGGCTTCCTCCAGCCGCGTTATCGTCACGATGTTGATGTTGGCGTTTTCGCCACGGAAGGCACCGCCTGCCTTCTCCACCCCGGTTGCGGGTTCCACCACAACGAAATCATCGTAGGTCTCCACGATGCGCACGCTGTTGTAGTGGATACCGCTATTGCCGGTGATATTCACCACCACACCGTCGTTTTTCAGTTTATCCACCAGACGCATAGCGCCTCCTGATGTGATTTGCTACACTTAGATTATAGGGGAGGGACATATGCCGCAACGAATCCTTGCAGCCAACTGGAAAATGCACAAGACGCTGACGGAGAGCCAGGTCTTCGTGCAGCAACTGGTGGAACTACTTCCCGGGCTGGTCAAGCCCGGCGCCGGCGACATCCGCGTGATGGTTTTCCCGGGCTTTGTTAGCCTGAGCACGGTGGTAGTAGCGGCGCGGGAGAGTACCATCCGCGTGGGAGCGCAGGACTGCTATGTGGAGCCGTCGGGCGCCTTCACCGGCGAAGTGAGCGTTCCGCAACTAAAGGACGCGGGCGCAACTGCAGCTCTCATTGGCCATTCAGAACGACGGCACAAACTCGGCGACGGTGAGGAGTTGGTCGCGGCCAAGCTGAAAGCGGCGGTAACGGGCGGGCTGACATCGATTCTCTGTGTCGGTGAAGTGGAGGGAGAGCGCGAAACCGGAGCATCCTACGATGTGGTTGCGCGCCAGCTTGAATCCGCCCTAAGCCGCCTGAGCAATGCGAATCCTCGAACTCTCGTCATCGCGTATGAACCGGTCTGGGCCATCGGGACCGGCAACAACGCGACCATTAGTGATGTTGACGAGATGGCGCGGCACATCCGCGAGAAACTCATTGGCTTGCTGGGCGATGCGGTCGGGCGCGAGATCTCAGTCCTGTATGGCGGGTCGGTGAAACCTGGTACGCTCGCCGGCTACATGTCTGTTGCCGATATCAGCGGCGCTCTCGTGGGCGGCGCCAGTCTGGAAGTGGAGAGCTTTGCGGCGCTGTACCGCGAGATGGATGTGGACTGAAGCGATGATTGACCGGGGTGCAATTGCGCTGAGCATCGCGGCAGTCCTGTTGCTGGCGGCCGCTCCGCCGTCAGCCGCCTACGATGAGCTCTACACCGATTATCCGCTGATCACGGTGGACGGCTTGTTAAACTCGGGGACGTTGAGCACCTGGCCAGAAAGCGCGAGTGCTTTTTGCTGCAACCCGGCAGCGACCTCAACTACTTTGCTTCCATTCCTTTCGCACAACCATTCCGGCCGCCATTTCCCCTCCGAAGATGGCGGCCCGGAGATGGACCAACTGGACAACGACTTCGAGTCGGTAGTTCTGCCGCTTCCGCTGGGCTCGTTCGCCCTTGGCTTCAGCCTGTTCGATGAACAGGGATATGACTTCACCAATCACCCGCCGGGCTGGTTCCCTTACAAGCGCGAGCAGGTGAAGGGCGATGAGACCTGGGTGGCTTATGCGCTTGGTTCGTATCCCTACCGCTATGGCCTCTCATACCGCCGGTTTCAGCGCGCATACTTTCCCGAACGGTCGCTGGCTCCTGCGCTAGGCATGCACCGGCCCCAGTCCTTCCCAGAAGCTCTGATCAGCGGGGAAGGCTATGCGCACGGCTGGCTGGCCGGATTGCCCTGGCTGCGGGCGGCGTCATCGCGTTCCCAGCTGGACATGCGCAGACTTGCTCTCCCGGTGGGAGTTGCCGAGGAAGCACGGAAGAAGGAGAAGCGTAGGGGATGGCGGGTGCTGCCCGTGGCCTGGATGAGCATCGCGAGCGAGTCGCGCAAGACCACGACCTGGCCGCTCTACCAAGCGGGTGGTAAGCCGGAACCGTCCACGGACGAGAGCACCTCGTGGTCGATCAACGCAAGGCCCTTCGCGTTTCTTGAAGTGGGGTATGGCGAGATGGATGGAAAGCGATCCTGGGGCTGCAAGCTGAAGCTGCCTTTCGCCGGGGTGAAATACTCCGAAATAAAGGACTACTTGCGAGTAATCACCGGCCAAACGGTTGACTTCTTGGGGGACGTGCACCTCTACGGGGTGGACATAATGCTCTTTTGAGTGTATGCTGATATATACTAACAACACTCACCGGTCGTGTGAATGTAAGTAATACTATACACCGCACCGTGACTGTGGTACAATAGGGCTTGTATATTATACTACGGTGGCGGAGATGCGAAACAACTTGGGGGAAATCAGGAGAATGTCCGGGGGTATGACCCAGAAGGAACTGGCTGAAGGTGCAGGGGTCACCCGCCAGACCATCATTGCTATCGAAAACGGGAGGCACAACCCGTCGGTGAAGCTCGCGTTGAAACTGGCGCGGCTGCTGGCTGTGCGGGTAGAGGACCTCTTTGCTCTAACGGAGGAAGACTATGAGTAATCTGAAGGAGACAATCAAGGGGCAAGCGCTGGAGCAGCTGCGCAAGCTCACGGTCTACAACTGGGTGATGATAGCCTTCACTATCATCATCGTCGTGCTCGGGTTGGCGCTACAGCCTTTGTACCTGCTTCTTCTTGTGTTGCTGGCACTTGCCGGGCCCATGGTGCGTGAAGTCGGGCTGGCCGACGAGCGGGACGAGCGGGTGACCTTCATCTCGTATCGGAGCAGCCACATTGCGTTCTATATCACTCTGCTGGCCATTGCGGCAGTATTCATCGGACGGACTCTGGCGCGTGGGCGAGAGATTGAGCCGGAATTCTTCATCCTGCTAATAGTCCCGGTCGCCTTTAAGCTCCTCGCTGCGCTGGGCTTCACCTATGATGCCAGGATGCTAGGCTTAGTTATCGGCTATACGACAGGGGTTCTGATTGCGGTACTTGAGGTAGTCCGAAGCGGCTACGCTTTCACTCCGCAGATGTTCATCCCGCTGCTCATCATCTTGGTTACCGTGGTAGGGCACTGGTACCACAAGCTGTCAGGCAGTCTCTTCCTGTTGCTTGGCATAGGTTACTTGGTGATGATCACCAGGGACTTCGCGATGGAACCAGGGGTAACACCATTGGCAACACCACTGGCATTCATCTTGCAGGCAATTGCTCTTGGCGTGCCGGTGCTGCTCGCGGGCCTGCTGCTGTTGTTCTACCGGCGCATGGGCGGGGCCAGCAGTACTGACTTCAATGAGGAAACACCGGAGGAGACTGCCCAGGTGGGTTAGAGGCAAGAGGAAGACGCCAGCCCGTCAGGCATGGAAGCGCCGCCGGCTGCCGTGTACGCGCGCGGCGAATAGCACGGGGTCCGGCGACTGGAAGAAGGCCTTGCCGGCGACCACTGTGTCCACGCCGAGCTGGCGGAGGGTTTCCAGGTTGTCCTCGCTCACGCCGCCGTCCACTTCGATGGTGAACAGGAGCTCGTGGTCTTCGCGGAAGGCGTGGAGCTTCTCTATCTTGTGGAACATCGTTTGAATGAAGTCCTGGCCGTAGAAGCCCGGGTCAACGCTCATCAGCAGCACATTGTCCAGTATCGGAAGTATATCTTCAATCGCGGTCAGCGAAGTCTGCGGATTGATGGCCACACTGGCGATCATGTTGCGCTCCTGCATGCGCCGGATGAGCCGCGGCGAGTACATCTCAGCTTCAACATGAAACGAGAGCACATCCACGGCGGCTTCCGCTAGGCTGTCAATGTAGTCGCCGGGATTCGTGACCATCAGGTGAACGTCAAACGGCGTCGTAGTGAGCTTCCTGCATTGGGCAATGATGCTGGGGCCGAAGGTGAGGTTGGGGACGAAGTTACCGTCCATCACGTCAAAGTGCACAAACTCGCACCGCGCGCCCTCAATGAGCTTTATCGCCTGCTGCAAGTCGGTGAAGTCGGCGGCGAGGATGGACGGAGCGAGTTTCATATCGTGTCCTCCCGAATCAGGCTGCCGTCGAAGTAAACGCGCACTTTGGCCTTGCCCTGGACCGTGAAGGCCTGCTCGATCAGCTCACCCGGCTTGACGGTCTCATTGAACATCACCTGCCTTCCGAGCGTGTCCTCAATCTCCAACTTGAGGTTTCCCTCCGGCAGGGCGGGTGGAAGCTGGAAGTGGAAGCGGAAGGTGGTTGCGATCTGTGTGCCCATGGCTTGTGGGATGGCGACCGTGAGGCTTACGCCGGTTCCCGGCTGCACGGGGTTTCCCGCTTCGGGGGACTGGGACAGCACTTCTCCGGGTAGTGAGGTCTCGGACACAAGGTAAGATACCTTCGCAACGGCCAGGTTGTCGTTGTGCAGGACTTTCTCCGCTTCAGACAAGTGGCGGCCAACCACCGCGGGAACGGCGACGGTGAACTCCGACTCAGCGGCGGCGATGGTCAGGTCCACTTTGACCGGCGATGTGAACACTTTGCCGACGGGCGGCGACTGGCTGATGACCGAGCCTTTGCGGGCCTTCTTGGTGTACACCTTCTTGATCAAGCCGAGCGCCAAGCCGGATTGGTGTATTTCCTCTTGCGCAGCATCAAAGGCCTTGCCCACGACATCGGGCACCTTCAGGCTGGGCTTCCCCAAGCTGCGTCTCACCCGCACTTTGCGGCCTTCGCGTACAACATCGCCAGGCAGGGGAGACTGGCTGATAACCGCGCCGGCGGGGACATCATCCGAATATGCTAACTCCTCGCAGAGGATGCCGAGATTCACGCTGTTCAGTGATTTCTCCGCTTCCTCCACGCTGATGCCCACTACATCAGGCACGTTAACTTCCGGAGCCGCACCGCCGGTGAACGACCTGGACACCAAGACCAGCAGATAGCCGACGACAACAATCGCGGCCGCCGCCAGCAGCAGGATGAAGAAGCCCAGAAGCTGCGAAGCCTTGCGCCTATTGCTCTTGTGGCGTGATAGCGACATTGCGCACCGTCCCCGAAGGCCGTATTATAGCGTAAGGCACACTGCGTGCGCTGTGGATTGGCATAGTGTCAACGATGGGCTATACTCTTCCGAGATGAGAGGTTTCGTCGCCCGGATTTTCTCCACCATCCTGGGGGGGCTCATCGGCTTTGCCGTCGCCCTCTACGTGTACAGCCGCTTTGAGGCCCCGTTTGCAAATTGGGCAAATAGCCTCCAGGAATTTAAGACCTCCATTCCGCCGATATTCGCCGAGAGCAAGGATGTAGCTGAGAGCTTTGCCATCCTGCGGTCGCTCTACCGGTACATCCTGATAGCCTTCTTCGTGCTAGGGTACTTGATGACGCCGCTGGTGGAGATGGGGCTGGCGGCGGTGAGCAACGGGGTGCAGCGGCTGCTCAAAGGTGTTACGCGGCAGCGCTTCATCGCAGGCACCATCGGCTTTCTGGGTGGCGTGCTGGTTTCCTTCTTCCTGTTGAACGTCCCGCTGTTCTTCTACCTCAACAGTCTGCCTCAGAACTTCATCAACTCGCCCTTTGTAATGGTGCTGGTGAATGCTCTGTTCCTGCTGACCTTCGGGTATATCGGTGGCTTCATAACCACAACCATCTTCTACCCGACCAGCAGCCGCGAGAGCATCCTCTCGCAGTACGAAGTGGAGGTGAAGCCGCGCATCCTGGACACGTCGGTTATCATTGACGGGCGCATCACCGAGATTGTACGCAGCGGCTTCCTTTCCGGCCTGATGGTTGTACCCAACTCGGTTATCAGGGAATTGCAGTTGATTGCGGACTCGTCCGACCAGATTAAGCGCAACAAGGGCCGGCGCGGCCTGGAGATACTCAAGAACCTGCAGGAAAACTCCCCGAATCCCGTCCACATTCTTGACGACAATAAGTACGACAAGGACCACATCGGCGTGGATGAGCGGCTCATACTCGTTGCGGAAGAACTGGGCGGCGAAGTCGTGACGAACGACTACAATCTCAACCGCGTAGCGGGCATCAAGGATATCAAGGTGCTTAACATGAATGAGCTTGCTAATGCGGTGAAGCCGATGGTGATTCCCGGCGAGACTTTGCTTGTCAGCGTGATCCGCGAGGGCAAGGAGTCTGGCCAGGGCGTGGGCTACCTGGATGATGGGACGATGGTGGTGGTTGAGCAGGGATTGCGGCACATCGGAAGCATCTGCGAGGTTGAGGTCACGTCGATAATGCAGACCGTTGCGGGCCGCCTGATTTTCGGGCGGGTTCGTAAGGTCGTCAAAGACGAAGTATAATCCCTACGCCTGTGGAAAGAGTAATCAAATCTGATGTGAGCCTGGTTTTGCTTGCCGGCGGTATTGGTGCGCGCTTCGGAGGGGAGACGCCGAAGCTGTTGATTGAACTCGCCGGCAAGCCCTTGATTTACTATCCACTCAGGACGGCGCTCTCGCTTGGGTTGTTTGACGAGATTGTGGTTGTCAGCATCGACCGGATTGTCGATCCCGTGAAGGAGATGGTAGCATCGCTGCGCGACGTATCCGAGGAGTTCATCGGCGATGTCAAGTTCCAGCCATCTGGAAACACGCGCAGCCAATCGGTGGAGAACGGCCTCAGCGTGGTGCAGCACCGCAAGGTCGTTATACACGACGCAGACCGCCCGCTCACTTCTCGCGATCTGTTCCGCACCGTTCTGGACGAGGCCAGGCCGGGAACAGGCATTGTCCCCGTTATCAGCCCGCTTGACTCAGTACTGAAAGAAAGCGAGGCCGGAAGACCGCCAGAGTATCTTTCCCGCAGTGAGGTTTTTCTCGTGCAGACACCGCAGGCTTTCTATACGAGTGAGCTTCGCATGGCGCGCGAGCTTATCCGCAACCGCCTGAACAGGTTCAGCGACGATGGGAGCATCTATGTCTCCGGCGGCTACAGAGTTGAGATGGTTCCGGGCGAGCGGACGAATATGAAACTAACATACCCGGCGGACATGAGGCTGCTTGAAGCGTACTTAGAAGAGCTGAGTGATGATGCAGGCTAAGTACCGCATCGGTACGGGCTTTGATGTACACCGTACGGAAGCCGGCGCCAAGCTAGTGCTGGGTACGGCCGAGATTCCCTCCGACACGGGTCTTGTTTCCGAAACCGACGGCGATGTTATCTCACACGCGCTGATAGACGCGCTTTTCGCCGCGGCTGGCCTGGGTGACATCGGGGAGCACTTCCCGCCGGACGGTTCGCAGCGAGGACGTTCAAGCAGGGAGCTGCTTACGCAGGCTATGCGAGAGTTTCGGGCCGCCGGGATGACGCTTGAGCAAGTTGATGTAACGGTGTTCGCTGATTGCGTGCGGTTGTCGCCGCATTACCGGAGCATCAAAGAAGCACTTGCGGGCCGCACCGGCCTACCTGCTGGCGATATCAGCGTCAAGGCCAGGACGATGGAAGGCCTCGGAGAAGTGGGTACCGGGAAAGCGATGGCAGCGCTCGTGGTGGTGCTGGCCACTGCGAGCGCCAGGACTGAGCGGGCCACCGCGGAGTCTATGCTGTTTGGCGAGGATTATCCCCTTGCGCAGGTCGGTGAAGTCGCGCCGGGTGTTATTGCAGTCTGTGTGGACGGCGCGAGCCGCGGCAATCCCGGCCCCGCGGCGGCTGCTGCGATTGGGCGCGACGCCGAAGGTGCAGCGCTGTTTGAGGAAGGGAAGTACCTAGGTGAAGCCACCAGCAATGAAGCCGAGTACTCAGCGGTGCTGCTGGCGCTGGACTGCTTAGAGAAGGCGGGGGCCCACCGCAGCCGGGTGGTCATACAGCTTGATTCCGCCCTGGTGTTTTCGCAGCTAACTGGCAAGTTCAAGGTGAAGGACACCCGGATGCGTGAGCTGCACCGGGAAGCGCTCTTACAGCTGCGGTCCTTCGCTGATGTGAAGTTCCGCAAGATCCCCCGTGCAGAGAATAGCGAAGCAGACATGCTCGCCAATCGCGTACTGAACAATCAGTCGAAGTAAGCTGCTGCATTACCCTCGGCACCGTCACTTCCGGCCGGCAAATCGGGCGGCAAGTGCATTCTCAGCGCTTCTCTCACCCGGTGAATCCGTCGGTGAACGGTATGAACGCACGTCCCGAGCGATTCGGAAAGCTCGATGAAAGTGAAGTTGTCAAGATAAACCGCCTCAAACAGCGCGAAGTCGGGTATCGACTCCCTTAGGTTTGCCATAAGCGCGTTGAAATCGTATTCATTCATAGCCGGTATCTTCATTGAGATGATAAGAATCGCTTATTGCTTGACGCTGCACCTCAAGGGTTGACAACATCCGGTTAACTATTATACCATACTTTACAACCGTATAGTGGAGGCGCAAAATGAAGCTACGTGAAATCATACGCCGCGGTCGCCTCAAGTTGGGGTTGTCCGGACGGAAACTAGCCGAGGCGTTAGGAGTGTGCCACTCCTATGTCTCGCAGATTGAGCGCGGCGCCATCAGCCGACCATCGCCCGCGGTGCTTAAGAAACTGGCGGAAGTGCTGCCGGACGTGACCTACTGGGAGTTGTTGGAGATGTGCGACTACGCTGAAGGCGACGAAGAGCCATCGCCGATAAGTGCTTCCGATGGAGACTCTGGTCCGGCGGCGCGCCGCATTGAGCTGTTGGTGACCGAACTCAAGCAGGTTACGAGCGACCTGCTTCGCGGGCGGATTGAACTTGACCGCGCGGGCGATGACGAGTACCGGCGGGTTCCATGCTTCACGACCATTCCCGCATCGTTCGGCCTCACGGCGGGCGGCACGGTGCTGGAGTACGACGAGTTTGAGACCATCAAGATTCACGAAAGCAAACTGAACTACGATCCTGCTGCATTCGCCTTGCGGGTCAAAGGCGATTCGATGGTTGAGGCGGGAATCCTTGAAGGCGACGTGGTGGTCGTGAGCCCGAACACCGAATACAAAAGCGGTGATATCTGTGTGGTGCGGGTCAACGGCAATGAGCACAGTATCAAGCGGGTACTTTCGTTCGGGGACACCGTCGTGCTTCAGCCGTGCAACAGCAAGTACGACCCAGTCGTGGTTGACGCCGCCAAGCAAGACGAGCTGTTCGTTTACGGGAAGGTCGTGCATGTGGAGAGGTCGCTGAAGTAGCGTCCACGCGTGCTACTATGACCGCATGGGAATTGAGCGCTTCTTAATGAGGCCGATCGGGTGTGTACGGCACAGCTGGAGTGAGGAACAGCTGCGAGCAGCACGGGAAGGTGGAGAGAAGATTGAGGGCGAGATCGTGCTGGACGGCGAGTACGAGCCAGGCTTGACGGACATAGAGGGCTTCTCCCACCTGTACGTGATCTGGGTGTTTGACCGGTCGGATGGCGCTAGCCTGATCGCCCATCCCCCGGGGGACGACCAACCGCACGGCGTATTCGCCACCCGCTCGCCCCGCCGGCCCAATCCTCTGGGGCTCACGCTAGTGGAGCTTATGGGTAGGGAAGGCTGCACTCTCCATGTCCGCGGGCTGGACATGTTTGAGGGCACGCCGGTGCTGGACCTGAAACCGTGCACCACACCAATCAGACGCGAAGAGCTGAGGAGGGGATGGCTGGATGAGGTTTGCCCACTCGAGTAGCAACGTCGCCCTTGTTTCACGTGAAACATCAGCGCCGGATGGTAGAATGGCGCTTGCTCATTCTGGAGCGAACGGCTTATGAAACTCAGCAGACGCGTAACCGAGCAACCACCGTATTTATTCGCCGAGATTGACCGCGCGCGCGATGAAGCAAGAGCGAGGGGGTTGGATGTGGTCTCCATGGGGATTGCCGACCCGGACCTCCCGCCTCCGCAGTGGATGTTTGACCTGCTGGCCGAGGAGATTCGGCATGATGGTTACCACCGCTATCCGGACTACAAGGGCCTCCCTGCATACTTGGAAGCGGTGAGTGGGTGGATGCAGGAGCGATTTGGGGTGTCGGTTGACCCGAAGACCGAAGTGATTACCTTGCTAGGGGGCAAGGAAGGAGTGGCTCACGTCGCCTGGGCGCTGTGCGATCCGGGGGATGTCGCCCTGATTCCCGAGCCGGCCTATCCTGTTTACAATACTAACTGCGTCTATGCGGGCGCAGAAGTGCATTTTCTCGGGCTGACGCGGGAAAACGGCTTCCTACCGGATCTGGGGAGCATTCCAGAAGACGTCGCCCGCCGGGCCTCGCTCATATACATCAACTACCCCAACAATCCCACGGGCGCCTGCGCCCCCCTGGGGTTCTACCGGGAGCTGCTTGACTTCTGCCACCAGTACGATATCGCCATAATGGCGGACAATCCCTATTCCGAGGTCTACTTCGGCGAGAAACAGCGCCCCATCAGTATCCTGGAGCTGGAT
>Ga0307425_1001634_pt1 | contig 13240 bp, 20 predicted proteins | sample SalMarWE160330MG_FD_202152 | JGI IMG/M metagenome (GOLD analysis project Ga0307425, IMG submission 202152) | Salt marsh sediment microbial communities from the Plum Island Ecosystem LTER, Massachusetts, United States - WE1603-30 | ecosystem: Environmental > Aquatic > Marine > Intertidal zone >... | reverse complement strand
CTGGGGGCGTCGCCGGCTCGGTTCACGGGCTTTTCGTCAGGGGGCATTTGCCCAGATTATACCGTCCGCCCCGCTATGAGGTCAAAATGTCAGTATTATTGACAGTTCCCATTGACAGCTTAGGCGTTATGGTGCATAATAGGGGACGTATTAACAATTTAGCTAGAAGGACAGGCATTAATGCTCAGAATCAGACTACGGCGCATCGGCGCTAAGAAAAAGCCCAGCTACCGGCTGGTTGTCGCCGATATAAGGGCGCCCCGCGACGGGGCGTTTGTCGATATTATTGGTCACTACGACCCGCTAACCGACCCGGAGACCGTCGTCATCCAGGAAGACAGGGCGCTGCACTGGCTGCAACAGGGCGCCAAACCGACCGAAACCACTGCCAGACTGCTGGGTAAGGCAGGTATTCTAGAAAAGTTTAGACCAGTCGAGGAGAAATCATGAAAGACCTAGTGGAATACATCGCCAAGTCAATCGTCAACGAACCCGATGCAGTGAATGTGGAAGAGGAGACCAACGAAGAGGGCATCACGCTGAAGTTGACCGTGGCCGATGACGACAAAGGCCGCATCATCGGCAAGCAGGGCCAGATTGCCCAGGCCATGCGCACCCTGCTCCGCGTGAAGGCCGCCAAGGCCGCCACCCGAGTCCGACTCGAAATAATGTAATCGTTTCCCTAACTACGCCCGCCTCACCGGACGGGGAGCCGGGGCGCTCCCCGCCGCCCGCTTGAGCCTCCCGCCCGAGGGATGCCCAGAAGTTCACCGGCGTTCTGCTGAAGATGGAACACAGCCAGCATCATCCGCCCGAAGAGTTTTACTTTTACCACCAGATTATCGGCCTGCGCGTCGTTACCACCGGGGGAGAGGTCGTCGGGGATATCGTCGATATCCTGGAAGGACAGAGCAACGATAACTACGTCGTCCACGGCCCCCGCGGCGAGGTGCTCATCCCCGCCATCGAGGACGTGGTGCAGTCCATCGACCTCGCCCGCAAGACCGTCACCATCGAGGCCATCGCCGGCCTGCTGGACTTGAATGAGAAAAAGCCGCGTAAGTAGCCGCGGCGGCATGCTTGTCTCTTTTTTTACCCTCATTTTAACTCGCCGCGCTCGTTGACCTACCATACCCCCCTGGGGTATAATTATACCGAGCATAGCGTCTATTTTCATGTCCATTATTTCAACCCGCCACCTTCACGCGCCATGCCCGCAAACCAATATTGAGGAGGTATATTCGTGCACGCGACCATCCAGAAACCAATCGACGAAATCATGGCTAACCTTAAGCCCGGGGAGAGGGTATTCGTGGTCGGCTGCGGCAACTGCGCCGCCAAATGCCACTCCGGCGGGCCGCCGGAAACGGAGGAAATGGCCGAAAGGCTCCGGAAGAAGGGCGTGGACGTGGCCGGCTGGGCCAGTACCGACAGCGGCGTCAGCCTCTGCAAGCTGGCCGTGGTCAAGAAGCTGCTCAACGAGACCCACGGGGCGGATACGGCTGAAGCCGATTCCTTCCTCATTCTGGCCTGCGGCCAGGGCATCCACACGGTGATGGACGCCACCGACGGCGGCATGGTGCATCCGGGCTGCGATACCATCTTCGGCGGGGAGACGGTCACAGATGACTTCATTACCGAGTATTGCTCTTTATGCGGCGATTGTATCGTGGAGAGCACCGGCGGCCTCTGTCCGGTGACGCTCTGCGCCAAGAGCCTGCTCAACGGCCCCTGCGGCGGCGCCAAGAACGGCAAGTGCGAGGTAGACCGGACGCGGGACTGCGGCTGGCAGCTTATCTACGACCGGCTCAAGGAGCTGGGCAAGCTGGAGGACATGGCGGTCTACCAGGCCCCCAAGAACAACTCGCGGTGGAGCCGGCCCCGCTCCCTGACCATGGCGGGCGCGGCGGCGACCTTCAAGTCCCTGGCGGGCGACTGCACCATTTCCCGCGAGGATTAAGCGGGCATACTTAAGATAAGGAGCGGAAGGACTAAATGAGTAAGCTAAAAGAGAAGCTGGCCAGCGGTAATTTCGTGGTGACTGGGGAAATCGGGCCACCGAAGGGCGCCAATATAGATAAATGCCTCCAGGACGCGGAGGCCCTGCGGGACTACGTGACCGCCATCAACGTGACCGACCAGCAGAGCGCGGTGCTGCGGGTCGGCTCGCTGGGGGTTTCGGGGAGGCTGGTGGAGCGCAACCTGGAGCCGGTTTTCCAGCTCACCTGCCGCGACCGCAACCGGCTGGCGCTGCAGTCGGACCTGCTCAGCGCCTGGGCGCTGGGCATCGAAAACGCTTTATGCCTTACCGGCGACCATCCCATCATGGGCGACCACACCGAGGCCAAGCCCGTTTACGACCTGGATTCGGTGCAGCTGCTCAAGGCGGCCAGCGGCCTGAATAACGGCTACGATATGTCCGGCCACGAGCTGGATAGCCGCCCCGACCTGTTTCTGGGGGCGGTGGTGACCCCGGCCCTGGAGCCGGTCGAGCCGCAGGTAATCAAGATGAAAAAGAAGATTGAGGCCGGCGCCCGCTTTTTCCAGACCCAGGCCATCTACGAGCCGGAAAAGTTCGCCAGCTTCATGGACAAGATAGCCGGCTTCAACGTGCCGGTCATCGCCGGCGTCGTCATCCTCAAGAGCGCCACCATGGCCAAGTTCATGAACGAGAACGTGGCCGGCATCAACGTCCCCGACGGCATCATCGAAGAGATGGCGGCGACGCCCAAGGAAGACCGCAAGAAGAAGGCCGTGGAGATAACCGCCGGGATTATCCGTCAGGTAAAACCCCTGTGCCAGGGGGTGCACATCATGCCCCTGGGCTGGGACGAACTGGTACCGGAGGTCATCAAGGCGGCGGGTATTTAGCAGATAATCGCCGGGCCGTAAGAGTCTAGAGCTTGCGGCGCCTTTTAATCTTCTCCGCCACGGAGAGGCGCGCCACGGCGCGCCGCAGCGCCGCCTCGCTCCGGGCGATATCGATATCGGCGGGCTTTTCGGTAATCCGCTGCTCGGCGCGCTTTTTAGCCGCCTCGGCGCGGGCGATGTCTATCTCGTCGGCGCGCTCGGCGCTGTCCGCCAGGACGATAACGCGGTCGGGGCGCACCTCCAGAAAGCCGCCGGAGATGGCCAGCGAGTCTTCCACGCCTTCTTTACGCACCACCAGCTCGCCGACGGTGAGGATGGTCATCAGCGGGGCGTGGTGGGGCAGTATGCCCAGCTGCCCTTCGGCGCCGGGGGCGATGACCTCGTCCACTTCCTCGGAGTAGACGATGCGCTCGGCGGTGACGATATCCAGCTTGAGACTAGGCATTGGCCTCCGCTCCCAGTTTATCGGCGGCGGCCACCACTTCCTCGATGCCGCCCACCATGTAGAACGCCTGCTCCGGCAGGTCGTCGTACTTGCCCTCCAGGATTTCGGCGAAGCCGCGCACCGTGTCCTCGATTTTGACGTACTTGCCGGGGCGGCCGGTGAAGACCTCGGTGACGAACATCGGCTGCGAGAGGAAGCGCTGGATGCGCCGCGCCCGCGAGACCGAGAGCTTATCCTCCTCGCTCAGCTCCTCGATGCCGAGGATGGCGATGATGTCCTGCAGGTCCTTGTAGCGTTGCAGCACCCGCTGCACCTCGCGGGCGACGCGGTAGTGCTCCTCGCCGACGATGTTGGGGTCGAGGATGCGCGAGGTGGAGGTCAGCGGGTCGACGGCGGGGTAGAGCCCCTGCTCGGCGATGGAGCGCTCCAGGGCCACCACGGCGTCGAGGTGGCCGAAGGTGGTTACCACGCCGGGGTCGGTGTAGTCGTCGGCAGGGACGTAGATGGCCTGGAACGACGTTATCGAGCCCTTCTTGGTGGAGGCGATGCGTTCCTGAAGCTCACCCATCTCGGTGGCCAGGGTGGGCTGGTAGCCCACCGACGAGGGCATGCGTCCCAGCAGCGCCGAGACCTCCATGCCGGCCAGGGTGTAGCGGTAGATGTTATCGATGAAGAGCAGGACGTCCTGGTGCTCCTCGTCGCGGAAGTACTCGGACATGGTCAGCCCGGTCAGGCCGACGCGCAGGCGCACGCCGGGCGGCTCGTTCATCTGGCCGAAGACCATCACCATCTTGTCCATGACGCCGGCCTCTTTCATCTCGTTCCAGAGGTCGTTGCCCTCGCGGGAGCGCTCGCCGATGCCGGTAAAGACGGAGAAGCCGCCGTGCACCGCGGCGATGTTGCGGATAAGCTCCTGGATGATGACCGTCTTGCCGACGCCGGCGCCGCCGTAAGCGCCGATTTTGCCGCCCTTGGTAAAGGGGACGATTAAGTCGACGACCTTGAGGCCGGTCTCCAGCACCTGGGTGGAGGTCTCCTGCTCGTCGAAGGTGGGGGCGGGGCGGTGAATGGGCCAGTGGCCGGCGGCCTTGACCTCGCCCAGGTCGTCCAGGGCGGTGCCCATCACGTCGAAGAGGCGCCCCAGCGTGCCCGGGCCCACCGGCACCTTGAGGTAGCCCCCGGTATCCACGGCCACGGCGCCGCGCGCCAGGCCGTCGGTGGGGGAGAGGGCCAGGCAGCGCACCCAGTTATTCCCCAGGTGGTCCTGCACCTCCAGGATAATCTTGCCGCCGCCGGTATCTATTTCGACGGCGTTAAAGAGCGCCGGCAGTTCGTCGGGCGGGAACTCGATGTCCACCACCGTCCCGATTACCTGAGCTACTTTTCCCTTAGCCATAATAGACCTCGCAACTTCTCCGTTATTTGCCTTTATCCCTCCAGGGCCAGCACGCCGCCGATGATGTCCAGCAGCTCGGTGGTGATGGCCTCTTGGCGGGCCTTGTTATAGAGCAGGGTCAGGTCGCCGATGAGCTCGTTGGCGCTGTCGGTGGCGTTGCGCATGGCCACCATGCGGGCCGACTGCTCGCTGGCGATGGACTCCAGAATGGCGTGGTAAATCTCCATCTCCACGAAGCGCGGCAGCAAGCCCCCCAGGACGGCCTCGGCGTCGGGCTCGTAGATGTAGTCCACGTTCTGGGCGGTGGGGATAGAGGCCGGCTCCACCGGCAGGAGCTGCTGGAGGACGGGCTTCTGTACGAGGGTGGAGACGAAGTTGGCGTAGAGGACGTAGACCATATCTATCTTGCCCTGGGTATAGTCTTCGATGATGATGTGGGAGACGGGCAGGGTATCCAGGAAGGGGGGATTGTCGCCCAGGTCGCTGAACTCGGCGGCGATGTCGACGTGGGCGCGCGACGCGAAATCGCGCCCCTTGCGCCCCACCGTGATGACGCTGACCGGCTTTGTCTCCCCGGTGATGAAGCCGCCGAGCTTGCGGTTGAGGTTGGCGTTGAGGCCGCCGCAGAGGCCGCGGTCGGGCGTGATGTGCACCACGGCGATTTTCTCCACCTCGCGGCGCTGGAGGAGGGGATGGCGCAGGCCGATATCGGGCAGGGCGGCCAGGTCGGCGATGACCTGCTGGATTTTCTCCGAGTAGGGCCGGCCCGCCAGGCCACGCTCTTGCGCCTTGCGCATCTTGGAGGCGGCAATCATCTCCATCGCCCGGGTTATCTTGGCGATGTTCTGGACGCCTTTGATGCGGCGGCGTACTTTTCTAATATCCGGCATCGGCTACTTCTTCCCCTTCTTGACAGCATCTAGTCTCTCTCTGGCGACCGGATAGTGCCTGATAACGAACTCTAGTTGGGCACACGGGTAGTTTAGACAATACCCGCAGTTTTTCAAGCCTTTTTCTTTAGCGCACGTGCGTATCTGGCATACGGCGCAATGACCCATTCTAACACCCTGGGAATCACAGCCGGTGCAGTTAACATCAGAGGCTTTCATCACGGGAATATTGTACTGTTTAGCCCACTTTTCCGCCTGCGCCTGCCGCAGCTTATCATCGTTTTTCATAGTAGCGATATATGCGCCACAGTCGGTGCAGACCAGTCCGCAGTAAGCTATTTGCTTTTCCATATCAACTCCACCCCCTTTTAAACGCCCCGCTACTTGCCCAGTTCCTTCCTTATCGCCTCCAGGTTTTCTTTCATCACCGGCGCCATGGCCAGATACTTGCCCAGCGCCTCGCAGGCGTAGTCGTCGCAGTGGGCGCAGTTCTCCACGCCTTTTCCCTGCCCGCATTTTCTCACTTCGCAGACGTAGCACTGGCCGACGTGCTGGCCGTCGACGGGGATGCAGCCGACGCAGTTGATGTCCTCGGGCTTGATGTCAACGTTATATTGCTTCGACCAGGTGGCGGCGGTCTCTTTTCTGAGCGCGTCGTCGTCGTTCTGCGTGGCGATGTAGGCGTCGCAGTCGGTGCAGACCAGTCCGCAGTAGGCTATTTGCTTTTCCATTTCTTTTTCCCTCTATTTCACTTGTCATTCCCGCGGAAGCGGGAATCCAGCCCCACCGCCCCCCGGTTGTTATCTATTCCCACCCAAACCGCCCCGTGTCATCTTCGGCTAGCCCGTTCTATTCCTTACTGAACCCCTGCTTGAACTCGGTGATGGCCTTCTTGAGGGTCTCCTCGGTCTTATCGTCCAGCTCTCTGGTCCTGGCGATGGTCTTGCCGGCGTCGGCGTAGCTGGCCGTCATGTGGCGGTAGAACTCCGCCTCGAAGGCGGTGATTTTACTTACCGGGATATCGTCCAGGTAGCCGTTGGTGACGGCGTAGAGCATCATCACCTGGTTTTCCAGCGGCACCGGGACGAACTGGGCCTGCTTGAGCACCTCCTGGATGCGCTGGCCGCGCTCCAGCTGCGAACGGGTGGCTTTATCCAGCTCGGACGTGCCGAACTGGGCGAAAGCGGCCACCTCGCGGTACTGGCCCATGTCCAGCTTGAGGCGCCCGGCCACCTTTTTCATGGCCCCCGTCTGGGCCTTGGAGCCGACGCGCGATACGGAGATGCCCACGTTCATGGCGGGCTTGATGCCGGCGTTGAATAAGTCCGACTCCAGGTAGAGCTGGCCGTCGGTGATGGAAATCACGTTGGTGGGGATGTAGGCGGAGACGTCGCCGGCCTGGGTCTCGATGATGGGTAAAGCCGTCATCGAGCCGCCGCCCGATTCCTTATTATACTTGGCGGCCCGCTCCAGCAGGCGCGAGTGCAGGTAGAAGACGTCGCCGGGGTAGGCCTCGCGGCCGGGCGGGCGGCGCAGCAGCAGCGAGAGCTGGCGGTAGGCCCAGGCGTGTTTGGAGAGGTCGTCGTAAATAATCAGGACGTCCTTGCCGGCCCCCATGAACTCCTCGCCCATGGCGCAGCCGGCGTAGGGGGCCAGGTACTGCAGGGCTACCGAATCGGAGGCGGAGGCGTTAACGACGATGGTGTGCTCCATGGCGCCGTGCTGGGACAGCGTGGCCACGACGCGGGCCACCTGGGACACCTTCTGGCCGATGGCCACGTAGATGCAGATTAAATCGCCGCCCTTCTGGTTGATGATGGCGTCCAGGGCGATGGCCGTCTTGCCGGTGGAGCGGTCGCCGATGATAAGCTCGCGCTGGCCGCGGCCGATGGGGAACATGCTGTCCACGGCCTTGATGCCGGTCTGCACCGGCGTGTCCACCGAGGCACGCCGCACCACGTTGGGGGCGACCCGCTCCAGGGGCCGCACCTTGTCCGTCTTGATGTTGCCCTTGCCGTCGATGGGGCGTCCCAGCGGGTCGACGACGCGCCCGATGAGGGCCTCGCCGACGGGCACCTCGGCGATGCGCCCGGTGCACTTGACCTCGTCGCCCTCCTTGATGCCGGTGTAATCGCCCAGGATGACGGCGGAGACGCTGTCCTCCTCCAGGTTCAGGGCGATGCCGATAATATCATTGGGGAAGGCCAGCAGCTCGTTGTACTTGGCCGAGGCCAGCCCGTGGATGCGGGCGATGCCGTCGCCGACCTCGATAACAGTGCCGACGTCCACCATCGTCACCGCCGTGCCGAACTGCTTAATCTGCTCTTTGATAATGGATACGATATCTTCGCCTCTCGTTGCCACCGGAGCTACCTCCTTTGCCTCCCGATTATGCTCGTCATAATAACCTGAGGGTATCTTTACCCCTTGCTCACCCCGCCGCCCAGCTCTTTCTTGAGGGCGGCCAGCTTGGCGCGGGTGCTGCCGTCCAGCAGCCGCCCGCCGACGCGGGCGACGATGCCGCCCAGGATTGCCGGGTCTACCCCGGCCGCTACCGTTACTTTACTACCCACCAGGTCGCCCAGCCGGGCGGCCAGCTTGTCTTCGTCCTTTTTATCCAGGGGGACGGCGGTGGTCACCTCGGCCGGCTGCACGCCGTGGTAAGCGTCCACCAGGCGGCGGTACTCGGCGGCGATATCCCCCACCGCCCCGACGATGCCGCGGCTGATGAGCAGCTGCCCCAGGTTCAGCGCCAGCTGGCTGGCATTCCCCAGCCGCTCCTTGAGCAGCCGGGCCTTGTCCGCCGGCTTGATTTTGGGGCTTTCCAGCGCCGCTAGAAAGGCCGGGTCGGCGGTGGCGGCCGTAATCTTGGCCAGGTCGGCCTGCCACCGTTCCAGCTCTTTCTTTTCCAGCGCCAGCTCAAAGACCGCCTGAGCGTAGCGCCGCGCCTGTACTTTTCCGGCCATAAAATATCCCCGGAGCGATGCGGTCAGGCCGCTATGCCGACCGCACCCTCAATCTACCCCGTTACTCCTTCTTTCCGGTCGAGCTTTCTTCCAGCACTTTCTCGATGAGCTGGCGGTGTTTTTCCTTGTCCAGCGAGCTTTCGATAACCTTGCCCGCCGCCAGCACCGTCAGGTCGGCGAACTCGCGGCGTACCTCGCTGATGGCGTCGTCGCGCTCCTGCGCTATCTCGCCGCGGGCCCGCGTCAGCAGCGTTTCTGCCTCCCTGCGGGCATCCTCCAGCGCCTTCTGCTTGACATCCTCGCCGGCCTTGACCGCCCGGGCGATTCTATCCTGCCCTTCGCGGCTGGCCACCTCCAGCTGTTTCTTGACCGCTTCCTCGGCGCGGGACGACTGCTCCTTGGCGGACTCGGCCTGCTCCAGGCTCTCCTTGATGCGCCTGGAGCGCTCGTCGAGCATGCGCATGATGGGCTTGTAGGCCACCAGCCGCAGCAGTATCAGCAGGACGACCACGGTAACCACCTGCGTTATCAGCGTCGGCAAGTTTATTCCCAGCTCAGCAACAGCATCCATATTATCCCCCTAGTTGTACCAGGACCATGTCCGATGAGTGCCCGCGGGTCGTCCGGCGGGCCCCCGGAGAAACTACATGGTCAACACGGCGTGCACCAGGATACCGGCTATCACCAGCGCCCCCAGTATCACCGCCGCGATAATGGCGGATATGAAATTGGGCAATCCTTCGTGATCCATAACTTACCCCCTTCTCCTTTAGCCGAGCAGACCCAGAATAATGGCGATAATCAGGGCGTAGATACCAATGGCCTCGGCCATGGCGATGGCGATAAGCATGTTGGTCATGATGGGGCCCCTCGCCTCGGGATTGCGCGCCAGACCCTGCATCGCCCCGTAGCCCAGGATGCCGATGCCGATACCCGGCCCCAGGGCACCCAGGCCGATGGCCAGTCCTGCCGCCAGCATTCTCATTCCTTCTGCGTCCATGTTTGCCTCCTTAGAGTGATTCCTGTATTAAATAAAGTGTTTTAATGTGCTTCTTCGCCGTGGGGCTCGACGGCCATGGTGACGAATACCAGCGTCAGGCCACTGAAGATAAACGCCTGCACGAATCCCACCAGCATCTCCAGCCCGTAGAACGGCAGCGCCAGCACCAGGGGCAGGAGGAAAACGGCGATGAGCAAGAGTATCTCGCCCGCCGTCATGTTGCCGAAGAGACGGAAGGTGAAAGAGATGATGCGGATGAACATGCTGAGTAGCTCCAGCACGCCGACGAAGGCATCCACCGCGCCGGAAAAGACGCCGGAGAGGCCGGCCTTGACCCTGCCCCGGAGCACCTGGCCCAGGGAGCGGAACAGCCCGCCGAAGTTGATGTACTGCTTGACGAAGCCCATCCGGGCCTCCCTGAGGCCGAAATAGGCCACGAAGACGAACGAGACCATGGCGATGGCCAGGGGGGTGTTGACGTCGGTGTTGGCGCCGCGCAGCAGCTCGTGGTGGCCGATGAGTATCGAGACGAAGCCCGGCAGCAGCGAGAGCCAGGCGTTGAAGAGGACGAAGAGAAAGATGGTGGCGATCATCGGGAAGAACTTGCGGCCGTGGTTCTCCCCGGCCACGGAGACGCAGAGGTCGTAAACCCAGCCGAGCGCCGCCTCGAAGAGCATCTGGAGCCGCCCCGGCACGAGCTTCATGCGGCGCGTTATCAGCCAGCTGCCCAGCACCAGCACCAGCACCGTAATCCAGGTGGCCAGGATGGTATTGGTGATTGGCCAGGGGCCGATGTTGAAGATTACCGGCGCGGCCAGGTCCGGGGCGGGGGTGTCCGGGACGAGCCAGTCGGGCATGTCGATGCCGAGCATCTTTTGGCCCAGGGAGCCGGACAGGAAACCGACCACGACCAGGGCCAGGGCGATAACGACGACAATGGCTAAAACAGGAAAAGAACAGCCCAGGCAGCCCCGCTTCTTGGGCTGGGTCACTAGCCGTTCTCCTTCTTCTGCCGGTTATCAATGAGGGGTCGAATCATACGATACACGCCGTAAAAAGCCACCGTCAGTCCCAGCAGTAACCCTACTATCATTAAAATGGGCTTGGTGTTCAGCTTGCCGTCCAGCCAGAGGCCGCCGTAAATACCCAGCAGAATGCAGGCAGCGATGTAAAATCCGACCCCGGTCAGCCTTAGTGCCGCTACCCACCTGCTCATACGGCCTCGCTTTACCTGACCCTGAGCATGATACCAGAAACGGCCCGGCCAGGTCAAGCTCAGATTATATCTTTGGATATAGTACCGCCGCCGTCCCCGCCGGGGCGAAATAGCCCGGATAAAAAGGGGGAAAAGCCCCCGCCTTTAAGCGCGCTTCCCCTGGAAGGGGGAGGTGCCGAAGTTACCGGCCTTGACCTCGCCGGAGATGGCGTCGCCGGCTACCTGGCCGGTGACGTCCAGCTGCATCTTGCCGAAGGGACTGTCCATCTCCATGCCCCAGGCAAACTTATCGCCCTCGGCCTGGCCGCCGCCGAAGTCGTGCTTGCCGAAGCCGTCCTCCATGGTGCCGCTGAGGGCGCCGCCGTCCGTCTTGAGGGTGACTTTGGCGCTTTGCTTCCCCATGGGCGTATCTATTTCTATCTGGTAGGTCCCGTCAATGGCCATAGCTTTCCTCCCGGTGTGGCGTTAGCTAACGGCGGAAGAGGTGGGGGAAATCGCCGTCGAAATTCTTGAGGAAGTAGTGCATCTCCAGCAGGTCTTCCTCGCCGATTTGCTTGAGGTCTTGGAACTTCCGGAGCTCCGCCGGGGTGAGGTCGGTAACAATCTCCGGGGCGGCGTCCTCGCGGATGATGGCCGCCACCAGGCAGCTTATCCGGCAGGACGGGCAGCTTACCTTGAGAAACCACAGCTCGTCGCGGTGCTCGATGACGTGGATGTGCTCTTCGCCGTAGTTCTGCCCGCAGGAGGCGCACTTTATCGAGGCAATCAGTCGCTTAATCAGGCTCTCGTTCATTTATGACTTGCGCTTGTCGAAGTCGTCCAGGTCGAGGGTGTTGATGAAATCGTAGAAGGCGGACATCTTTCGCTTCACGTCCTCCTCGTTCACCCGGCCGTGCCGGCCCTCGCCCGGCTCGCCTTCCTCAAAAATTGGCTTGCCCGTCTCGCCGTCGAGGAGGATGCCGGCCTTGTCCAGCACCGATTCCTCGGCGAAGATGGGCACCGTGCTGCGCACCGCCAGGGCCAGGGCGTCGGACGGGCGCGAGTCCACCTCCACCTGCTTGCCGTCCATCTCCAGGATAATCTTGGCGTAGAACGTATCGTTCTTGAGGTCGTTGACGATGATGGAATCTACTTTGGCCCCCATCGTATCGATGATGGAGCCGAGCAGGTCGTGGGTCAGGGGGCGGGGCACGGTAACGCCCTGAAGCTTGACGGCGATGGCGTCCGCCTCGGAGGGGCCAATCCAGATGGGGAGGTAGCGGTCGCTCATTTTTTCCTTTAATATCACCACCCGCTGGTAGTTCATCAGGCTGACGCGGATGCTGTCGATAGTCATTTCAATCATAGCGGGTACACCTCACCCTTTTCTCAACCGATGTAATCTTAATTCTAAACCCAATAATCAGGCGTGTCAAATAGGTTTTGCCGGCCCCCGCCGGGCCGGAGTTGACACATAATACGGGCGAATATGCTATAATTGTAAGTCGCCAAGTCCTGGCAAATCCCAACCAAAACGGAGGCATGCATGAACAAGGGTCAGAAAGCCGTTGTGTGGTTCAACGAGGTGACCAAGCAGGACATCGCCATAGTGGGGGGCAAGGGGGCCAACCTGGGCGAGATGACCAACGCCGGTATCCCCGTACCCCCGGGTTTTATCGTCACCGCCGGGGCCTACTTCGACTTCATCGAGAAGTCCGGCATCCAGAATAAGATTAAGGCCCTCCTTTCCCCTGTTGACGTTCACGATAGCCGGCAGCTTCAGGACGCCGCTGCCGAGGTGCAGCAGCTCATCAGCGGCGCCGCCATGCCCCCGGAGACCGCCCGGGAGATTGAGAAGGCCTATGTCGAGATGGGCCGGGGGCTGGTGGCGGTGCGCTCCTCGGCCACCGCCGAAGACCTGCCCGAGGCCTCCTTCGCCGGCCAGCAGGCCACCTTCCTCAACGTGGAGGGGGACAAGGCGGTGGTGCGGGCCGTGCAGGACTGCTGGGCCTCGCTCTTCGAGGCGCGGGCCATCTTCTACCGTCAGGAGCAGGGCTTCGACCATTTCGTCGTCGGCATCGCCGTGCCGGTGCAGCGGATGGTGCAGTCCGAGGCCGCCGGCGTCATGTTCACCGTGGAACCCACCACCAGCAATAAGGGGAAAATTACCATCGAGGCCGTCCTGGGACTGGGTGAGATGATTGTCTCCGGCGATGTTACCCCGGACCATTACTCGGTCAGCAAAAAGGATATGAAAATCCTGGAAAAGGAAATCAAGAAACAGGAATGGAAGCTCGTTAAGAAAGAGGGCTCTCACGGCAAGTCGGACAATATCAAAATCGACCTGACAAAAGAAGAACAGGCGCAACAAAAAATAACCGACACCGAAATAATTCAACTGGCGAAAATAGGGCTGACTCTGGAAAAGCATTACGATTTCCCGCAGGATGTCGAGTGGGCCACGGAAAACGGCAATA
>Ga0307425_1001632_pt1 | contig 13252 bp, 10 predicted proteins | sample SalMarWE160330MG_FD_202152 | JGI IMG/M metagenome (GOLD analysis project Ga0307425, IMG submission 202152) | Salt marsh sediment microbial communities from the Plum Island Ecosystem LTER, Massachusetts, United States - WE1603-30 | ecosystem: Environmental > Aquatic > Marine > Intertidal zone >... | reverse complement strand
TCAGCAAGATTTATGCCATCTGTGTGGGTGAGATGCCCCTTGTTTTTTCAGCTCAATATGTAAAGTTGTTTTACAAGGAAATCAATTTTGTCCCAATGTTCCCTTTCGCGATCAGCAATTGAGATACCCGGGTATCATTCATCACCGGTTCACGGATGATTACCCCCGCTCACCTCTATTTGACTTAAGCTTTTGGCTGTTGTATAAATGGGCCAGGCATTCACCCCATGATTTGGGACAGAGTGGGTATTAGACCTAAAAGCATAGAATCATGTTCCTGCCTTTACTGAGCAAAAGGAGGGAATAGAATGAGTGAACTTGAGGTGCATATCGAAAAACTCGAGCCAATGCGTGTGGCCAGCGTCCGGGTGGTTAGCGAAACACCCGAGCGTGAGGCGTGGAAAAAGATGCGTGAATGGGCCGAGCCATTGGGATTGCTTGAAGATATCGATAAAAATCCTGTCTTTGGGTTCAACAATCCCAGCCCTGCGCCGGATCGAAGAGAGTATGGTTATGAGTTTTGGATCAGCATCGGTCCTGAGATTGAGCCTGAAGGCGAGGTTAAGGTGAAAGAATTTCCAGGCGGTCTGTATGCCGTTACAAAATGTGCACTTCTGGGAGATCCCAATATCCTTGAAACATGGAAACTCCTCTGGGAGTGGGTTCTGACCAGCAAGTATAACCATCGAGAAACCCATGAGCTGGAGAGACCCCAAAATCCGCTCTCTCCCGAAGAAGATCTAATCCTCGACATCTATCTTCCGGTCGAAGAGTAAACGCGATCTCTAATTAAGTGTTACTTTGACCTCCGATGCAGCTATAGCTTTGTGAGAGCATTTATCCCAGTCCCGTTCAATGGATATTTGGCCCAAAAGACCATCCTGTTCTCAAACGCGGGAAATTTTTCTCTTTGATTGAGAACACGATTTTTTTAATATATAACGTGTCCGTTATTATGTTGTGAAGTATTTATTGAGAAAGAGGAATGTTCATGGGTGACCGAATAAGATGGAATCTGAAAGCCTGTGTGTTTATTTTCTTTCTGCTGTATCTTGGATTTATCTTGGCTTACGGGCATTCTGGAAATGCTAAGTATCACATCGTCTTAGATACGGATGCCGCACCGGATGATCTCAGAGCGATCTGTCTTTTTCTTGCCTCCTCCGATTTTGAGGTATTGACAATAACGACTTCCGATGGAGCACTCGCCCCCAAAAGGGGATTCATAAAAGTGATAGCACTCCTCAAGAGTTTTGGCCATGAAGGGATTCCGACGGGTGTGGGTAACGTTGTTCAGGACATAGCTCCTGCCTGGAGAAACTTTTGTCAGCAAGTCTCTTGGGGAGATGAGAAAGATGTCCATGTTCAAGGCGAGCCCCATGCTGCCGACCAGATCTTGTCTGCTATCCAACATGAAGAAGAACCTGTGGTTATTGTGTGTTTGGGTGGACTGACAAATATTGCTGAAGCCCTGAAAAAAGAGCCTCGAATTAAGGACAGGATCGCCAAAGTTGTCTGGTATAATGATTCCATCGAACCTTTCACCGGTACAAATTATATGATCGATGAAAAGTCCGTTCATGATGTGTGTTCGGCAGATATATCCATAGATGTGGTGACGAATTCAGGGAAGAACGCTCATCCTTTTGATGAGGATATGCTTCAGAGAGTCGGCTTGCTCGATTCACCCTATGCAAGACGAATCACGACCGCACATGAAAATATGGAAGTCAGGAAGCGGATTAAGATAGGGCATCTTCAATTTTGGGATGATCTGCTGCCGGTGGTTTTGCTCTACCCTGATCTGTTTGAACAAAAAGCGGTTTCAAAAAAAAATAACCTTCGATTGTTTAGGATCCGAGATATTGAAAAAGTGAAAAAAGCATATACAGAAATACTGACAAGCCGCAATAATGTCCGAAGCAAGGTGTTCAAAGGATTTCCAGAAAGTCCAGATTTATTTGCCGATGACGTCCAGCCCTTCATGAAAAACATCATCCAGAGATACGGCATAGAAGAATGGCGTATGGCAGTTCTCACGAATGAAATACACGGCCATCTCGGTATCTATGCGATTGTAGGCGTCAAAATGGGGCTCAGAGCCAGGCAGTATTTTCATGTGGGTGTGGATGATATTTCCATAGTGTCTTCCGCGGGACATATTCCGCCATTGAGCTGTATGAATGATGGCTTGCAAGTGAGTACGGGGGGGACACTCGGACACGGATTGATAACCGTGTCTTCGGAGCAGCGCTTTTGTCCGGAAGCCACCTTCACCTTCAAAGAAAGATCCGTGAGTTTGCAGCTCAAAGACGAGTACTGGGCAAGAGTGAAATATGATATCAAAAAGGGTGTTGACACATTTGGACTCAATACGGATGACTACTGGAGATACATCAGAAGGCTTGCTATTGAGTATTGGTTGAACTGGGACAGAAACGAAATATTTACTCTGAAATAATCTATATTCCTCTAGAATATCCTATGCGTCTTTTGTCTCTAGTTCAAAGGCGGCCTTGGCCATCTCGATCCCATTCACGATAAGGGCGATATGATGTATTCCTGGGTAATGTTTTCTTGTCGACATATCCGCAAGCGAGTGTTTTCGGGAGATTGTGTGTGTGCCCGAACGGTAGTTATTTTCAGTGATCTTAAAAACTTTTTTTGAGTGCTGGCCCTTTGCTTTGATATAAAAAATTGCATATTCCAAACGCACTTTGCTTTTCTTTTTTAAAGTCAGGGCAAAAGAAAAGTGAACATTTTCGCCGATTGTGAGTTTTGTCTTTTCGAGCTTAAAATTCTTCACTCCCATTGTCGTTACATCGCTGTATCCGAATATCGAGAGCGCCCGTTTATCCCCGGCTTTGAGCATTGTCCGGCAGGCATGTTTGACAATCGCATCCGTGTTCTTTGACTGGCCATACCATCTCTCACATATCTCTAGCGCCACCTTGGGATTATCCTTGGAGATATCGTTCAGGTTGTTGGCCACGCTTCTCCGGACATCCTCCGATTCATCGTCTTTCAATTTCTCCAGGATGGGTAGAATCGCTGAAGGATCTTTTTTAAACTTGGGTAAAGCCATAGCCCAAGGGAGCCTCGGTCGGCAACCCTCGCTGGCTAATCGCCGGACTCTCGGATTCTCATCCTCGGCCCATTTGGCTACGAAGGTCATGACCTTCTCCGGATCTTTGTCGAGGAATGACCGGATGGCCAATTCCGAGGTTGAATATTTCGTGAAATGATACAGAGCCGGCAGAGACAGCTCCCAGTCGTTCCTTCCGTACAATGCCACGTAGTCGGGAAAGGATAAGGCTTCGAAGCCTTTCACGTGGGGAGCCGCTTCTTTGAGGATGTCGAGCGCGTCTGCATAAGTTTCCGGAAGGACCTTCTTCAGGCACTCTGTAGTGTGCCGCATTTTGACTGTTAGTTCTTTATCAGTAAAAGATTCATCGAAAACGAGCTTAATAAACTTCTTTCTGTCGAACTCAGGATAGAATCGCTGAATCACATCTGCGAATGCATTCATAGAGTTTTTTGTGAAAAATATATCTTTGAGCCGTTCGGCCATGATCCCTTCGTTTCCATTATATTATTTGAGATGAATGGGCTTTTCAAACTGTTTTTCCAAGAGGTTTGCTTTATTTGACCATTAATTTCTACTTTGATATAAATGGGTGCTAATGACAGGGGCCGATATTAGGGAAAAGCTTTGTGTCGCACTCAGGGTATGTCAATAAATCTTTGGAAAATAGTGGAGTCTTTGTGTCTGGAAAATCTTTCAAATTTAAAAAAAGGTGTGTGATATGGACAAACTTTTAAGCCAGAATTCTGAAAGGCCGGGTTTTAACAGGAGGAAATTTTTTGAGTATTTTGCGGCGGTCGGGATCACTTCAGCTGTGTTGCCCGCATGCAAACCGGGTGAAATTGAGGAAAATGGAGAGATCACAGTCGAGACGATCAAGGCTGCAGAAAAGATCGCCGGTCTGAAATTGAAGCCAGAAGAGCGGAAAAAGATCGTCGAGCGGTTAAACAAAAATCTCGAGATCTACCAAGGTTTGAGAGAAAAAAAATTAGGAAACAGCGTCAATTGTGCGATGGTCTTTAACCCGATCCCGCCAGGCATGACTTTTCCCAAAGAAAAGAAACCATTCAGACACAGCGTTGTGGATGCGAAAAGACCGGCTCTGATCGAAAACATTGCTTTTTATTCCGTTCTCCAGCTGGCAAAATTGATCAGGACCAGGCAAATCACATCGATCGAGCTGACAAAAATGTATCTCTCCAGGCTAAAAAATTATGATTCTCAATTGAAATTTATCACAAACCTCACCGAAGAGCTGGCGCTTGAACAGGCAAAAAGGGCCGATGATGAGATCAGGGCTGGTAAATACCGTGGCCCTCTCCATGGCATCCCCTATGGAGCAAAAGACCTCCTTGCGGTGAAAGGTTACAAAACCACTTGGGGCGCTGAACCTTATAAAGACCAGGTCATCGACTTGGATGCCACAGTGGTAGAAAGACTCGAAGCTGCAGGAGCTGTTTTACTCGCCAAGCTTACTTTGGGTGCATTGGCCCAGGGTGATGTATGGTATGGTGGAAAAACCAGAAATCCATGGGATCCTAATGGAGGTTCGAGCGGCTCTTCGGCGGGTCCTGCCTCAGCGACGGCAGCAGGTTGTGTGGCATTTTCCATTGGCTCAGAAACAAACGGATCCATAATCTCTCCCTGCGACAGATGTGGTGTCACTGGATTGAGGCCCACATTCGGACGCGTGAGCCGGTACGGCGCCATGGCTCTGAGCTGGAGCATGGACAAGATCGGGCCCATCTGCCGGGCCGTCGAGGATTGTGCTGTCGTGTTTAATGCCATTTATGGGCCCGATGGCAGAGACAACACCCTTTTCGATTTTCCGTTCAATTGGGATCCCGATATGGACATAAAAACATTAAGAATCGGTTTTCACAATAAATATTTTACAGAAGAGCTTATCAGAGATCCCAAGGATAAAAAAAGAAAAAAGATCGCTCAGGAAAAACAAAAACTGAGTCATGAAGCGTTGGATGTTCTCGGGGGTCTGGGTGTAAACCTCATCCCCATAGATGTGGACGTCGATGTGGCCGGAACCGGATTTATCCTTTCCACGGAATCAGCCGCCGCATTCGACGATTTTACGCTCAGCGATAGGGATGACCTCCTGGAAAAAAGCAGCTGGCCTGATACGTTCCGGCAGAGACGATTTGTCCCGGCCGTGGAATACATCCAGGCGAATCGATACAGGATCCTTCTCATCAAAAAAATGAATGAGATCTTCACGGATGTGGATGTTTTTGCCGAGGTGACCCACTCAAACACAACTCTTACAAATCTCACAGGGCATCCGGCCGTCATCGTACCCATCGGTTTTGTGGACGGAAAGCCGACGAGCATTGTCTTTACGGGAAAGCTGTTCGGTGAAGCAGAAACCCTTGCCGTGGCCAAAGCCTATCAGGATGCCACAGATTTTCACCTGAAGCATCCGCCGCTGTAGGGATCGCCCTGACCTCGAATTTAAGCTTTACGTGAGGTTATTCACCAAGATACGATCTCATTGTTCGAAGCCTTATAGATGCCAACAATCGAGATCTCAGGAACAGTATTCGGTCAATTAGGACTTCACTCCCCAGACCGATCTCGAGACTGGCTTCCCGCACATTGCAATCTGTTGCCCAATAGGTTGTGTTGTCGTCATCAACAACCCAAACCGGTGAAGACATCTGATGCGAGAATGCACAAATCCTAAGAATTCCACCTCTTGATATTCAACTTGTCTTGGGGTTGGACAAACAGTAGTTAGTGGGAGATGCTCCTTGACATTCAATTTTTTCTGCAATATCGTTATGATTTCATGCACTCTGGACCATCAGATCGTGTGAAAAAATTCTTACGCGAATTGATATTCCGCTCTTTCAGAGGTTGGATATGGAAATGTTAAGCTTTGTCGCGCTTATTCTGCTATCCCTGGTGGGCTATTCAGGAGGGGTTATCGGAAAAGCAGGAAAATCTGTCGAGATAAAACCGCAGGTCATTGACCTGTTCCTGCTCCTCATCCTCTGGGGCGCGGGTGTAGCCTCCAAATTGACATTTGCTCTGAATAAATGGCTTTTAATTCTTTTGTGGATTGTTCTTGCCATTTTTCTGGGATTATGTAGGGGATTTTTTGTAAAAAAAACAGAGGACATGAGCTCTATCCTGGAAAAACCAAATACTCAGCCCTCCGGTTTTGTGAGAAAACTCTGGAAAAAATGGGAGCACTTTGGCCACCGTATGGGAAGCTTTCAAAGCCGGGTCATGTTATCGTTCCTCTTCTTTCTTATTGTTTCACCATTTGCATTAGCCGTTAAATGGTTTTCTGATCCCCTCGGAGTCAAACATCAAACCCAGAAATCCCATTGGCATACATGTAAAGAAGAGAAACCTGATATTGAGCAATTTCGGAGACAATTCTGATGTTCATTCTTGGAATCTCCTGTTTTTACCATGATTCTGCAGCGGTGATTCTCCGTGAGGGGAAGCTCATCGCGGCTGCGGAGGAAGAGAGGTTTTCGCGGAAAAAACATGACTATGGTTTTCCCGATAATGCCATCCGGTTTTGTCTGGATTCTGCAGGGATCGGACCAGAAGACCTGGATTATGTCGTTTTTTATGAGAAGCCTTTTCACAAATTCGAACGTTTGTTGATGACGAGTTTTCAAGCATACCCCAGGTCATGGAAAACATTCCGGGAATCAATGTTGACATGGCTAGGCGATAAACTTTGGATTAAAAATGCTTTGAAAGAGAAACTGGGAATTAAATCCGAAAGGATTCTTTTTGGGGAACACCACCTTTCCCATGCGGCCAGTGCTTTTTATGTGTCTCCATTTGAAGAGGCTGCCATCCTGACTGTGGATGGGGTGGGGGAATGGACGACAACATCCGTTGGAACTGGAAAAAATACGGATATCAAGCTCGATAAAGAGATCCGATTCCCTCATTCTTTGGGCCTTCTCTACAGCGCCTTCACGGCATTCTTAGGATTCCGGGTCAACAATGGAGAGTATAAAGTCATGGGTATGGCCCCTTACGGCAGCCCCCGCTATGTGGATAAGATCTATGACCATCTGATCGATGTCGCCAGCGACGGATCATTCCGTCTGAACATGGATTATTTTTCCTTTCACTTCTCTGATGAAAAAACTTTCAGCACAAAATTCGAAAGGTTGTTCGGAAAGCCGAGAGATTCACAAATGAATTTCTTCACATCCGCAATGCGATATCCCACATATTTTGGAGACATCCCTTTAAATCATAAAGAGTTGTGCAAACTCAACGAACATTATGCAGATATTGCAGCCAGTATTCAGAGGGTGACGGAAGAAATACTATTGAAGCTTGTTCAAGCGCTTCACAAGGAAACAGGGCTGAAAAAGCTGTGCATGGCAGGAGGGGTCGCGTTGAATTCGGTGGCCAACGGCCGCATTTTGCGGGAGACAGCCTTCGAAGAGCTGTACATCCAGCCTGCGGCTGGTGATAGCGGCGGGGCGTTGGGCGCAGCTCTTCTTGCTTATCATGGTTTGCTGAACAAGCCGCGCGACTTTGTTCTAGAGCATGCGTATTGGGGGAAGGGGTATTCAGAAAGTCAGGTCAAGGAATTCTTGGATACAAAGGGATTGACTTATGAACAGATTCCAAGCGATGAGAGAATGGCGGATCTCATTGTCGAAGACCTGGTGGCAGGAAAAGTCGTGGGATGGTTTCAGGGCCGTTTCGAATGGGGTCCCAGAGCTTTGGGGAACCGCAGTATTCTGGCTGATCCCCGAAGCGACCAGATGAAGGATATTGTAAACACAAAGATCAAGTTTCGTGAGCCTTTCCGGCCGTTTGCACCTGTTATCTTGGAAGAAAAAGCCAATGAATACTTTCTTGGAGATGGCATCACGGAGCAATATCCGTCACGGTACATGTTATTGGTTTTGCCTTTGAACGAACAGAAAAAGAATACCATTAAGGCCGTAAATCATATGGGAACAGGGAGGCTCCAGACAGTGAGGCAGGGCTGGAATCCTCGCTACTATCAACTTGTGAAGAAATTTGGCGAAGCGACCGGAGTGCCAGTCCTGTTGAACACGTCTTTCAACCTTCGCGGTGAGCCCATCGTGGACAGCCCATCTGATGCCTACAACACTTTCATAAAAAGTGGTATCGATGTTTTGGTGTTGGAAAATTTCATGCTCAGGAAGGAAAATCTGATCGGAGCGCAGAAATAGTGAGATTTTTACAAAAGATTTTCAATAAGCTTGGGATCCTCGGAGAGCTTCTGTCGTTCTTATGGAAGAGGAAGCTTTGGTGGCTGATCCCCATGATCGTTATCCTGGTCCTGTTCGGGCTTTTACTCGTTTTCACTCAGAGTTCTGCAGTTGCGCCCTTCATCTACACTCTATTTTGATTCAGGTTTTCTAGAGGATCCGGTCATTCGCTGAATATTTTGTACCAGCGGAAGCACGAAATCAAAAAGAGCTTGGCTTGCAATTTCGTGTCCCCTTGCAGTGGGGTGGATCTTATCTTCCCAAAGATTTTCTTCAGTATCGATATGGAAAACATCGGAGAGGTCAAGGTAGGGGACCTCCATTTTTCTCAATTCCTGATGGATCTTTTCATGTAAAGTTTCATAGGGATAGACATCTCCGCTTTTTCTGAAGGGGAATATCACTGCGGCAAGATGGATTTCCTTGCTGTCCAACAAACTTTTAATTTTTCTCAGGTGATGGAAAGCATCCTCTTCTCCCATCAGATACAAATCCTTGGGTGTGTATCCGGGATCGTTTTTATTTTTTAGCCAGTAGAGTTTTAGATTTAAAAACTTGAAAAGATGAGAATTTTTCATGAGAGAGTAAGTCAGTTTTGATTTTTTTATGATAAAAGGTATCGAATAATCATGATACAGGCGAAGACTCAAACGCCGTCCTTCCTGATAGGATCTTATGCTCACAGTCCTCTCAAAATCATTCATGGCAATCTGCAAAATGATCATGTCCGGATTAAAATCCAAGGCTTTTTCTTTGATCAGATGGTACTCCTGAATGGTGTTGTATCCCACAACGCCCATTCCCATGACTTCCACATCGTAACCTTCGGTCTGGAAACGTTTTTCCAGCTGCTTATGGTAAGTATCTTCAAGAGATACGGTCCAGCCATAGGTTATCGAGTCCCCAACACATATCAATCTTATCTTGTTTCCCTTTCCTGTCTGGTAATTTTTATCACGGAAGCCAAATGAGTTGATCACAAACTCGATTCCTTTATTAATGACTTTGGAGTCGGGCAGTAGTTCGTACAGAAGATTTTTGTTCTCAGAGAGTCTATATGTTTTCGCTACGGGGATTCTTGCCGATCCCCTGGGAGAGGACTTGAATCTATAGACAGCTCTGAGTATTGTCTCCAGGGCTAGTGTTGTGATCATAACAGATAAGATGATTATGGAGATATGAATCAGAGTTTTCTTCATGACATGTGCGTCCTGGATGTTGCCTATCACACAACATCATACGGAAGTCATGATTTTAACTCAAGTTGTAAGGAAAGATGTCCGGCTGCTGCCTCTATCAGGCGATCGGGCGTGGCGCAGCCGGATTCGCTGCCTTTCCGCTGTCTACTGCGGCTACAAAAGACACACAAGAGCTTATAGTTCCAAGATACGAACTCGAAGTCGAGATCTATGAGGTGGGACCGAAAAATTGATTCCCGTTTTTCCCTGTGTTATACATGTGCTGAGAGAGGCGAAAACTCAAAACTCCTGCGACTAAAAGAAAGATGGGTAAGATCATTCGTCACAAGAAACGCATATTCCATTCCTTAAAAAGGATTTGCTCTGTTCTTGTCGTCCTTTCTATGCTGTTTATCGGTGTGTCCGTTTCATCGTCCGTCTCCTTTTGTCAAGAAAAAAAGGATAAAGAGATAGGCTATGATATCGCCGTCAGCGCGATTTCCATTGCTGTGAGCGTTCAGGACAAAAAGGGAAGGCTTATTACTGATCTAGCTGAGCAAGATTTTCGCGTCTATGAGAACAACGTGAGGAAGAACATCACCTACTTCAGTCATAATTATGACGCACCCCTGAGTCTGACTGTTCTGCTCGATGTCAGCGGGAGTATGGCGCTTCAGGACAAACTGAAAGAAAGCAAGGAAGCTCTCGCATATCTTTTGAAATACCTTGTTGATGATCAGGATGAGATCTCTTTACTCATTTTTGCCGATGGAGAGGTGGAAGTTCCTGTGAATTTTTCCAAGGACAAGGAAAAATTTCTGGAAATTCTTGAAAAGACCGAGGCATATGGACAGACAGCCCTCAACGATGCTGTCGCGGTCTCTCCAGATTTCGCCAATAAAGGAATCAATGAGAAACGGGCTCTTCTTTTGATAACGGACGGGATCGAAAATGATAGTGAATATTCACCGGATCAAGCCATTGAAGTGGCGAGGCGGGTAGATATCCCCATCTACACCATCGGCACCAAGATCCCAATGAGCGAGCAATATTTAAAAGATTATAAACGCTCAGAAGGAGTGACCTCATCGAGCATTGTGGATTCTCTTGAGAGATTTTCGACGGCGACAGGAGGGAAGGCTTTTTTCGTGAATTATACGGTCGAATTTATTATGGCCTTGAGACAGATCATTCAAGAGCTCAAGTATCAATATATCCTTGGATACACTTCATATATCAGCCCAAACAGCGAGTACCGAAAAATCAGAGTCGTCACTTCTAAAAAGAGTCATAAGGTGAGAACACGGGAGGGATATTACAGCGGAGAGAACAAAGATCCTCGTTAATTTCGGCGTGAATGCAGCGTTCAGAATTGGAGCCAGATCTCCCCGATCGAAATCAAAGCCTTTCATCAGATGTTTTTAAAAATTATATTTATCAAAGAGAAGGCTTGTGTTATCATAGAAAGCTCTGGAGGTGTGACAACACTCACAGGATTTGAAAAAGTCCGATTTAAATAAAAGGTAGGGAGGAAAAAATGGAGAGAAACAAAATCCCATTCGTTCTGGGAGCAGTATTGCTTGTGGCCCTGATCGCTGGTACGGGTTGTGCGAGCAAAACTTTTGTGCGTGATGAGGTTGCTGTGCTGGACCAGAAAGTTGAAGGCGTAGAAACGTCCGTCGAGGCGAATCAGAAGAGAATCAAAGAGCACGACGAACGATTGGCCACACTCGGTTCGCTCGTTAAAGAGCAGGAAACAGAATTGAGCAATCAGAGGAGTGAATTCGACAACAAAATTAGCGAGGTGAAAAAGGCGGCTCAGGGAAAACTGATCTTTCAAGAGACACTGCGGAATGATGAAGCCAAGTTTAAATTTGACAGTTACGAGCTGACAGAAGAAGCCAAAGGGATGTTGGATTCATTCGTTCAAATGCTCGTCGAGCAAGATAGGGGAGTTTATCTCGAGATCCAGGGACACACGGATAGCACTGGGCCGGAAGACTGGAATTTGATCTTGGGAAAGAAAAGAGCCGACGCCGTGATGCAATACCTGCACAAAAAGTACAGCATCCCTCTTCACCGAATGGAAGTGATCAGTTACGGAAGCGATCAGCCGGTAGCTGACAATTCCACACGTGAGGGAAGAGAACAGAACAGGCGTGTTGTCATATTGGTGTACGAATAACCTGTCGAATTAGAGGCGCATTCGCTGATCTTACTCACTCTTTGATATCTGAGGGGGCAAGGCCCCGAAAATCTGTACTCATCTCAACGAGAATTTTTCTATCTACTCCGTCCTATTATTGACCTGGATTATTCACGAGTTGAGTGGTAGGCCGGGTAAGTGCTGCAGCGGTGAGGAAGCAGCCCATGAAGCTGTAGATAGCTACCGCGAGCCGAGCCAGCCTAGATCTTGATGGAGAAAATTTGACCAAGGAATTTTGCTGTGCTATATGTTACGCACGATGGCGGATAAGGGAAAGGATAATATAGAGAAGAAATCGACTCTCAGCCAAAAACTCTTGGATGAGAAAGGCACAGAACCCGCTCTTCGTAAGGTTCTCGGTGTTTCTGACGGGGTTGCCATCCTGATCGGGATCTCGATTGGCGCCGGAATCTATTCCACCCCTCAGATCATCGCCGGCTACCTCGGCTCCTTCAACACAGTCATTTGTCTCTGGCTATTGACGGGTTTGTTTGTGTTCACCAGCGGCCTGATCTATGCCGAACTCGGAACACGAATGCCTCAAACGGGTGGAGAATACATCTATATCACCAGATGTTTTGGACCCTTTGCAGGATTCATATTCGGATGGGCACAGCTCTTCATCGTCCGGACGAGTGCTGCGGCTGGTCTCGCTCTGATCGTGGCAGATTACCTCAGTTATTTCGTCCCTCTGAACAGGAGTGCCCGGATGATCACAGCTCTCGCTGTCATTTTTCTCTTGGGTGTCCTGAACTATATCGGCATTCAAAGAGCCAGCATCTACCAGAAGCTCTCTACTATCCTTAAAGTCGGAGCCCTGCTCGCCATCGTGGCCGCTGGCATTTTCTTCAGCGGCGGACATGAAAATTTGCTCGCGACAAGGGCTGCACCAGCGGGAGGATTGGGGCCTGTGGGAAATGTTGTTGCTGCTTTGATGTTGATTCTTTTTTGCCATACGGGGTGGGAGCGGATCGGGTACGCTGCAGGAGAGATGAAAAATCCCAAACGAGTCGTCCCTTTGAGTCTTATCGTCGGTATCAGTATTGTCGTTTGTCTTTATGCGTTGACAAACATGACTTACCACAGAACTCTGGGAATAGAGGGGATGAGAGAAAGCACAGTCGTCGCATCCGATGTCCTGACCATACTTATCGGCCCCATCGGCGCCTCTCTGATCGCTATCCTTGTGATCATCTCTGCATCCGGGAGCATCAACGGAACGATGATGACGGCGCCACGGGTTTATTATGCTATGTCCAGGGATGGCCTTTTTTTTAAGTGGTTGGATTTTGTCCACCCCAGGTTTCGGACGCCGTCCCGGGCTATTGCTGCGCACTGTCTGTGGGCCGGTGCTATTCTCATCATTCGAGGGACTTTTGAAACGATCGCAACGGGCCTGGTCTTTACTATTCTGATCTTTTATGGGCTTTCCACATTAACGCTCTTTAAGATGCGGAGGGAAAATATCGGGGGAAAGGACATATTTCATGTCCCCCTTTATCCTGTCCTTCCCGCTCTCTTTGTCGTTGTGATCGCAGTC
>Ga0307425_1001629_pt1 | contig 13257 bp, 9 predicted proteins | sample SalMarWE160330MG_FD_202152 | JGI IMG/M metagenome (GOLD analysis project Ga0307425, IMG submission 202152) | Salt marsh sediment microbial communities from the Plum Island Ecosystem LTER, Massachusetts, United States - WE1603-30 | ecosystem: Environmental > Aquatic > Marine > Intertidal zone >... | reverse complement strand
GCCTGATCTTTTTGAGAAGATGGTTAACAAGGGGCATGGTGATGACATATGTCTCTTGTTCTATACATCAGGGACCACGTCGCTCCCGAAAGGCGCCCTCCTCACACACTGGAACATGCTGACAATGGGTCAAAATCTTATGTCAGTTGACCCGTGTTATGATACAGATGATTTTGTTTCTTATCTTCCCTTCGCCTGGATCGGGGAGCAGATGATGTCTATATCATGTGGCCTTCAGATCGGCTATACCATAAATTTTCCAGAAGAACCTGAAACTGCCCAGGATAACATCAGAGAGATTGGCCCGCACGTGATGTTTGCGCCTCCCAGGCTTTATGAGGGTATGACCCGGAGCGTCCAGGTCAAGCGCATGGATTCCTCGTGGATCAAGAGAAAGATCTATGAATTTGGTACCAAGGTAGGTTATAAAGTGGCAAATCTCAGGTTCGAAAAAAAACCGGTGCTCTTGCACTGGAAGTTTCTTGGCTGGGTCGCCTACGTGGTCATGCAAAAGAAATTGAAAGACCACCTGGGCATGTCACGACTAAGACATGCGTACACGGGCGGTGCGGCCATGGGGCCCGACCATTTTCGGTTTTTCCATGCCCTGGGGGTTAACCTGAAGCAGATATATGGCCAGACCGAAATAGCCGGTATATCTATTGTTCACAGGGATGGAGACGTCAAATTCGACACAGTGGGTACTCCCCTCCCGGGTACTGAAGTGCGGATAACCGAAGCGGGCGAGATCATCTCCAAAAGCCCTTCGGTGTTCAAGGGATATTATAAGAACGATGAGGAAACGAGGAAGTCCCTGGTAGACGGCTGGCTCTATTCCGGGGACAGGGGGTTTATAGATGAAGACGGTCATCTGGTGGTTTTTGATAGGTCCAAGGACGTTATGACCCTAAACGACGGTAGGCCGTTTTCACCTCAATATCTTGAAACAAGGCTTAAATTTAGTCCATTTGTCAAAGAGGCCTGGGTAATCGGGGACAAGCGGGATTATGTCGTTGCGGTTATGTGTGTAGATTATTCCGTGGTCGGGAAGTGGGCGGACGACAAAAAGATCAATTACACCAGCTATCACGAGCTGTCCCAAAAGCCGGAAGTCTATGACCTTGTCCAAAAACAGATCGAAGAGGCCAATAAGGATCTTCCTGGCCCGGCCAAGATAAGGAGATTCGTCAACCTTTACAAGGTCTTTGATGCAGATGATGAGGAATTGACCAGGACATCCAAGTTGAGGCGTACATTTGTGGAGAATAGGTATAAGGATATAGTAGATGCCTTTTACCGTGATACGGAGGTTATCCATATGGACACTACCATTACCTATGAAGATGGCAGAGAACAGCGGATAAAGACCGATTTGCGTATCCAGAGAATTGGTGAGTAACAAGCGGGGAGCAGGAGGAATAAGGAATGGAGCTCTTTTTAATGACGCTGGTAACGGGTCTCCTGGTTGGGGGAATATACTCCTTGGTTGCCCTTGGATGGGTCCTTATCTATAAGTGTTCCGGTGTCCTGAATCTGGCTATGGGTGAATTGACCCTTATTGGGGCATATGTGACCCTTACCTTCTACCAGATGGGCATTCCTTTTGTCCTTTCTGTGCTATTAACCCTCTTGGTAGGAATCGTCCTTGGCTATATGACGGAGAGGATCTTTTTAGACAAACTCATTGGCGAGCCTATACTGACCGTTATAATGCTCACCGTAGGGCTCTCTTTCTTTTTTAAGGGTATAATTGAATTTTTGTGGGGGACAGATACCAGGGTCTTTACTCCACCCATCTTTGCCCTCAAACCTATTTCCATAGGCTACCTGAGGATTTCCCCCGTCTATCTCTGGTCATTTATCCTCGCCATAGTTCTCTTGATTGTCTTTGTCGCCTTTTTCAAGTACACCCGGTGGGGCCTGTCCATGCAGGCAACGGCCGATGATGAAACCGCTGCGCTTTCCCTTGGTGTTAGTGCCAGGTTTGTATATGCAGCGGCCTGGGCCATTGCCTTCATGAGCGCTGGTGTGGGTGGGGCCCTTTTAGGGAACATCAACGGTGTAAACATTTCCGTAGGATATCTGGGCCTGTTGGTCTTGCCTGCCGTGGTGCTTGGTGGGCTGAACTCTGTACCCGGTGCCATTGTGGGTGGGATTATAGTTGGCCTGCTGGAGAATTTTTCAGGAACCTATCTGGATCAATATTTCCCGGGGGGTGTCAAACAGATAATGCCCTTTGCCTTTATGGCGGTCTTTCTCCTGTTCAGACCATATGGCCTCTGGGGATGGGAAAGGATAGAGAGGGTCTAATAAATAAATCAGGAGGTCTCACATGTCCAGTGTGTGGCTGCCGTGCGGTAATTACCATGAGAATTATGTAATTGATCAGGGCTGGTGGCAGACCAGGGTAATAAAGGGGAAGATGATTCTGCTCCTGGCGATTGTGTTTATTGGGATCCCCTTGTTTGCCTCTGAATATTGGGTGGGTGTGGCCACGATGATTGGCTATACCGCTATGGGGGCCATGGGTGTCCAGTTGCTGATAGGCTATACAGGTTTGATTACCCTTGGGCATGCGGCATTTATAGCGGTTGGCGCATATACAAGTACCCTGCTGGTTCTGCAGTTTCCATGGCCGCAATTCCTCCTGGATTGGGGCCTTGCCTATCCCATCAGTATTCTTATCGGAGGCCTTGTTGCAGGTATATGGAGCGTTCTCTTCGGCCTTCCATGTGCCAAGGTGAAGGGCTTTTATCTTATCCTGACCACCATGGCGGCACAGTTTATCACGGTCGATTTTGTTATTACCCAATATGTAAGCCAGATCGGAGGCAGGGGGCAGGCCTTTTCTCTGCCTCCTGGCACTATCAAGATTGGGCCATGGATTATTGATAGCGATGTCAAGAGCTACTACCTGATGGCGATCATGCTCACCTTGATAGTGATAATATTTGCCAACCTGCTTCGCTCAAGGCCGGGCAGGGCGTGGGTGGCCATTAGGGATAATGATATTGCGGCCGAGGCCCTGGGTATCAATATTGTGTGGTATAAGCTTATAGCTTTTTTCGTGGCCGGGTTTATGGGGGGCCTTGCCGGAGCCTTTTGGGTGAGTAATACTGCCGCATTGAGCCCGGAACACTTCCCGTGGTTTTTATCCCTCTGGTTGGTTGGGGTCATCCTGATCGGGGGCGCAGGCTCTATACATGGGGCCATTTTCGGATCTATTTTCATGGTGCTGATCATGGAACTACTCCAGATGGCGGTGATCCCCATTTCAGATTATTACCCACAATTGCTGATCAATTTTGCCTATTTGAAAGATTCCATATTTGGGCTGGCCATTTGTATCTTTTTGATCTATGAGCCAAATGGCTTGGCCTATCGCTGGTGGCAAATCAAGAACTATTTTAACCTGTGGCCATTTTCTTATTAGAAAGGGGGTGAAGTACATTTTGTATCCGGTCTTATTATTAAAATCATTATAAGCACATAAAGGGGGAGATACTTATGAAAAGGAGCATCTTTCAAGGATTTTTTGTATCACTTCTGGCGGTGGTATTTGCATTTGGCTTCTCTACTAGTGCCGCGGCCGAGCAGATCAAGATCGGTGGTATCATGGACACCACCGGTGCCACCTCTGATGTGGGAAAGGACTATGCCATAGGCATGGCAGAGGCCTACAAGTATATTAATGAGAATGGTGGAGTGAATGGAAAGAAGATCAAATACATCTGGTTTGACTATGGCTACCGTATCCCTGAGGCAATAACAAAGTACAGGCTCTTGAAGAGGCTTGGATGTGTAGCGATTATGGGGTGGGGCACCGGCGATACCGAGGCGCTTTCACCCACCATCAACAAGGACAAGATTCCCTATATTTCCGCCTCATATTCTGCGCACCTGACCAACCCGAAAAAGTCCCGTTACAACCTGTTCTTTTCGTCGGACTATTCGACCAACGCAAGGGCCTGTATCACTGCATGGTTTGACAAGAAGTGGCCAGAAAAGCCTGATTATGGAAAAAGGGCACCTCGTTTCGCGTGCAGCTACCATTTTGCCCATCCCTATTGCAGCGCTCCCATAAAGGCCATTAAGGATCATGCCAGGCTTTTGGGGTTTGAAGTGGGCCCGGATGTCAATGTCTCTCTTTTCGCCCTTGATACCAAGAGCCAGATCATGGCCCTGAAGAAATTTAAGCCCGATCTGGTGTGGCATGGCAACACCACTATGTCTGTCTCTGCCACCTTAAGGGATGCCTATGCCTTGGAGCTCGGCGCTGATCACATCATCAACAACTGGGGCTTTGATGAAAACCTGCCACGGCTTGCGGGCGAGGCGGCAGAAGGGGTTATGGGGGCAACACCATGCGCCTTTTATGGACAAAACTACAAGAACATGGACAAGGTTGTTGAAACGGCCAAGAAGTATAACCCAGGTGTGCCCCAGAACAAGAGGCTTATAAGGACGATTCAGGCCTGGGGCGATGCACTGATTACGTGGGAGGCATTGAAAAGGGCCGATAAGGCAGGAGACCTGTCGGGCCACGGTATCATGGTGAACGGCTTTGAGACCATGAGAAACTTTGATATTGGCCTTGGGGCATCGCCTATAAGCTTTACATCGACGGATCACAGGGCGACCACCGGTTGTCTTGTGCAGGAGTGGAAGAATGGAAAATTCCAGGAAGTGGAAAGGGTAGACATCAAAAAACGCTGGCCGGATAAATGGGAGAAAGAATGGTTTGGATGGTAGTCGCCTTTAAGCTTCACTCTTGGAGGTGGGGTATTGGATACATCAGAGGCTATACTGAAAATAAAGAATATTGAGGTCAAGTACCATGAGGTTATCCTGGTCCTGAAGGGTGTTTCCCTTGAGGTGCCCAAAGGTGCTGTGGTGGCCCTTTTAGGAGCCAATGGGGCAGGAAAGAGTACCACCCTGAAGGCCATCTCCGGTCTGTTAAAGACAGAGGATGGCAAGGTGACTGATGGTGCCATTGAATATGAAGGGCGACATATCCACCACGAAAAGGCGGCAAATATTGCCAAGATGGGTATTGTTCAGGTTATCGAGGGTCGAAGGGTCTTTGAGCACCTGACAGTGGAGGAAAACCTCAAGGTTGGTGCCCATTTGCGCAAGAGCGGTTCAGTAAAAGAGGGCCTGGAATTGGTATATCATTATTTTCCCAGGCTTCGAGAGAAAAGAAATGAGGTCGCTGGCCTTGTAAGTGGCGGCGAACAGCAGATGACAGTTGTGGGAAGGGCCCTGATGACCGAACCAAGACTTGTCCTGCTCGATGAGCCCTCTATGGGGCTTGCCCCAAAATTGATTCACGAGATCTTCAATATCATTGTGCAGCTCCATAAGGAGCAGCGTATCTCCATCCTTCTGGTGGAACAGAATGCAAAGTTGGCACTTAATGTTGCCCCGTACGCCTATGTGATGGAGACGGGCAGGATGGTAATGGATGATTCATCGGAGAAGTTGAGCCAGAACGAGGATATCAAAGATTTCTATCTTGGTCTGACCGACAAGGGTGGAAGAAAGAGCTTTCGCGAAGTGAAACATTATAAGCGAAGAAAAAGGTGGCTTGCCTAGCAATAGACTTGTTTCAAACCTAAGAAGGAACCATTCGAAAAGGGAGGTCCTATGATGAAAAAGAGATTGGCTTTGATGACAGTATTGCTTTTTGGGCTCGGTGTTGTCCTGTCATCCTGCGCCCTTTTAAAGACCAAGCCCACTGAGGATAATTTTAAAGACCCGGTGATAAGGCTTGAGTCTTTTATGGTGCCGCAATACGACGGGTACTGGTATTTTTCAAAGGAGGTAAAGCCCACAAAGGGGGATGCAGGAGACCGGGGTGCCCCTTTGCCGATGACCTTCTTGTTTAGTGTCGAAAATCCAAATCCCTATCCGATACTGTTAGAGGGGTTTAAATTCACCGTGGGCTTCGATAAGGGATTTGATCTTGTGACCGTCCACAATGATGACTCGTACTGGATCCCGGCAGACAAGACCGATCAGATAAGGTCCACCACCATGATTACGGTTCGTTCGGCCCTTTTGAGTGTGCTGGTCACAGGGGGCTACAAATTAAAGGACAAGGGCTGGACCCCTTGGCAGGCACTTGAGAGATGGTGGAATGGAGTCCCGGAGTTGTCTGTTCCTGTTACTGTACATGAGGGGGCCTTTACCTTCACGGCCGACGGTGTGACAAGGGTGCTTCCATTTGAGGCCAATTGTGTGCCCTGACCTGATATAGACCACGTCCTTTGGGCCTCCGGCTCGGAGGGCGTGGTTAGGGATTTCAGAACTATGGGACTTTATGATTTTGCCTTCTATGATCTAATCAAACGTAACGCCATCTGCCATAGAGACCGAGATGCATGGTACGAGGCGGATGACGATCGCTCTTTGACCTTTTCTCAGTATAAGGGGTATGTGGACCGGCTTGCGTTGGGACTCCAAAGATGGGGGGCCGAAAAGGGCGACCGTATCGGTGTCCTGGGAAAGAACAGTCTTGAATATTTTCTCGTGTATGGGGCTGCTGCGGCCCTCGGAGCCATTGTGGTCCCCATTAACTGGAGACTATCCCCTGAAGAAGTGGGATACAATCTGGATGATTGCTCTCCCAAAGTAGTATTTGTGGACAATGAGTACCTTGAAGTAATCGATGGCCTAAAGGACAGACTCGCATCGGTCGAGAAATACCTTGCCCTGAGTCAGAAAGGAGAGAACTTGCCTGGCCTTGATTCTCTGATGGATAATCAGGGCGACTTTGACCCGGCCGATGTATATAGTGATGACAGCTTTGTCATCATCCACACGGCCGCTGTGGCAGGCAGGCCTAGAGGGGCAATGCTGAGCCATGGCAATATTATCTGTGCCAATATGCATTTTGATTACTTTTTTAATCTCACTCATGCGGATGTTCACCTCAATCTCCTCCCCCTTTTTCATGTGGGGGGGCTCTTTATGGCCACAACGAGCTTCCATGCAGGGGCCTTAAATGTCAATATGAGTAGTTTTGATGCGGAAAAGGCAACGAAGCTCATCCAGGACAAGAGGGCCTCTGTCATGTTTGATTTTTCACCTATTCTATCATCCATTCTCGAGCAACATGAAAAGAAAGGAACGGACATTGGCTCTTTGAGGGCCGTTGCCGGACTTGAGGCGGCCGAGACCATAGAAAGATATCAAGAGGTGACGGGCGGCACATTTTATTGCATGTATGGCCAGACCGAGACCTCTTGTGTGGCGACCTTTGGGGCCTATAGGGACCGACCCGGATCGGCGGGTAAGATGTTGCCCATGGCTGAGGTCAGGGTTGTGGATGATCATGATCGCCCTGTCCCTGTGGGCAAGGTAGGGGAGATTGTCATGAGAGGGCCTATGGTCTTCAAGGGGTACTGGAATCTGCCTGAAGATACCGAGCGCACATTTCGGGGGGGCTGGCATCATACCGGGGATATGGGGCGTTTTGATAAGGATGGTTTCTTGTGGTACAAAGGACGCAAGGCAGAGAAAGAGTTGATCAAGCCGGGGGGTGAAAACGTGTACCCGGCAGAGGTGGAAAAGGTAATCCTTGAACACCCCGCCATAGAGAGAACCGTCGTGTTTGGTGTGCCAGATCCCAAATGGAAGGAGGGGATCAAGGCCGTGTGTAAGCTAAAGGAAGGCCAGACCCTTGCGGCCCGGGACCTGATCGATTTTGTGGCGGAACGGATTGCCAGATACAAAAAACCGCAGTATGTAGAATTTGTTTCTGATCTTCCTGCCCTGGAGGATGGTAGCCCTGATAGGTCTAAGATCAAAGAATTATATGGCGGTGGGCAATAATCCGTAACTTTAGCTCACTTCATGACCTTGATTTCTGGCACGGCATAGTCTAATTTCTCTGACTCGGCCCTGAGGACCAGGTGTCCCAATTAACAATGAAACTCTATAGCCCCGTCTGTAAGGCGGGGCTTTTTTTGCTTGCTTGATTGAATAATATGTCATATAAAAAAATAAGGTTATATTTTGTGATATCAATTTCATGGGGTCTGCAATGAAAGAGGAGAGTCTACCTAGAAAGGAAAGAGAATTTATCAGACACCGCCGTGAGATCCTTGAGTGCGCACTGGAGCTCTTTTCTAAGAATGGCTTTAACAGTGTAACCATGAACGACATTGCCGCCCAATCCGAATTTGCCGTGGGCACCCTGTACAAGTTTTTCAGGAATAAGGAAGACCTTTATACGGCCCTTATCCTTGAGATCTCCGATGAATTCGAGGGCACACTCACAAGGGCCATAGAAGATGGGAAAGATGAGATGGATAGCATCAGGGGATATGTTGATAATTTTATTGAGCTGTTCATGAAAAATCTGAAATTCGTTCGCCTTTATTTGGCAGAGGCGCGGGGTGCCAGCTTCAATGTGCAGGCCGGCATGGATGCGGAATTGAGGAAGAAGTATGACAGGGTGCTGGAGAAACTTGCTGAGGTCTTTAAGAGGGGCATCCGGAAAAAGATATTTAAAGACTTCGATGCCTATCTGCTGGCAAGAGGCCTGGATGGGATTGCCAATGCCTTTTTGTTTCAGGTCCTTGACCACGGGGACGAACATGCTTTTGATACCGGGACTATAATGAAGATGTTTTTCGAGCCAATTTTGTCCTCATCTTCAAGTGCCACGGGCATAAGCCCGTGGGCAGCTACTTCTAAGGCGTTATGATATTGTCTTAATCCAGTGAGAGGGACGTATTTATGGAACAGGCCGCCCATTCAAGAGGGAAGATCGGGGTTGTTGTCGCTGTTGTGGCAATAATCCTATTCCTTGGCATTACAATCTTTAATTACGTGAGATTTAAGGGGCAGAAAAAGGAAGAGGTAGGCCACCAAGATGCCGTGCCGGTTGAGGCGGCCCCTGTTGAGAAAAGGGGGCTCAACTGGGACCTGGAATTGACGGGAGATACCCGTCCAAGGGATGAAGTGAATGTCTATTCAAAGGTACCTGGAAAGATCATTGAGAGATTGCCTGTGGAAAAAGGAGACTTGGTCACCAGAGGTGATCTGATTGCCTCTCTGGAGGATGATAGCATAAGGGCCCAGTTGAGGGAGGCCAGGGCCGCAGTGAGATCGGCAAAGGCCAATCTGGAACAGATTGAGGCCAATCTGGTTGTTATTAAAAAGGACCGGGATCGTATGCAGAGTCTTATCCAAGAGAGTGCCGTATCACAGCAAAAGCTGGACAATATCAACGCCCGGTATGACGCATGCCTGGCCTCAAAGAGATTGGCCCTGGCACAGATAGAGAGCGCGGAGGCCGCTCTTAACTGCCTGGAGATCGTTTGCAGAGATCATAAGATTTGCGCGCCCATCAGCGGTATTGTGTCGGCCCGGTACGTGGATCAGGGCGCCTTGACAGACAAGAAAGAACCCATCGTGCGGATATCCAATGAAAAGACCCTGAAGATCCTGGCAACTGTCGCGGAGAGGGATTACCCTCACATAAGGAGAGGGATGGAGGCGGATATACTCGTAGACGCGTTTCCTTCAAGGGCCTTTCGGGGAGTCATCTCTGTCATTGACCCTACCCTGGACCCTGCGACCAGGACCGGAGGGATCGAAATATACATCAGGAATCAGGATGGCTCGCTCCACTCCGGCATGTTTGCACATATTCGGCTCCATATGGGTAAGCGGGAGGTCATTGGTGCGCCAAGGGATGCCCTTAACAGGCTTCCAGGGACTGGCTCATACTATGTCTATATCGTGCAGCATGAGAAGGCCGTATTGAAGAACGTGAAGGTCGGGGTGGTAGAGGGTCAAGTCGCCGAAATAGTGGAAGGGCTTGAGGTGGGAGACCAGGTGGTGGTAAAGGGTCAGAACCGGTTAAAGGATGGAATGGTGGTCAGGGTGCAAGGGAGAATAGGGGCAAGAGTCAAGGGTCAAGAGGCAGGGGGGAAGGTGGATAGATGAAGCTACCGGAATTTTCAGTAAAACAGCCGATCGCCACCCTCATGCTCTTTCTGGCACTGGCACTGATAGGGACATATTCACTGACCCGGCTCAATGTGGACCTCATGCCGGACATCAGTCCGCCTGTGGTATCCATATTGACGGCCTGGCCTGGGGCAAGCGCCTCGGATGTGGAGTCAGAGGTCACAGAACCCATTGAGGATAAGGTAAACACAGTCAATAATCTGGATACACTTACCTCCAAATCGTTTGACAACCTTTCTTTTGTGGCATGTAAGTTTGACTGGGGTGCTGACCTGGATGTGGCTACCAATGATATCCGAGACAAGCTGGAGCTGGCCAAACGGGATCTGCCGGATGATGTGGAGAAGTCGGTGCTGTTCAAGTTCAGCAGCTCCACAGCGCCTATCATGTTCATGACCATCACTGCTACCAAGAGCTGGCCCAGGCTCTATCACATCGTAGATAAACAGATCGCGGACGCATTCAAGAGGATCCCCGGGGTGGGAGCGGTGATGCTCAACGGCGGGCTGAAGAGGCAGATCAATGTCTATTTTGATCCTGGCCGAATAGAGGGATACCGTTTGTCTCTCGGCCGGGTGAATCAGATACTGGCCGCTGAAAACCTCAATATCCCCGCTGGCAGCATAAGGTCCGGCACAAAGGCCTATTTTGTGCGTGTCCCTGCCAGGTACAGGACCATGGAAGAGATCAGGGAAACTATCGTGGGGTATTATCAAGGCCGACCTGTCTATCTCGGAGATGTGGCCCAGGTCGAGGACGCCTTTGAAGAGCTGCAGATGAACGGCTGGGGGGATGGTACCCCCGGCATTGTATTGATATTACAGAAGCAGACAGGGAAAAACACGATAGAGGTGGCCCGGCGGGTCAAGAAGAAGATCCAAGAACTCAAACAGGTCCTCCCTCGGGATGTCCGGATCAGCATTATCATGGACACATCAGCGGATATCCTGAGCTCGGTCAGAAACCTGAGGTCAACCCTTTTTTACGGGATATTCTTTGTCATGCTTGTGACCCTCGTCTTTCTTCGGAGGCTGAGGACCGCCTTTATCATTGTACTTACAATCCCTTTTTCTCTTATTATCGCCTTTATCCTGCTTTTCCTGGCAGGGTACACCCTCAATCTGGTTTCTCTGATGGCGCTGGCGATTGCCTGTGGCATGGTGGTGGATAACGGCATCGTGGTACTCGAGAACGTAACGCGTCACATAGATAAGGGAGGACGTATTAAGACCAGCGCCATATTCGGGGCCAGTGAAATGGGCCTGGCCATCACCGCCTCCACCATGACCACGGTGGTCATATTTGTTCCCCTGATGTTTCTGACAGGCCTGTCCGGGATCATATTCAGACAACTCGGTTTTGTTGTGGTTGTGACACTCATGGCATCCTTGCTGACCGCCCTGATGCTGACTCCCATGCTCTCATCCCGGCTTATCAAGGCCACACCTGAGGCCCTCAAGAAGAGGAAAGGTCTCCTGGGTCATATGTATTTCCTTTCTGAAAGGGGGTTTGAGATTGTAGAAGACGCCTATCGAGGTGTCCTTGAATGGTCTTTGGGACACAGAAAGTCGGTTGTTATATTGTCCTTGGCCATCTTCTTGAGCAGCATCTCCCTGATTCCATTTCTTTCCACCTCCTTTTTTCCCGAGGTCGATAGCGGTAACGTGGACATCCGCTTTCGTTTGCCTGAAGGGACCCGGCTGGAGGAGACCAGTAAAACGGTTCATGCCATCTTGAAGAATATTAATGAGGTCGTGCAACCGGGAGAGCTGAGACATTCGTATGCCATTGCCGGAGAAACTGATGATTCAATCAATGTGGCGGTTGGGTTTGATCAGGGGGCCAATGTAGGGGTAATGGGGTTAAGGCTGGTGGACAGGGACAAGAGGAAAAGAACCGCAAAGGATATTGCTGCCTTTCTCAGGAACAGAGCGAAAAAGATCCCGGGGGTGAGTAAGATGCTCGTCCATGCCCAGGGCCTGATGTCCTCAGCTATAATGGGTGCTGGCAAGCCCATATCCCTGGAGATCCAGGGTTCGGATCTCGAACAGGACATGCTTTTTGCCGGAAAGGTCAAAGAGGTCATGGAGAAGATACCCGGGCTGGTAGACGTTGAGATCAGCCAGAAGGACCCCAGGCCTGAGATGTGGGTGGAGGTGGACAGAAAAAAGGCATCCGATCTCGGGCTGAATATAGCTACCATTGCGGGGACATTACGGAATTATTTCTACGGCATACAGGCAACGGATTACAAGGATGCCGGAGACAGCTATGATATCTTTACGAGGTTTACTGAAAGTGAAAAAAACAGGCTGGAGAACCTGCCTGAAGTTCCTGTATTTACCCCGGACGGGAGGATGATCAAACTGAAAAACGTGGCAAGGATAGTTCATGGACAGGGCGCCATTGAGATAGAGAGAAAAAACCGGCAGATGGTCGTCAAGGTGGAGGCAGATACCTACAAGCGATCATTAGGAGAGGTTACCGCTGATCTGAGAAAGGCACTGGTGGAACTGGGGACACCACCGGGGATTTCAACACACCTTGGGGGCGATGTAGAGGAGCAGCAGAAGGCCTTTCGGGACCTGACAATCCTTTTGATCATGGGAATTATCCTGGTCTATATGATTATGGCCTCCCTGTTCGGGAGCCTGAGAGATCCCTTTATTATCATGTTTGCCATTCCCTTTGCCTTCAGCGGCGTCTTTTATGCCTTCTATTTCACAGGAACTACCCTGGGCATCATGTCCTTCATGGGGGTAATCATGCTCGTGGGAATTGTTGTCAACAATGCCATTGTCATGCTTGATTATATCAACCTCCTCAGAAAGAGAGGTCTGTCGCTTTTCGATGCGGTCACAAAGGGGGGAAGGGACAGGCTAAGACCCGTGCTTATGACCACCATGACTACATTCTTTGGGTTGTTTCCAATGGCCATATCCCGGAAGGTGGGGGCAGAAAATTGGAATCCTTTGGGAATCACCATGCTTGGAGGGCTCTCTGTATCCACACTGGTGACCCTGGTGCTGGTACCGACGATCTATTATATGTTTGAGAAGAGGGTCAAGGGTCAGGAATAGGGTCAAGGGTCAAGGGACAAGGGTCAAGGATCAGGGGGCAAGGGATTGGGAGACTAGAGGGTGCATAACAAAGGCTTTAGACAGTTGGTCGCCTGGCAAAAGGCCCATGCCCTAACTGTCAAGATTTATCAAGTCACCAGAGATTTTCCAAGAGAAGAGCTTTTTGCACTTACGTCACAGATTAGGCGTTCAT
>Ga0307425_1001628_pt1 | contig 13265 bp, 11 predicted proteins | sample SalMarWE160330MG_FD_202152 | JGI IMG/M metagenome (GOLD analysis project Ga0307425, IMG submission 202152) | Salt marsh sediment microbial communities from the Plum Island Ecosystem LTER, Massachusetts, United States - WE1603-30 | ecosystem: Environmental > Aquatic > Marine > Intertidal zone >... | reverse complement strand
CAACGACTCCGTACAAAGGAAGGCCAAGCCGTTCTCCAATTGCAAGATAAAGAACGGACATACTCAGGCAATATCCTTGTTTTTTATCCATGACCGTGTGCAGAAAAAGGCTATTCGGATCGCTTGCTTCTGATATTGAACTAAATCCCAGCGTATCAAATAAATAATTGTTTATTACTGGAACCGCACTGAAATCTGCCCTGAGCTTCCTTTGTCTGAGGATTTCACGAATTTCCAGAGCCATTTCATCCAATCTCGACAGATATCTTCGGCCGTTCACCATTTCACTCCAGTACTCCGAGATAATCAAAGCAGCAGTTGCCAAATCAACATCATCTGCTCTGAGTCGAAGGACTTGCTCAATAGACCTTGCGTACAGACCCGCCTTGCCTTCATTAGCAAGGGGTACGTTCCGCTGTGCAAGCAGCGCCGGCGAGAAAAACAAAATACAAATTGTTACAGAAAAAATCTTTTTCATAGTTAATACATATTATATACTTTAATGCCGTTTTGTTCAATGCTATTCTTTGATGATGGGAGAAATATGATGGGTACCAAATACAATATTTCCGCGGACAAATTGTCTTATCGAACGCTCTCTATGAAGCCTGACACGTGGCGCAAGACACTTTTTATGTCGTCGTTGCTTCTCGGCGTCATCATCATCGGAGCATGTCATCAGGCCGGCACCGAGGATGTGACAAATGAACCAAAAATAGAGCCGGCTGCGCCGCCGGCCGAAATGAGTCTCTTCGACGGCAAAACACTCGGAAACTGGAAAATTACCGATTTCGGGGGCCAGGGAAAGGTCTATATCAAGGACGGCAGCATTTACCTCGAACAGGGCAACGATATGACCGGCATAACATGGGCCGGCCCGCTGGTACGCATGAACTATGAAATCACGCTGGAAGCCATGCGGGTCTCCGGCAGCGACTTTTTCTGCGGGCTAACATTTCCCGTCAACGATAATTGCTGTTCACTGATTCTTGGCGGCTGGGGCGGTTCGCTTTGCGGATTGTCCAATATCGATTACTATGACGCCGCCAACAACGAGACAACCAGGTTCGTTTCTTTCGAGAACGGCAAGTGGTACCACGTCCGCCTGCGCATCACGCCCAACCGGATCCAGGCGTGGCTCCAGGAGGAAGGAGAAGAGCCGCTCATCGATATGGATATAACCGGTCGAAAAATCGATACCCGGGCCGAAGTGGACCTGTCACAGCCGCTCGGCGTTGCGACCTGGCAGACCGCCGGAGCGGTTCGTAACATCCAGCTACGAAAGCTAATGGACTAAACAGACTCTTTATATTATACAGGAGATCCAAAATGCAAAGAGCGGTTGGAAAAGTCACTATTATTTGTCTCTGCTTATTTATCCTGATCTTTTCAAATTTGGCACTTTCAACACAATCAGGCACTTCTATCCTGGGTAATTGGATGAGCAAGCCGGGCCAATTCAAAATTGTGTTTAGAGTGTATCAAAATAAGAACGGATCATTCACTGCTTTTACAGATATTCCCGATGAGGAAGCATGGGAGATACCTGTAGATTTGACGTTATCCGACGGGTCTGTTGTGGGATTTGAGATATACAATATAAGGTGTACGTATGAAGGGAAAATCTCTAAAGATGGGCGGACAATCGAAGGTAAATTCAAAGGACCTGATGGCGGTGGTATGCCGCTCGTGCTCGATCGAGTTGAGAATCCTCCTGTTCGAACTTCAAAACGTCCTCAAGAACCGAAAAAGCCTTATCCTTACATGGAAAAAGAGGTCTTTTTCGAGAATAAAATAGATAATGTAAAGCTTGCCGGCACATTAACCCTGCCCGGTTCGAATGGTCCATACTCGGCCGTGTTACTCATATCCGGTTCCGGTCCCAACGACCGTGACGAACTTATCTGGGGGCACAGGGTATACCTGGTAATTTCAGATTACCTGACACGCCGGGGGATAGCCGTTCTCCGATATGACGACCGGGGAGTAGGTCGATCAACAGGTGACTATGATAAAGCAACTTTTGAAGAGTTCAAACGGGACGCTCTTGCCGGCGTTGAATATCTTAAAACACTACCGGAAATCAACGTCAAAAAGATTGGGATCCTCGGGCATAGCGAAGGGGGCGCGATTGCTCCCCTGGCAGCATCCGAATCACCGGACGTTGCCTATGTTGTGTTAATGGCTGCGCCTGGATTGAGCGATTTCGATGGATTGTTGGAACAGATTACAGATGGCTATAAGGCTAATGGGGCCGGGGAGAAGGCCATCTCTATCAAGCGCTCTATATTAAAAAATATTTTTTATGCCGTGAGGCAGGAAAATGATGCGAATTCGGCAAAAACAAAAATCCTGGAGATCCTCCAAAAGGCCAAGCCGGAATTAGCAAAACTCAGTGCGGATGAAAAGCGAAAGATAGAGCTTGAATCCGTGGACACTTACGACTTCAATTGGATGCTCTCGCCCGGTTTCAGTTCCATTCTGCGTTACAATCCGAAAGAAACTTTGCCTAAGGTCAAATGCCCGGTGCTTGCTATGAATGGAGACAAAGACACCCAGATGCCAAAAGAGAACCTGAAAGGGATTGCCGAAGCGCTTGAAGCCGGAGGAAATCATCAATATACTATAAAAGAGTTTCCTGGACTGAATCACCTTTTCCAAACAGCACAAACCGGATCGCCGTCTGAGTATGCCGGGATTGAAGAAACCGTATCTCCCACCGTGTTGAATATTATATCTGACTGGATACTAAAACAGACTTTGAAGTAATAAACAAAGAAAGACATACCAGACTCAATACTATTCAACTGCCGCTTCGTCGCTGATTGGCACTCCTGCCCCATGGCGTTTGAACAGTTCTATACGCATCCAGCGATTGCTCTTAAATCGCCAGCAGTTTGCCAAGCCAATCGTTATAATGCTGAGTGTCGCTGCGGTCCACGGCCCTAAAGCACCGAGGCCGGGGAACAGCTTAATAATACATAAGCTGCCGGCTCCCAGCACAATAATAACTCCAAAGGCCGAGACTGTTGCCAGCCAGAGTGTGTCGCCAGCCCCACGGAGCGAGCCGTTATAAATCAGTGTTGCGGCATCAAAGACCTGGTAGATTGCCGCCAGAACGAAAATTCTGATACCAATGGCGATGACCGTATCGTCTGAAGACCAGAACGCCATGATTGAGTTCCTGAAGATCAGAAGGCAAAGACCTATCAATCCCATGTAAACCAGTCCTATTCTCAAACATACGCTGGTCTGCTTGATTGCCACATCTTTTTTCCTCTCTCCTATCGACTTTCCCACAGCGGCGGTTAAAGCCGTCGCAAGGCCCACTACAGGCATAACCGAGACATTTACACATGAAAGAACGGCACTTGTGGCCGCCAGGGCGTCTTTTCCGAACCGGCCTACCATCCCGAACAGAATCACCCCCCAGAGCGCGATGTTCACCATAAGGCCGATCCCCGCGGGAAGGCCCACCTTGAGCAGGTCTTTCATTTTGGCAAAATCTATATTAAGACTATGCCTGCTCTGAAAGCTCGTATTAATGTCACCGATCAAAAAGACCGCCATTCGAATAACGGAACCGGCGGCAATCCCGATGAACGTCCCCCATCCGGCTCCGGCGATTCCCATTGCAGGAAAACCGAACTTGCCGAAAATCAACACGTAGTTGGCAGCAACGTTCACAATCTGCCCGACTATTGCCGAGTACATCATAACAATCGGCCGATGTACTCCCATGAAAAACTGGCTGCTCGCCCAGACAAAAACCGCCAACACCTGGACATAGAGCATAATCCGCAGGTATATAACCTCCATCACGGCAACAGCCGGCTCGTGACCCAGCATTTTGAATATCGCCGGCGCCGCCGGCCACATAATAGCCACGACAACAACCGAATACGCTAGACCCATATATATCGCCTGCCAGCAGTAATTCGAGCAGGCCTTTTTATCACCTCTGCCGAGACTCTGACTGACAAACGTATTAACACTGGTCATTACCCCGATTGCGAATGCGGCCGGCAAAAAACCTACATACCCAGCCGGGAGAATCGCCGCCAGCTCTTCGGTTCCAAGCCGCGAGACCATGAACCTGTCAACGAACTGCATGATAGTAAAGGAGATATGCGCAACGACCATCGGGGCCGCCAGCTTCAGCATGTATTTAAGTGAGGTCTCGTCTTTGGGCAAAGTTTGTGAAAATAAAGTCGATTTGTCAGTCATTAACGAAGACCCTGTTCGTTTAGATTCAGCTTCTTAAGCAGCGTATCGGCGGACATTCCCGAAACCTTCACGTGCTTGACCGGGCTGGTTGTACCGGAAATGATACTCACGGCGTTCTTTTTCACGCCGAGCTGTTTGGCTAAGAACTTAATCAGGCATTGATTGGCCTTGCCTTTTTCCGGCGCCGCAGAGACCTTGACCTTCAGCATCTCGTCGAGCAGTCCGCAAATCCGCGTCGGACCACTGCTGCCCGGTACAATCTTTGCGACGAAAACCGCACCCCCATTATGTTCGTCAATCTTCAGATTACCCATACCCATGTTTAGCCCCCAGGCCTGACCTGGAGGTAAATAAAACGTGCAAAATCCCAAATGTTGTTTAATCAATCTTCTCCCGCAGGTTCGAGCCGATAGCCAACTGCACATACTTTTCAATCTGCTCGGCAAGCTCGCCCAACGAGGCAAGCTGGAAATCTTCGTAATGACCCGGGATCAAATCGCCTTCCAGCGTCCTCTTGAAAATTCTAACGCGTATAATAGAAGGCAATCCCTCAGACTTCGTAAAATCGCTTTCTTTATGCTCGGTCAGCTCCACCCGCCAGTCCTCACTGATGAACACGAGGCACTTGCCGGTAAAAACCGCCATCGGAAAATAATCACGCAATAACTTGAGCGTTTCCATCAATCACCTGTTTATTACAATTTTTTACGAACAAAATAATCTTAGAATCTATCCGGTGTTGCCATATTAACAAAGACATCAAAAAATGCACGAATTTATTTGCCCGGTGGTGGTACAAATCAGCCGTCTCTATTTGTATAGTTCATGCCAGGCGTTCATTGTTCGCTTCAGGTTGTCATAGGCGTCGCCGCCTATGCCGTAGCCCTGGAATCCTATCGGGCCGGTGTAGCCTGAATCCCCGAGTGTTTTCAGGAAGCCTCGCATATCAAATGTGCCGTGGTCCAGCGTTTGAATCAGGGTCTTCCAGTCTTTGCCGCCGCTGTCTGCGCCGTTTATCGTGACCACGAACAAATACGGCATTGCCAGTTGAATCAGTGACTTCATATTCTTTTCGTCATCGACCATGAGCCAGTGACACAGGTTGAAAGTCACACCGACGTTTCTGCGATCCACCTTTTTCGCCACGCGAACTGCGTCTTCTACTTTTTCAACCCAGAAACCGGTATGGGGATAAAGTGCTACTCTGACATTGGCTACAGCAGCCATGTCCGCTACCTCCTGGAGGATTTTCTTGGCCCGCTCGTCACCAGCAGAATCAGAAGGTTTGTATCGCTTACTTTGAACGAACAGCCACAGCATTGCATTCCGGCCTCTCAGCACCTCGATTGTCTCTTTCAATTCCGGGCCGTATTTCGGTTGTTCGGGGTCGATGTTGACGCCGAGATAGACGGTAAAAAGTCTCAGGCCGTTCTTATCCAGCTCCTTTGCCATTTCGCTAAGCTCTTTGCCCGCCGTGCATCCAATTCCGACATAGCCTAATTCCTTAACCATTTCGACTTGCTCTTTTGCAGTTTGGTGTGCGGCGTCTTTCGTCGCCGTATCCATCGCAAAGAAAGGAAGCGGTCCGGCCGGCTCAATCCTGATATTGCGATACGCCACCGGCCCGTGGTCGCCCTGCAACATTAGCGGCCCGGTCGGTTTCTCTTCATTGTAAGCACTGGCCACCGTCGGCCCGGTCAGTTCCACGTCCTCGTGGACAACTATGCCATTGTGTACCACCTTCTCGAACCGCGCATTCGAAACTTTTCGTCCGGCCTCATCGAAACGCGATGCTCGAAAAATGACATCGAACGTTTGCCACTGTCCCGGAGCTTTTGATGCGTTGACTCGCGGCGAATGACCTTCGAAACCTTTCTCACTTCTGCTTTCATCCCACCGCTGATAAATGCCGCCGCACTCGATGCCGGGGTATTCGTCCTTCTCAACGCCGTAGCTGTCATATATCTGAATCTCGTACCGGCCCATAAAATACACGCCGGAATTGGAGCCTTTTGAAATCATAAATTCAATGTGTGCATTGATATCCCCGAACTCCGCCTTGCTGAGAAGATTTGATGTTCTGCCCTCAGGCCCGTTGAAGATAACTCCTGTCCCCGGCTTCGTGCCAAGCATCTTTTCATTCGCCTGGTCCATGAATGCTTCACCCACAACCTGCCATTGCCCTGTATCGCCACGCCACGCAGAAAAATCGCTTCCTGTCAAAGTCACCCGCTGTGCGTTTACATCCGCTCCTAACACAAAGCCCAAAACAAGTAATAAAATTAGATAACATCTTTGCTCTCGGCCTTTCATAATCCGCCCCTTCTCAATCATAAATCGTAAATAGTAAATCATAAATCTTATATTCTCCACGGGCTGCGCATCGACCGTGACAGCATCCGGTTGGCCTGATCATCGTTGATAAACCGTTCCTTCTCCGGGTCCCATTGAAGTTTTCGCCCTAACAGCATAGAGATATTGCCGATGTGTGCAATTGTGAAGCATCGCTGTCCTATCTCCGGCGGAAAATAGCAGTCTTTACGGGATTTGACGCAATCGAGAAAATTCCGCTGCTCGCCGGCCTGACAGGTATAAAGATGAATCTCATTCGGCCCAATCACCGAATTCAGGATGGATTTCGGCTCAGCCTGCAACGGCGCCCTCCAGCCCCGGTTGCCGATCCAGCCCTCGGAGCCTTCGAAGCGCAGGCTCGGCGTGCCTGATGTCACGATCAATTTCACACCGTCGTCATATTTGTATTCGATGTGAAATTCTTTGGCAGTGTTATAAAGCCCATCCAGCCAGAATTCGCCTTTACCCTCGACCTCGACAGGCCCTGTATGCTCGCTGTTGTTTCCCCACTGGGCGCCGTCGAGCAGATGCGCGCCCCAGTCGGTCAGCATACCGCCCGAATAATCCTGAATCCATCGGAAGTTCCAGTGACAGCGGCCTTTCGTATATGGCGCCCACGGCGCCGGGCCCACCCACATGTCATAATCGAAACCATCCGGCACCGGCATCGGTGTCGGGTCACCCGCCGTGTCCGGCCCGCTTGGCAGCTCGACGCGAATCGTATGGACCTTGCCGATCCGGCCGTTGCGGACCAGCTCACACATCCGGTGATACTCGTATACCGACCTGTCCTCGGTAGACCATTGAAAGACCCGGCTGTAACGCTGCATCGTCTCGCACAGCACCCGGCCCTCTTCTATGGTCAGCGTCGGTTTTTCGCACTCGACGTCTTTGCCCGCTTTGGCCGCGGCGATGGAAATCGGTACATGCCAATGGTCCGGCGTCGAAATCATTACGGCATCAATGTCACTGCGAGCAAGAATCTCACGGAAGTCTTTATAAGCCGCACAATCTTTATTGACGTATTTGTTATTGACTGCGTCGAGACCCTGCTGCAGATGAACAGGGTCCACGTCACAGACGGCAACAGCCTGGGCATCAGGTTGTGGAAGGAAACTCTTGAGATTCATGTCGATGCCGTGACTGCCCGTGCCGATGAATCCAATCGTAATCCGTTCACTGGCCGCGACCGAACCTGCGTTACCAAGCGCCGAAGAACGAACCAGATAAGGAAATCCCATAGCGGCAGCAGAAGCGCCCGCCGCTCTTTTCAAAAAAACCCGTCGATTAATATGTCCCTGCTTCATAACAAAACCACCTAACAATAAACAATAGTCAATAGAAAATAGTCAATGTCACACTCGCCACGGGCTTCTCATAGTCCGTGACAACATCCTGTCGGCCTGGTCATCATCGATGAACCGCTCGGCGTCCGGGTCCCACCTCAAATCTCTTTCCAGCCGCATGGCGATATTGCCCAGATGTCCGATTGTGATGGAGCGGTGTGCAGTCTCAATCGGGGCGACCGGCTCATTCCGCGAAATCACGCAGTCGATGAAATTCCCGGCGTGGTTATCGCTTTGGTACAGGTGAATCTCGTCCGGCTTGATGACCGATTCGAGCAGCGACTTCGGATTCGCATCGTGACGTCCGCGGTCTGCCCAGACCCAGCCTTCGTTGCCCTCGAAAGTCACGCCGCCGCGCACTTTATTCGAAACGATGAGTTTGACGCCGTTCTTGTAGATACACTCGAAATAGAAACTCCTGGCCGTATTATACAATCCATCCCTGGCGAACTCGCCTTTTGCGTTTTTAATCTCAACCGGTCCGGTTTTTTCCGTGCCCATGCCCCACTGGGCGATGTCGGGATGATGGCCGCCCCAGTCGGTGACCTGCCCGCCGGAGTAATCGAGTATCCAGCGGAAGTTCACGAAGCAGCGGGCCGGGCAGTAGGGGGCGTACGGCGCCTGACCTAACCACATATCATAGTTAAATCCGTCCGGCACCGGTTCGGGCTTGTCGCGATTACCATGTTTCGATATATCCGGCGTCCCGCCCGGAAGGCCGCACTTGACGGTCTGGAGCTTGCCGATCCGCCCGTTTCGCACCAGCTCGCAAGCCCGGCGGAAATTGTGGTCCGAACGCTGTTGACTGCCCGTCTGAAAAACGCGCCCGTAACGATGGACCGCGTCACTCATCGCACGCCCTTCGGGGATAGTCAGCGACAGAGGCTTTTCGCCGTAAATGTCTTTCCCGGCTTTTGCCGCCTCGATAACCGCAATCGAATGCCAGTGGTCCGGCAGGGCGATCAGGACGGCGTCGATATCGTCGCGGGCCAGCAGATCGCGAAAGTCTTCGTAGGCCCTGCAACCTTTATACGTACCAGGTGCGCTCGTGCGGGCGTAATGTTCCGTGACAATTCTCTTGGCCGGCTCTCGTCCGCCGATGCGGTTGTCCCAGTAGCCTGCGCTTTCGCGGTTGACGTCACAGACAGCGACAATCTGCACCCGTTTGTCCTGCAGAAAGTCATTCATGTCGTTGGTGCCCTGGTTTCCCGTGCCGATACAGCCCATTATAATCCGGTTGCTCGGTGCAACGCCGCCCGCTCCACCCAGCGCTGAGGAACGGACAATGTACGGCAGTGCCAGGCCCGTCGTGCCCACCGCTGCTACATGCTTGAAAAAAGTCCGACGTGTGATTGTATGATTCATTTGCGTCCTCATTAAAGGCTCAAAAGCCCAGGGTTTTCCTGACATAGACCCGGCTCATCCTGAAACTGTCTCGCAGGGTCCGGGTTGGTTTAAAGTTGCTTTCATGGGCAAGCTCGATCACGGCATCGCCGGAGAATCCGACTGCGTGCAAAGCCCGGCCAATGGCGACATAGTCCATATCTCCTTCGCCCACGGCCTCGGACCACGTTCCGTCAGCGTTCTGGTCTCGGATGTGCAGGAACACGATCTTGTCGCCGTAGGTCTGGATGAAATCCACCGGATCGACGCCGCCACGTACAAGCCAGTTGAGATCTGGACCTAGTTTAACTTCCGGAATCCGTGCGAGTGTCCCGCGCAGATCGTGCATATCGTTTTCCACTTCGTACGTGTGATTGTGCAGATTCAGTTCGACGCCGTTGTCGTGGCAGAGCTTGATGATCCGGCGCAGAAGTTCCGCCTGTGCATCCAATTGTTCGGCTGTCTTGGCTTGCGGCGCTTTGCCCACAGACGTGCCAAGCGTCCGCCCGCCCAGCTTAGCCAGTCGTGTCACGACAATACGAGCGTCTTCAAAAACGACTTCATGCTGCTTCCGGTCCCACATTGCTCCGCCGAAGGACGTGCCAATGACGGGCAGATTGTGCTCGTTCGTGAGTCCTTTGATGTGCTCGACCGCGTCGGGATAGCGCAGCGCCGTGTGCATCAGCTCGATTCCATCCAGGCCCGCATAACTCATGTCGGCGAAGATCTGGTCCAGCACGGGATAGATGTCGTAGTTCGGCTGCGTCGCCGCATAGACCCAAGGGTGGCCTCCGACAGGTACTTTTTTCTGTGACCTTACAGCGGTCTGTGTGCTTCGGCAACTCAATCCGAGAATCCCGCCTGTCGCCATACTCAGCACGGTTGCCGCGCCGGAGCCAAGAAAACGGCGTCGATTAATTGTAGTGGTTTTTGTCATTATTCAGGTACCTCCCAAAATGCTCTTAATACGGGAGCTTAGAAAGACAGCAGCAACTGCCAGATGTACATATTGCCGAGAGCGTCGATGTCTTCCCAGATTTTTTGAATCATGGCCGGATCGCCCGTGATTTCGGGCAGGTCTTTGACTCGCTGTTCCCACGGAAAACATACGCCCGGTTTGATCTTGGGAATTTTCCGGCCCGTTATACCCGTGACTTTCTTGCGCGACTCCACAGACGAGGGCAGATCGCATGGCGGCGTTCCGCTCGGAGGCTCGTAGCTACCGGATGAATAGACGCCGTGCTCGCGGCAGGTCTGAGTCATTACCTTCATGTTCTCGACGTTGGTGTCGTCCTGCATAATCGCACCGGCGTCCATTATATAGCCGCCATCTTTGGCAACTTCCTTTATTACCCGCAGGCAGAACTCGCGCACCTTCTCGGGCTTGCCATAGCTCAGCATCATATTCGGGATTCCGCCGCTGATGGCGAACTTGTCGTGCAGCGCGCGATGTACTTCGAAGATATCGTCCTGGTCGCAGTGATAAACGATGCTGCGATCCGGCAGCTCGCGAAACGTATCGAAGTGATATTTCCACCTGCCCTCGGCGTAAAAGAGAGTTTGGTGGCCGTTCTTCCAGAATTCCTCGATGCAGGGCTTGAGCGTGGGCCAGTAGTGGGACGCGAATTGTTTCGGATTGAAGAACGGCACACATCCGCGGTGCATCCAGTAGCCGATAGGAACCTGGTTGGTCTGATCGGCGGTCGTAAGGCCCACGTGCACTAAGTGCGGGATGAGAGCTTCACATGCCTTGAGCACCTTTTTGGGCTGGGTCTCCATGTCGTGTACCAACCCCAGGTAACCTCGCATCTTGTCGGCGATAATATCGAACGGCGCCTTGAAGATGCCGGCGATGGCCGAACCCGTACCGCACTCGGATTTTAAGCGGGCGATTTGCGGACCGAATGCATAGAAGTATTGCAGCATTGCCATCGCGCTCTTGACCAGTGCCAGGTTATTACGATAGGTGGAAGCTTCGCCGATTTTGCTGACCTCGGTAGAGACACGAGGCAGCCATATGTTATAAAGAAAGCCAGTCGGATCGTCGATCAGGGCGTCGTATTCGTCTGCCTTCATGAAGGCTTTATCCTCCGGTGGCTCGATGTAGTTGAAACCGACAGTATGCGGAATACCGATGCCCGGAATGCCGTAGTAGCGAAGCCCCGCCGCCTGGGCAAGGCCCGTCCAGACATAGACCATATTCGCGACTACGGCGTCCCAGTCAAAGTCCTTTGCGCACTTAACCACCGCCTCGAAGGCCATGTTGTAATCATGCGCCACATCCTGGCACGTATATCCGGCGTATTTCGCTGTAAACTCGGCAACAAACGGCCGAATCGGAATCATATCCGGCTTTTCATTCCGCATCGCAGTGATATAACGCTTCATTCGCTCGTTGTATAATTGCTCGGTATCTTTGGCCATTTTGCTTTGCTCCTTTTATTATTGGTCCGGATTTTTCAAACGTCTAATTTATACCCGCCGTCCCAAAAAAGTCAAACGGCCAACGGCCTTGGTACACATAAAAGACAATACAAAAATAACCCAACTCCTCCAAAATATCAAGCAATACACAATATAATAAATCTGAAGGCATCTGGCTATTCGTCATCCTGAGCGGAGCAGTTGGGTGGCAGCCTCATCTCGATTTCGTTTACCGGGATGGGGATGGCCGATATTGTTCCATGAGATATGTTTTTTTCCTGTTGTTTTCCCCTTCATGCCATGTTATGATCTTTGCCGTAAGTGAAGAATACTGGATTTGGCGAGTGACCGGGACCGATGATACCGCTGTTACGGTGATTTTCAAGAATCCAGAACACAAATATATTGACTGGAGAACCATGTCATGACATATCAGGCTGAAACGAGGAACATGGCTCTTTTCTGCGACTTCGAGAACGTCGCTTTGGGTGTTCGCGACGCAAAATACGCCCAATTCGACATTGGCAAGGTGATCGAGCGGCTCCTGCTCAAGGGCAATATCGTAGTCAAGAAGGCTTACTGCGACTGGGCCCGCTACGAAACATTCAAATCAGCAATGCACGAAGCGTCCTTTGAGTTGATCGAGATCCCCCACCTGCGCCAGTCGGGCAAGAACTCCGCCGATATTCGCATGGTTGTGGACGCGCTAGACCTTTGCTATACGAAAGAGCACGTAGATACCTTCGTCATTATCAGTGGTGACTCTGATTTCTCCCCACTCGTCAGCAAGCTGCGGGAGAACAACAAAATCGTAATCGGTGTCGGCGTCAAGAATTCGGCCTCGGACTTGTTGGTTGCAAACTGCGACGAGTTTATCTATTACGATGACCTCGTCCGCCCTCAGCCGCCCCGCAGGAGAGCCGCCGACAGGCAGACAGTCCGCAAGCCGGCAAAGGGCCCGGTTGCCAAAGCCGTCAAGCCGGCCGCAGATAAGAAACAGGAGGCGTGGGATCTGATTGTCGAGACCTACGAGGCCCTGGTTGAGGAACGCGGGGAGGGGGAGAAGATTTGGGGTTCCATGATCAAGCAGACCCTGAAGCGTCGCAAGCCCGGCTTCAGCGAATCCTATTACGGCTTTAGGTCTTTCGGCCAGATGCTGGAGGAGGCGGGAGCACACGGAATCCTCGAGCTGGAACGTGAAGAAAAGTCGGGCGGCTTCATCATAAAGAGTTGCCAGGCCCCGTAACGGCCATTACGCTGATGGACTATCAGCCCGTTTAATGCCGCAGAGGCAGCATCGCGCCGGTTGCCATGGGCCGAACTAAGGGATCGACGGCGGCCAGTAACGCTTGCGGCCTTAGCGGCATGTCATCACCAATGTTCGACATGGAAGATGTATTAGGCGAACTTGTTTTCTTTCTATTGCTTTGCCCGACGTGCCACGCTATAATTTTCGTTTTAAGCAACGTAAACTCCGATGTGGCGAGTGACTGAGACTGTTGGACAGATTTACAGGAAGATATGGCAATTCCT
>Ga0307425_1001627_pt1 | contig 13283 bp, 12 predicted proteins | sample SalMarWE160330MG_FD_202152 | JGI IMG/M metagenome (GOLD analysis project Ga0307425, IMG submission 202152) | Salt marsh sediment microbial communities from the Plum Island Ecosystem LTER, Massachusetts, United States - WE1603-30 | ecosystem: Environmental > Aquatic > Marine > Intertidal zone >... | reverse complement strand
CACCATGAGTTTGAGGTTTACCGTTTTTTTTAGTCCGCCCATTAAAGGGTCTGCCAAGGCGATTATGGCGCGTGCGAATTCTGGAGCCGCAATCATAACCTCTTTCGTGGCTTTCTTCAAAACCTCCTCCAGCTTGCTTAGAACCGCCTGCTGCCCCCGCAGTATCAGCATGTCCGGGTGCTCCACTAGTTCCCGCTTCTCGTACATGGGCTGCAGTTCCTCAGCCACAGTGCTTTCCCAGCTTTGGTACTTATCTTCAAGCCGAAGCTTCGTGAACGAAGCAGCCTCAACGGGGGGAACTGGGTAATATTTGAACGGGCGACTTTCGGAGCTTTTAACCCAGCCCTTCTGCTTAAGCGAGTTCAGAACTTCATAGATTTTTGAGTAGGGAACAGCAGCCTCTCGGCTGACCTCCATAGCGGTCATCTGCCCGCCTTCCAGGAGCACGATGTAAGCGTCTATCTCGTAGGCGTTCAAGCCCATTTCCCGCAGGGTATCGCGGGTGTTTTCGCTGATTGACATCTTGATTCCCCTCAATCACCTTAGGAAACGTTTGGAAACATTTATGACCGTTTTCGCTCTTAAGCCCTTCGAAAAGCCCAGTCACCGAAAGGTGTAGTGAAAAACATGAACGAAATTAAGGATACGAAAAGCATTTGCCCCGAATGCTTGAAAGTTTTAGACGCCTCGATTTTTGAGGAAGACGGCAAGGTTTACATCAAAAAAGAGTGCCCTGAACACGGAGCCTTCCAAGAGTTATACTGGTCGGATTATGACCAATACTTGCGGGCTGAAGAACTCAGGTACGACGGCGACGGAATGAACAACCCGCGCACAGAAACCGTCAACGGGTGCCCATATGACTGCGGCATATGCCCAGAGCACAAATCCCACACCGCGCTTGCCATAATCGACATAACGAACAGGTGCAACCTCACATGTCCAGTCTGCTTCGCGAACGCCGCGGCAGCGGGCTACGTGTACGAACCCACTAAGGAACAGGTGACAGGAATGCTGGAGAACCTGCGCGCCAATGATCCCGTGCCAGCCACGGCGCTTCAGTTCAGCGGCGGCGAACCAACAATCCGCAACGACCTGTTCGACTTTATTCGAAAAGCAAAAGAACTCGGTTTCCGCCACGTGGAAGTCAATACGAACGGACTTCGACTCGCACAGAGCGTTGATTACTGCAGAGAACTGAAAGAGGCGGGAGCAAGCACCATATACCTGCAATTCGACGGTTTAACACCAGAGGTTTACAAGTTCATCCGCGGCGTTGACCTACTTGACACGAAGATGAAAGCTATTGAAAACTGCCGCCAAGCAGGCATACACAGCTTAGTCTTGGTGGTCACGCTAGTAAAAGGAGTCAACGACAGCCAACTCGGCGACATCATAAACTTCGCGGTAGACAACTTCGACGTGATAAGATGCATAAACGTTCAACCCATCTCCCTCTGCGGACGCCTGCCCCAAAAAGAACGCGACCGCATGCGCATCACAATCCCCGACTTCATGCGCCTCGTCGAGGAACAAACCGAAGGCAAAATCAAGGTCTCAGACTTCTATCCCGTGCCCACGGTTGTTCCAGTTTCGAAAGCTGTAGGCGCGCTCCAAGACAAGCGGTACGTGGAGTTCACGGCTCACCCACACTGCGGCATGGCTACGTACCTCTTCGTGGAAGACGGCAAAATCACGCCGATTACCCGTTACGCTAACGCAGACAAGTTTGTTGGAGCCATGAAAAAGGTTTACGCGGACGCCTCAGCAGGAAGCAAGAAAAAAGCCAAACTTCGCCTGCTCGGAGCAGCGAGGCACGTGAAATTCAGTTTTCTGAGAAAATACCTCTTAAGAGTGCTGACGGAAGGAAGCTACCAGTCCTTGGGCGACCTGCAAAGGAAAACAATCCTACTTTCCTCCATGCACTTCATGGATCCGTACAACTTCGACCTGGAACGCGTACAGCGCTGCGTGATCCACTACGCCGTCCCAGATGGCCGCATAATACCGTTCTGCACCATGAACTCCATCCACAGACCCGAAGTTGAAAGAAAACTCGGCGTCCCAATCAAAGAGTGGAAGAACAGGCATAAAGTTGAAATAACCCAGCCTTTATAGTTCAGCAACCGACTAGTCTATTGAAGTGAAAAAAATGGGTGGAAAAAAGAAACTCGGTCTGAAACAAATGGAGCGCATGCAGGAAAAAAGAGACGAAGAAGACAAAGCTAAAGATAAGAAGAAAGAAAAGGCCGCACCAAGGGAAAGAAGAACCATAGGAGTAGCACCTCCAGACGCCAAAAACCCGAAGAACATTAACGAAGTAAAGAAGATGAACGTTTTGACACCTTACGCCGTGGCTTCAAGATTCAACATACGAATAAGCGCAGCCAAAGATTTCTTGGAGCAACTGGAACAAAACGGCGCTGTGCAACTGGTCTCAGGAAACCACAACATAAAAATATACAAACCCGCACCCGCTTAATTTCAAAGGCAACGTTAAACTTTTTTCAAATTTTCACCGTCGAAAAATGGAGTAAGCAACTTGAAGTTTCCAGAAAGAGTTTACACCGAGAAAGAAGTCAAGACCGCGCGAGAGCTCATAAAAGAAGGCTATAAGCACGTTCTAACAGTAGAAGGAAGCCCGAAATTCAAGCAAAAAGTCGAAGAAACTCTCGAACTGGTGAAAACCGCGGGGTACTACGAGTTTTTAAGGACTTACATCAGGCAGATAAAAGAAATTGACGGGATAACTCAGCTTCGCGAAACAGAAGCGGGGATATGGGCGAACAAGTTTGCGGTTGAAAATCCCGTTGACGCCGCGAGCCTCCTCATTCAAAAAGTCAATCAGATGAAGGAGTACCTTGAAGGTGAACTTTATTACGGAGGAAACGCGGAAAAGCGTTCAGTTGAAAAACGCATACAATTCTTGGAAGTTTTAAAAGAAAAGAGCCAAGACGAAAACGTGAAAGAAGAGTGCGCACGATTCCTGCAGATGTGGGAGGACAGCTCACTAGCCTACTAACCTAGCAGCTCAACCTTAATTGTGGCGCCGCTTTTAACCTGTTTAAACAGCTCCAGATTCTTGGTGATTTTCCCCAAAATGTTCACTTGACTGTAAGGCTGCGAGTCACCAAAAAACACGCATAAAGCGCTTCCCATGGGCCAAAAAGCTATGGCTCCAGTTTCCACAGTTGGTTTAGCTTTTTCTTCGCCGATTTTAACTGGAATTTCAAAGTAAACCTCTTCTTTCCATAAAGCGGCCCTGCCTTCAACAGGAATTTTTCGAACAATCGTGTCCACTGTTCTGGGCGCCAAAAACCTAACAAGCTCTCCTTCCGCTTCACCTACGCCCTCAAGCAAGAATCGTACCTTAACTCGTGAAATATCTTCCTCATCAGCCAATTGTTTCACGCACCCCTTGAGAAAATCGTCCAACACTTCTTCGAAACAGACAACCTAGTAATAAAAAGCATATTTAACTCTTACAGTCTACTCATCCACTTTGCAATTCAAGTGCGGCAATGAAGCACTAAACAAGTGATCCACGTGGACCTTTACGCTGAAGCTTGCTACAAGAGATCAAGAAGCGTCTTGCCAATGTAGTCCACCTGCGCTTCCGTGACGCCTGGATGGATAGGCAAAGAGAAAACCTGCTGCGCTGCCTTTTCCGTTTCAGGCAGTGAGCGCTCACCGAAATTCTCGCGGTAAAAAGGCATGAGGTGCACGGGATGTACGTAGTACGCTGCGGTGCCTATGTCCTTTCGCCGAAGTTCTTCTACAATCCTGTTTCGTTCGCTTTCTGCGGCATTTTGAAGCCTAACCGTGTAGAGATACCAACTGTGCCGCCGTTCTTCTGATTCTTCGGGCAACTTCAGCCTGTCTGACGCCGCAAGCACCTCAGTCAGCCTTTTGGCGTTTTCCCGCCGCTTAGCCACAAAACGAGGCAACTTTTCTAACTGCACAATACCTATAGCGGCTTGTATCTCTGACATGCGATAATTGCAACCTAACATCAAAGAAGCATACTTGGCTTTTTCCCCGTGGGTTCTTATCAAACCCAAAGTCTCCGCTATCTCATCAATGTCCGTTGTCACGACACCGCCCTCGCCCGTGGTCATGTTCTTGCTCGCGTAAAAACTCCAGCAAGCAGCGTCAGCAAAAACTCCTGCAGGCTTCCCCGCGTAGGTTGCGCCGTGAGCTTGAGCGGCATCTTCCACAACAGCCAAATCGTGTTCCCCAGCGACCCTTCGTATAGGCTTGATGTCAGCGGACAAACCGTACAGGTCAACGGGCACCACCGCTTTGGTTTTTTCTGTCACATTCTTTTCGATTTCATCGGGAGAAACGTTGTAAGTGTCGGGGTCTATGTCGGTGAAAACGGGTTTGCCGCCAGCCATCACCACCGCCTCGGCGGTAGCCACGAAGGTAAAGCTGGGCAGTATTACCTCGTCGCCTTGCTTCACGCCCGCCGCCACTATGGCGGAGTGCAACGCGGCAGTGCCAGTGTTCATTGCAATAGCGTGTTTTACACTGACGAATTTTGCGAAGTTTTTCTCGAATTGTGTGACCGCGGGACCCGTGCCAAGTGCGTTGGTCAATTGGCCGCTTCTCATGACTTTAACGACGGCTTCGATTTCTTCTTCGCCGATTTTGGGAAGGTTTATTGGAATCAAGTTTTCAGCCTCAAGTTAACAACAGATTACTGTCATAAAGGTCTATATTTCCATTTGCCACTGAACCGACGGCTTACTCAACTCGCATCTCGTGTTCAATGCTGTAGTCGGCTGCAACTTTCATTCTGCGCTCTCGGAAAGCAGCATCTAAGCTTGGGTCTCCAGTGTCTGCCCTCAGAGTCTTCACGCTTCTCAATTTGCTTTCGGTCGCGACTACGATTATGTTGTCCAATCCTACGCGGCGGATTACTCGGGGGCTTATCTGCTGGTTTCCCCTTCCGAAAATGAAGCCTTGACCCCCAATGGGCGTGACGATGATCTGCACGCGCTTTCCGGCTATCGCCTCCAAGATTTGCTTCTCGTTTACGTCATTAGCCACCAGTTTCTTGTTGTGGAAAAGGTCCACGCCTAAAAGAGTCTTTTTCGCGTCCAAGAGGTCGCCGATAGTGCGGGTTGTGGTGCCTGGACCGATTATGTATATCACGTCAGGTTTCATGTTTTCGATGATGTATATCGCGATAGCTGCTTGGTTACGCAGTTCACTTTCGGTCATTGGACTTGCCAACTTATTTGCTTGAATCAAGTGAGGCTCGTAAGGAGCAAGCACGTACCCATAGAGTTCAGCGGAAACACGACCTTCCCTGAAGGCTTTTTCGTCAACATCCATCACATCTGCTTCCCGAAGGGGCAACGCCTCATACAGAAACCTCATCACCACTCTAGCTGCGGCTTGAGGGTTCACTGCGAAAACAGCGCTGTGCATCTTAACCCCTGTTGGAACACCAAGCACGGGAAGAGACATGCTGACCGCCGTTAGTACGTCTCTGGCTGTCCCGTCTCCGCCACAAAAAACCAGAAGAGCAACGTCTGCATCCGCCATTTTCTTGGCGATAGCTACCGTGTCTTCAGCGTTTGTTTCTTTCTTTCGCTCCCCGAGAACCGTATAGGTGAAACCAGCGGTTTTGACTTCGTCTTCTCCCATGCTTCCAGCCCCCACAAAAAGCCGTACGCTATTCTTAACAAGATTCAACTCGTGGAGAAAGGTTTCCGCCCTTACTGGCGCCACTGGCTTCGCCCCAAGAGATATCGCTTGATTAACGATTGATTTTCCATCTGTTCCTTTGAGCCCGACAGCCCCACCCATTCCAGCCACAGGATTAACAATCAAGCCTATTGTTTTTGTTGGAAGAGAACTAGCTGTGTTAGACGAGGGATTGTTTTCGGTGTTCATAAACGACACCAGACGACTCTTATCTTACTCTACACGTGAATAAAAGTTAATGACCAAGCCAGAATGGCAAAGCGTTGAAACTGTAGTTAAAAAAAATTCAATTGAAGAAAAATAGGATGAGAGACTGCGGCTCTTACCAATTTTTAGGCGCGTTAGAGCGGTTCGCAGCTTATGTATTTCTTGTTGACGTCTTCCAGCCAAGGATAGAGCTTACGGAGTTTCTCCATGGATTCTGCCACTTTCTCCGCAGGATACTCGTATGGTTGCAGTCTACCGTTGAAGTATTCATCATAGGCTTGCATGTCGAAGAAGCCGTGACCGCAAAGCAAAAAGAGAATGGTTTTTTCTTCCCCGGTCTCCTTGCATCTTAAGGCTTCATCGATTGTAGCTTTTATGGCGTGAGACGGTTCGGGTGCTGGTATGATGCCTTCGGTTCGGAGGAAAAGTTTGGCTGCGTCAAATACCTCTATCTGGTTGTAGGCTTGAGTTTCCAGCTGGTTCTCTGACGCGAGTATGCTTATGGTGGGGGCTATTCCGTGGTAGCGCAGTCCACCTGCGTGTATCGGTGCTGGGATAAAATCGTGACCCAAGGTGTGCATCGGAACCAGCGGAGTTATTCTCGCTGTGTCTCCGTGATCGTATTTGTATTCTCCCTTGGTGACCTTTGGGCAAGCCGTGGCTTCTGTGGCTACGAAACGCGTGTTTTTCGGTGCTTTTCCAGTAACTTTGTCGTAGTAGAACGGCCAGAATAGCCCAGAGAAACTGCTTCCGCCTCCTATGCAGCCGTACATCACGTCTGGGTAGTCTCCCGCGATTTCTAGCTGTTTCTGAGCTTCCAAACCTTCAACCGTTTGGTGCAGCAAGACATGGTTGAAGACGCTGCCTATAGTGTATTTGGCTTCTTTCTCGTGGACTAAAGCGTCTTCCACGGCTTCACTGATTGCAATTCCCAGACTACCCGTGCTGTCAGGGTCTTCTGCGAGGATTTTTCTGCCGCTTTCGGTTTGTTTGCTGGGACTTGCGTAACATTGTGCTCCAAAAGCTTCCATAAACATTTTTCTATAGGGTTTCTGGTCGTAGCTCGCTCTAACCATGTAGACAGTGGCTTTCATTCCAAACATAGCGGCGGCGAATGATAAGGCTGACCCCCATTGCCCTGCTCCTGTCTCGGTGGTCAAGCGTTCGGTGCCTTCCTTCAGGTTGTAGTAGGCTTGGGCAACCGCAGTGTTGGGTTTGTGGCTTCCTGCAGGGCTGACCCCTTCGTACTTGTAATAGATTTTCGCGGGAGTCTTCAGAGCCTTCTCAAGTCCAGTGGCTCTAAAGAGTGGTGTTGGCCGCCACATTCTGTAGATTTCGCGCACTTCCTCAGGAATGTCGATCCATCGGTCTTTACTCATTTCCTGACCGAGAATCGCCTTGGGAAATATTCTCGGAACAATTCCTGCTCCAGGTTCCTTTGTCTCGGCGTCTATAAAGGGAGGGAGCGGTTTAGGCAAGTCGGGAGTGATATTGTACCATTGTTTTGGTATCTCATTTTCGTCTAGAAGTATTTTTTTAGTCGGCACGGTGTTTCCTTCCGTTTTGTGTTCTCAGTAGGAGCTTGACAAGCACATTTATACTTTACTGTACACAAATGTACATGAAGGAACGCGTCTCATGTGGAACACAATCAAAAAGCACCTGCAAGAATATCCCGAACGCCTCAAAGTAGCGCAGGTTCTCGTAGAGAACGGCCTAACCGCAAAAGACGGAAAGATTTACCTAAACCAAATCGAGATCCCACCGGTGCGCATCGCAAAAGCCGCTGGAGTAGACAGACGCACCGTAAACGAGACGTTAAACACCATCAAAGCCAACCGCGAACTCAGATTGATCTTTGAGGATATGCGGTCGGCTGGGCACTCGTTGAAAGAAATAGCGAAACCCCTGAACTTAGGCGTTGTTGAAATAACCCCCGTCGACGCAAAAACAGCAGGCATCTTAGCTAAGTCAGCCACAATACTCTCCGAAGCCGGCTTAAGCATCAGACAAGCAATTGTGGACGATCCAGAACTCTCCCCAGAACCTAAACTGACGCTGATTGTGGAGAAAAAAATTCCTGGTGAATTAATTTCCGAACTGTTGAAAATCAGAGGTGTAGCCAAAGTCGCTGTGTACTAAGCTAAACCGCCATCCGATTGAATTGCGTGAAAACACTAAATAAATTATGGTAAAAGTTCAGCTTTAGCTTAGTTCGGCACGCATCTTCTAGAAAAACTTATATGGCAATGGTGTTTTGTTGTTGTGCGCATTACAGGAGGTTATCTTGATTTGTCAGCACCTGCACAAGCTGGCGGGGTGCCAGTTCTCGTATTAAGGGAGGGTTCAAATCGGTCTCGCGGAAGAGAGGCTCAGCACGCAAACATAACTGCTGCGAAGATTGTGGCGGAAAGTGTGAGAAGCGCCTTAGGTCCTAAAGGCATGGATAAGATGCTTGTTGACAGCTTCGGCGACGTGACAATAACAAGCGATGGCCGCACCATCTTGGATGAAATGGACATTCAACATCCAGCAGCCAAGATGCTGGTCGAAGTCGCCAAAACACAGGACAATGAAGCAGGCGACGGAACCACATCCGCCGTCGTAATAGCAGGCGAGCTTCTAAACAAGGCTGAAGAGCTAATAGACAAAAACATCCACCCAACCATAATAATTGATGGATACAAACTAGCCGCAGAAAAAGCGCTTGAAACCCTCGAGAAAATAGCCATACCAGTGGACCTGAAAAAGCAGGATTACCTAAAGAAAGCCGCCATAACTTCCATGGCAAGCAAGATCGTGGCTGCATACAAGGAATACTTGGCGGATATAGCGGTCAAAGCAATGCTGGAAGTCGCAGAAAAAGAAGGCGACACATACAAGGCGGACGTGGAAGACGTCAAGATTGAAAAGAAAACAGGCGAATCCCTTAGCGACACAAGCCTTATAAACGGCATAGTTTTGGACAAAGAAATCGTGCACTCGGGAATGCCTAAGCGAGTGGAAAAGGCCAAAATCGCATTACTGGACGCTTCTTTAGAAATTAAGAAGACAGAGTTCGACGCGAAAATAAACATTGAGACCCCCGATCAGATTGAAGCGTTCCTCGACCAAGAAGAAGCCATGCTCAAGGGCATGAGCGAAAAAATCATAGCCGTAGGCGCAAACGTTATCATATGCCAAAAAGGCATCGATGACATGGTCCAGCACTTCCTTGCTAGAAGAGGAATCGTAGCCATTCGAAGAGCGAAGAAGTCAGACATGGAAAAACTCGCAAAAGCTACGGGTGGAAAAATAGTAACCAAGCTGGACGACATCAGCCCAGCAGACCTTGGATTTGCAGCACTTGTTGAAGAACGCAGAATCGGAGACGACAAAATGACCTTTATCGAAGGCTGCAAGCACCCGCGGGCAGTTACACTTTTGATACGGGGCGGAACAAACCGCATAACAGCAGAGGCTGAACGCTCAGTCCACGATGCGCTATGCGTAATCAGAGACATACTTGAAGAACCAAAAGTGGTAGCAGGAGGCAGCGCTCCAGAACTCGAAATGGCACGAACCTTGAAGAATTACGCAGAAACTTTGCCAGGAAGAGAACAGCTCGCGGTCAAAATCTTTGCGGACGCCCTAGAGGCTGTTGCCATAACGCTTACTGAAAACGCTGGGTTAGACCCAATCGACATACTTTCAGAGTTAAGGTCGAGACATGAAAAAGGAGAAAAATGGGCTGGCATAGAAGTCTTGGAAGGAAAGGTTCAAGACATGTCAAAAAAGGGCGTTTTCGAGCCGATCACAGTTAAAAAACAGATAATAAAATCGGCAACAGAAGCGGCTTCAATGATTCTTAAGATTGATGATGTGATTGCTGCTGGCAAAATGAAGGCGCCTCCGATGCCACCAAGAGGAGGATCTCCTGGCGGAATGTATCCAGGCGCTGGGGAGTATTAGAACACGTCTAAAAAAGAAATAATTTCGGTAGGTCCTCCGAAAATCACGCGGTTCGAGAAAGCAAGGATAGTGGGAGCGAGGGCTCTCCAGATTTCTATGGGTGCACCGATACTTGTAGAGGCTAACGAAACTTATTCAAACCCGATTGACATCGCTTTGAAAGAACTCGAAGGCGGCATCCTGCCAATCACAATCAGAAGAACGCTGCCCGACGGAACTTTTCAGGATATTCCTTTGAAGTGGCTTCTTCAAAGTTAAGCTACGAACCTCGAATTTTCTTTGCCTCTTCAAGAGTGGCACGGATTCCCTTCCAGTGAGCCCCTTGCCAATATACATGACCACAGTTTGGGCATCCCCAAAATTCGCTGTAAAAGCTGAAAGTGTTCTTCTTCACTTTGCCTGCAATCTTTTCTTTGTGCGTTAACAAAATTTTGGCGTTGCATCTCGGGCAACGAGAATGGTTCAGGTCTATTTTCAAAGAAAAATCGAATCGTTCAGCAAGCTCCGCCAGCTTTTCAGCTTCTGTTTTTCCTGCGACGTAGAAAGCGTCAATGCCCTTGGCTGAGGCGCGTTTATAAAGTTCTGTGTCTCTTGTGAGGAGAATCCGCTGCTCCTTTTCAGCCATCGCAACCAGTTCAGCGTCGTCAAGTTGAGTGGAGTACTGGACATCTTGCCCCAGCATGCGAAGCCATCTGGTCAGTTTTCCAAGCATCCCATCAACAATAAACTTCACGCGTGGTCTCCCCGAATTACTTCGCCGCTTCCTGCTTTCGCCACGATTTCTTGTTCATCCATAACTAATACGCCGTTAACAAAGGTTTTCGTGGGTTTGCCCTGTACTTCCCAGCCGTCAAAGGGCGAATACCTCGCTTTAGAATGGAATTTGGAGGCGTCAATCCTGAATTTCTGTTTAAAATCTACAACCACTAAATCCGCTTTGTTCCCTTGCGCCAGGCCACCGCGGTCTCTTAAGTTGAAAATTTCCGCGGGTTTTTCTGAGAGCAGTTGAACCACACGCACCAATTGTATCCTGTTTTTTCTAACCATCGTCAACATGAGCGGAAGAGTAGTTTCGAGACCAGGCACGCCAACTTTGACGTCCCAGACGCTGCCAGCAGACTTTTCACTTAGAGCATGAGGGGCGTGGTCTGAACCTAAAGCATCAACCCAACCGTCGACAAGGCCTTTCCAAAGCGCTTCTCTATGCCTTTCTCCGCGGAGAGGAGGCATCATCGTTAACATGAAGGCAGAGCGGCCAAAATCAATGTTGGACAAGAAAAGATGCTGGGGAGTCACTTCACAGGTCACGTTCCTGCCAGACTTTTTCGCCTCAACAACGGCGTTTAATCCCTCTTCGGTCGTCATGTGACAGAAATGCAATCGAACACTAGTTTTCTCGCTTACATCCAACAGGCGTTCAACCGCTTTGAACTCAACACGCTCCGAGTGCGCTTTAAGGAAAGCAGCGACATCATGACGTTTGGCTCGCTTAAGGCTTTCTTCGTTTTCCATCAACCACGCCTTGTCTTCCGCATGCACCGCAACGGGAACACCTGTTTCGCCGGCTTTCGTAAATGCCTCTTGCAAGGCTTTATCGTCATCAATGTTCAATCCGCCAACTTGGCGAGCCATAAAGAGTTTAAAACCCACGGCGCCTTGGGCTACGATGCCAGCGACCTCGCCTAAGTGAGTTGGAAATTCGGAATAAAATCCAACGTTAACGAGAACTTTGCTTTCTGCGATTCGCATGCGATTCTTCAAGGTCTCAGTGCTCATGGTCACTGGGTCGTTGTTAGGCATATCCAAAACCGTGGTCATTCCGCCAGCTGCTGCTGCGGCGGTTCCAGTGTAAAAATCCTCTTTGTACGCTTTTCCTTCATCACGAAGGTGTACATGAACGTCGATCAAGCCGGGGAGAACCAGCATGTTTCTGAGGTTGGTTTTCTCGTCAGAATTTGGCATCTGCGACTCTTTGCCTATCTTGAAGATTGTACCGTTTTCAATAGCTATGCTACAGTCAACGATTTCCTTGTTCAGGTACGCCTTTGCGTTTGTTAACACAGAATCAACTATCAAGTTTAACGCGCTCTTATGGTGAATAACGAGCGGGAAAGCTAATTAAAGTTTATTTTGTTTGAAAACGACTGGGCTGCTGCAATGTGAAAGAAGCGCGGTAACTATTTTTCGGTTTCTAATTCTATGCGGCAGTCTTCACACAGGTTTTGCCCGTTAACGTCTTTCAGGTTTTCTGAGAACACTTCACAGCGGTCGCAATATCCCGAGAGAGGCATTTCTTCGGGTTCCACGTTTTCCTCCGCCTCGGCGGCACCCTCAAGGCGTGTTCTTTCCTGAATTATCTCTATAAGCTCAGGCATGACGGCCAAAATGTCTCGGCTTGAAATTAACCCCACAAGATTGCCCTTGTAGACCACTCCAAGTCGTCTAATCTCCAGCCGACTCATTCTCCTTGCAGCTTCGCTTATTGTTGCTTCTGGTTCAATAGTGACTAAAGGAGACGTCATAATATCCTTCGCTTTTACGGCGTCCGGCACAAGATTTTTGGCTAGAACTCTTATCACCAAGTCTCGTTCCGTTATTATACCCACAGGTTTTCCAGTCTGGTTTGTGACTATGACGCAGCCTAAATCGTTTTCATCCATGATGTTAGCAATTTTGTTTGAAGTTGCGACCTCACCTAACGTCACCACTGGACTACTCATTATGTCCTTGACGATCATTCTTGTTCTTAATCCGATGTCAGACATCCACTTAGACTACTCCCATCAGTTTTTGCCAAGTTACGGCTTTCACTTGTCAAAGTAGTAATCGCACATTTAAGAGTTGCTAACTCCGATGGTGTAAAAACACTCCTCTAAAGGAGAGGCTTTGCAAGTTTTATTAGTGTGTGAGGATAAACAGCATTATTCAAGAGTGAGGGATTGGTAATGTTGAGGACAAACGCTGACAAACTTGGGAAAATTTCCGTTGTTGGTAAAGTGGCTAGCCCCTTCGTTAGCAGGTCAGTTTACAATATTTCAGCCATAGGAATGCCGTCCATTTTGCCTAGAGTAGGCGGAATTACATATAATCTGAGAGTTGGTGACCCAGCGTGCGGCTGGGAGGCTGACCACGTAGAGCCATGCGTTAGTGCAGAAAACAAGGAGAACGACCCACGGCATGGACAAATAGCCAACACAGCATTCAACGTGCTCTCATGCATCGGAAACGAAGCAACCGTTGTTACCGGTGACGCGAAAGGGAGCAAAGGCGTTGTCACAGGCAAGCACGGCGGAATAGAACATGTGCTCGTTGATTTTCAACCAGAAAACTTGGAGAAACTCATGATAGGCGACAAGATTCTTGTGAAAGCCTTTGGATTGGGCTTGAAGCTTATTGACTTTGCTGGTGTA
>Ga0307425_1001626_pt1 | contig 13296 bp, 9 predicted proteins | sample SalMarWE160330MG_FD_202152 | JGI IMG/M metagenome (GOLD analysis project Ga0307425, IMG submission 202152) | Salt marsh sediment microbial communities from the Plum Island Ecosystem LTER, Massachusetts, United States - WE1603-30 | ecosystem: Environmental > Aquatic > Marine > Intertidal zone >... | reverse complement strand
ATGCGGGAAATGCGCTCCCTGCAGAATCGGGAACAAACGCCTTCATGAACTTCTGGGGCAGATATGCGAGGGGAAAGGGTCACTTGAGGACCTTGACAGACTGAGGAACATGAGCATTGTCATTAAGGACACTGCACTCTGTGGGCTTGGACAAACATCACCAAACCCAGTTCTCTCCATGCTGGATAATTACTACGATGAATATGTTGCTCATGTGACTGATAAGAAGTGTCCGGCCGGGCAGTGTCGCAGCCTTATGGAATATGTAATAAATGCTGAGAATTGTGTGGGCTGTACCGCATGTGCCAGGGTGTGTCCTGTCAATGCTATTTCCGGCGAAAGAAAAGAGGTGCACCTTATAAATCCGGCAATTTGCATAAAATGTGGTGCGTGTATGGAGAAATGTAAGTTTGATGCAATATTTATCAGATAATCAATAACATAATGGAAACTATAAAGCTTACTATTGATAATAAGGAGATTGATGTACCAAAAGGTACTACAATATATAAAGCTGCAAAGGAACTTGGCATTGATATTCCTACTCTTTGCTATATGGACCTTCATGATATGAACATCGAGAACAAACCAGCTGGTTGCCGGATCTGTGTGGCAGAAGTCTCGGGCAGGAGAAATCTTGCACCTACATGTTCAACAAATTGCGAACAGGGAATGGTTGTTAAAACACATACTCCCAGGGTTCTGAATGCAAGACGGACTGTTATGGAATTTATTTTGTCCGACCATCCGAAAGATTGTCTTATCTGTGCCAAATCAGGTAATTGTGAACTTCAGGCTATGGCTCATCGTCTTGGCATAAGAGAGATTCCCGGAACTGAATATGCTGAAGTATCAACATACAGGGAAGATACATCGCCATCGATCATACGCGACCTTGACAAATGTATTATGTGCAGGCGTTGTGAAATGATGTGTAATGAAGTTCAGACAGTTGGAGCTTTGTCGGCAGTTAACAGAGGATTCATGGCAACGGTTGCTCCGGCTTTTGAGCAGAATCTTGAACATTCAACATGCACATATTGCGGTCAGTGTGTTGCCGTGTGCCCGACCGGAGCTCTTACAGAAGTTAACCATGTACCGAGTGTATTAAGAGCCCTGGTTGATCCTTCCAAAACAGTTGTTGTACAGACTGCCCCGGCAGTGCGAGTAGCGCTTGGTGAGGAATTCGGACTCGAACCAGGCACTATTGTAACAGGGAAAATGACTGCAGCTCTTAGAGCTCTCGGATTCGACTATGTTTTTGACACCGATTTCGCTGCCGACCTGACAATAATGGAAGAAGGGACGGAGTTTCTTGAAAGGCTTACCAGGTATCTGAAAGGTGATAAAAATGCCAGGATCCCCATATTAACTTCATGCTGTCCGGGCTGGGTTAACTTCTTTGAACATTATTTTCCTGATCTCAAGGATGTACCCTCAACAGCTAAGTCACCACAGCAGATGTTCGGGGCAATAGCCAAAACGTACTTTGCCGATAAGATAGGAGTCAATCGCAAGGATATGGTTGTTGTTTCAATTATGCCATGCCTGGCAAAAAAATATGAATGTCAGAGAGATGAGTTCTCCGTGGATGGTAATCCGGATGTTGATTTTTCAATATCTACAAGGGAACTTGCAAATTTCATCAAACAGGCCAATATAGATATCAGTAATCTTCATGACGAGGAATTTGATTCACCGCTTGGTGAATCGACGGGAGCAGGTGTTATTTTTGGCGCTACAGGAGGAGTAATCGAGGCAGCCTGCCGTACAGCCTACGAATTATATACCGGCAAGAAACTTCAGAGACTCGATTTCACTGAGCTGAGAGGGATGGAAGGTGTACGCTCCGCAACCATCGACTTCGATGGTCTTCCTTTAAATATAGGAATAGCTCATGGCCTGGGAAATGCAAGAAAACTTCTTAATGATGTCAGATCAGGAAAATCACAGTTTCATGCTATTGAAGTAATGGCATGTCCCGGGGGCTGTATTGGCGGAGGAGGACAACCCCTGCTTCATGGTAACTCAGAAATTCTTAAAGCAAGGGCAACCGCTATTTATGAGGAAGACAGGAAAAAACCTCTCCGGAAATCGCATGAGAATCCGTTCATTATAAAACTTTATGAGGAGTTCCTTGGGAAGCCCAACAGCGAGAAGGCTCACCATCTTCTTCATACTCATTATTTTAACAAACAAAGCAAAGTCATTATCAAACAATAACTATAAATATTAGCCAATTATAAAATTCACCGCAATGTCTCATATAAAAATAGAATTAAGAAAAGAAGATGTGGACTTTATTAATAGAGTATGTGAGTCTTTTAATAATGATCCGCAGGAACTTATAAATGTACTTCATGCCTGCCAGGAACACTTTGGTTATCTTCCTGCAGAAATTCAGGAGGTTGTTTCCGAAGAATTAAACATTCCTGTAGCTAAAATTTATGGTGTTGTGACTTTTTACTCATTTTTCACCATGACGCCGAAAGGAAAACACCCGATAAGTATTTGCCTGGGAACAGCATGCTATGTAAGAGGTGCCGAGAAAGTCCTTGATGAGTTCAAGAAAGAACTTGGCATCCAGGTAGGGGAATCAACAGAGGACAATAAATTTTCATTATCAAGCCTGAGATGCGTGGGAGCCTGCGGGCTGGCGCCTGTTGTCCTTGTTGGTGACAAAACATATGGCAGGGTAGCACCGGATGATGTAAAAAATATTCTGAAAGAATATGATTTGTAGGGACATGCCATGTCCCTACATTGTCTGCCCCTCACCTCTTCTTCCTCTGCGCCTTTGTGCCTTTAAGCCCTTGCGCCTTCGTATACCAGAAAAAATATTCTTTCTGCCTTCTTTTTTCTTCTGTCTTTCTTGCTACATAAACCCTCTTTCCGGTATATGGATCATATCCCGTATAATACATAAGTGTAGCCAGTGTCATTGGTGTAGGAGTAAAATCCTGTACCTGTTCCGGCCTGATACCCAGACTCTTTACCTCTGCTGCCAGCTCTTTCATGTCGGCATCCGTGCATCCCGGGTGCGATGATATAAAATATGGTATGATCTCATATTTTAGACCATGCTTTGTTATGATTTCATCAAATCGCCTTTTTAGTTTCTTAAAGAGATCAAAAGGGACCTTCCGCATCTCGTACAATACACCGGGTGACGTATGCTCGGGAGCAACCTTAAGTCGGCCGGAAACATGTAAGGTAACAAGTTCTTCGAGATATTCTTTTTCATCTTTTCCGGCTGATTTATTCCATTCAGGAAATAACAGATCATAGCGTATGCCGCTGCCGACAAATGATTTTTTTATTCCCTCCATACTGTCAACCTTCCTGTAGAGACCCGTCAGGGTTTTATGATTCGAATCCAGATTTTTACAGACTGAGGGCCAGATACAAGATGGCCGTGAACATGTCCTGCAAAGTTCCAAATCCCTGCCTTTCATCCTGTACATATTTGCCGACGGACCTCCCAGGTCGGACAGATACCCTTTAAAATCAGGCAATGCAGATATTTTTCCGACCTCATTCAGAATCGAATGTTCCGATCTGCTTATTATCTGTTTACCCTGGTGGGCTGCAATTGCGCAAAAACTGCATCCCCCGAAACATCCCCGATGAATATTAACAGAGAATTTAATCATCTCGTAAGCCGGAATATTACCCTTTCCATTATATTTCGGATGAGGAAGGTACATATACGGCAGGTCAAATGTGCGGTCAGCCTCTTCCTCTGTCATGGGTAAAAACGGCGGATTAATGATTACCTTAAAATCACCAGATGATTCGCTCAGCCTCGATGATTCCATCTTGTTGGATTCCTTTTCAAACATTACAAAGTTTGCAGCAAACTTTTCCTTATCCTTAAGGCATTTTTCAAAAGAATTCAATGTTATGTCATTCCATTTTGACTGTAAAGGCAACGGATCATTTCTTCTTAATGCTATTGCAGTCTGCGGAATCGTTTTAAGCGATGAAAAAGGGATCCCTTTCAGCAAAAGTCTTAAAAGTTCTCTCAGTGGTTGTTCTCCCATTCCATATATTAACATATCAGCTCCGCTGGCCAGGAGGATGGAAGGTTCCAGCTTATCCTTCCAGTAATCATAGTGAGTCAGCCTCCGCATTGAAGCTTCAATACCTCCTATCACCACCGGGACATCCGGGAAAAGCTCCTTAAGTATTTTAGTATATACTATTGTCGGGTAATCCGGCCGAAATCCGGCTTTTCCTCCAGGGGTATATGCGTCGTCGGACCTTAATCGCCTGGCAGCAGTATAATGATTAACCATTGAATCCATATTGCCTGCAGTAACGCCAAAGAAATATTTTGGCCGTCCCATCTTTCTGAAATCCCTGAGATCATCTTTCCAGTTCGGCTGTGGCACTATCGCCACGCGCAGACCTTCATCCTCAATAACTCTGCCTATAACCGCTGAACCAAATGAAGGATGATCAACATAGGCATCCCCGCTAAGAATAATAACATCCAATTCATCCCAACCCTTATGATCAACCTCTTTTTTAGTTACAGGCAACCATTCCCCTGCAGACATCATCCTTTTTTTCATTTTGCAAATTTACTTAAAAGTAATATCTTGATTATCTTTGATTCAAAGAAATGGTTGGAATATTATGATAACCAGTACCAGATTCAGATTCTTTCCTGTTAATTTAGGTTTAAAGAGAAATATATCTGTCTTACTTGTTTTAATCTTCATTACTATTCATCCCTTACTTAACGCCTTCTCACAGGATAAAGGGATACGTCCGAAAGTCGGTCTTGCACTGAGCGGTGGTGGCTCCTGTGGCTTAGCACATATTGGTGTTCTTAAAGTGATGCAGGAGGCAGGTCTGAGACCAGACGTAATTACAGGAGTAAGCATGGGAAGTCTTATCGGAGGACTTTATGCCATAGGTTATTCTGTCGACAGTATTGAAAAACTATGCAAGACAATCGACTGGAATATTATAATTACCAATCAACTACCTGAAAATAAGATAATTTTTCCTGAAAAAAAATATTTCAATAATAGTGTTATTGCGATTCCGATAGCTGTGAAAAAGTCTATCATTCCTACCGGCCTTCTGAATGGCCAGCAGATGGAAAATATGCTTAGTTACTACACCTGGCCTGCCGACAAGATCACAGAATTTTCGAAACTCCCAATACCATTCATGTGCCTGGCTACCAATCTCGTAACATGTAGAAAAATAGAATTAACAAAAGGCTACCTGGCTGATGCCATCAGGGCAAGTTCAGCTGTGCCTACAATTTTCACGCCATTAAAGATTGACAGCCTCCTTTTAATTGATGGAGGTATGGTCCGCAATCTGGCTGTCAGTGAGACAAGAGATATGGGAGCCTCAATTGTTATCGCCTCTTATACAGGAGCCTACATGAGCAAAGAAAAAGACCTGCAGTCGGCAACTGATATACTGGCTCAGCTTCTCTTCTTTATAGGTGTTGATGATTTCGAGAAAGAGAAAAAATTTGCAGATATTCTTATTGAACCTATGACGGACGATCTTTCAGCAACATCATTTGACAATATTGACACAATAATTCAACGGGGATACAAGGCAGCATTGCCCTTCAAAAACAGGTTTAAAAGAATTGCTGACTCATTGAACCTTATAGGACCTCAGCCTCCAATCGACATAATACTTGACAGGCAATATTATTCATTTGACCGGATTCAGATAAACGGGAACAAGAAAATTTCAAGAAAACAGATATTGGGAGTACTAAATATACGTCCCCTTGAAAAGGTTGATAAATCTATGTTAAAGGAAAGTATTGATCTCCTCTACGGGAAAAACTGGTTCGATAAGGTCAAGTACAGGATTGTACCAAAAAATGATTCCCTCCTCCTCATGATCGACTGCATTGAGCTATCCAAAACAATGTTATATGCCTCGGTGCATTATGATGATGGTATGCATTCAGGCCTGGTTTTGGATTTATCTATCAAAAATCCGCTTATTCAAAAGTCAAAACTTGAAGTAGATGCTTATATAGGACAATTTTATAAGATAAGATCAAGATATTTTCAGTTTATTGACCCCAACCAGAAATACGGGTTATCACTAGAAGCTTATGCTGAGAATGTTATGCTGCCCATGATGCAGATAAGAGGGGAGACAGGCAGTATGATTAGCAGAAATTTTCTGCCTGGTGCCTCAATTTTTAAAAGGTTTGGGCTGAATCATATGATAACCATTTCAGGAACTTATGAAATGTTAAATTACATCCCCCAGTTCATCACACCTGATAAATTGGAGATTGTGTCACATAATTATATGAACCTGCAACTTAAGTACCAGATCAATACACTTGATATCAAGAATTTCCCAAACAATGGAGCAATCCTTGATATCTCAGGCGACATGTCAAAACTACTTTCCTATTCAACCAAAATAAATAATGTCACACAATCGTATGATGAGAATAACAGTGAGGTACCATCTTTTGAAAGGTTTTATACAATAAGAGGGCATTACAGACACTATTTTTCACCATCCAGAAAATTAACATTGTCCGTTGGAGGGGATTTTCTATACGTTTCCAAAACAGATTCAATTTCGGAGCAAAACAATTTCTGGCTCCTGGGAGGTATAACTCCTGCAACAATCCGGTCCATCCCAATGACAGGCTTCCATCCGGGTCAGATAATGGTAAAAAAGATGGCTGAGCTGGAAGCCGAAACAGATTGGGAGATCTACCCGGCATTTCATCTGGGTCTCATGACTAATTTTTCAATGATACAGGAGACAAGTAGAAATAAAGGATTTTCATTCCTGGCCGGGTATGGAATCAGTGTTGGATATTCTTCAATTTTTGGTCCCCTAAGGGCCGGCATTATGCATGGCATCTACAGCAAAGAGGAATATTTCAGTCCGCTGAAGGGATTTATCAGCCTGGGATATAATTTCTGACCTGGTGTTGTCAGGATATTCAGGACTGCCGAAAAAACTGAATTGTTTATAAATCACATAATTTTTCCGGTCTGATTCTTGCAGATAAAATTTTAGTAATGTGAAATGATTTTTTGGCAGAACTCATTTCAAAACGAAAAAAACAATGGATGTAGCAAAAGTAATACAGCAACATAAAAATGTCTGCAATCTCGTATCAGAGAAAAGAATTAAGCAAAGTCTTGATATCCTGTCTGATATGATTAACAACGCGTCCTTTGGTGATCTGCACGATGAGTATGAAAATATTGTAATGACCTACAGAAACATGCTCTCATATACTATAGATGGCATAAAGGACCCTGAACGCAACAAGGTATACACCAAACTTATACAGTCAATACTCGGATTATCCGACAGGGTAAGACAGGACATATTGTCACATTATTCCGGGTGGCACACATACTGGGTCAAGCAACAGGCTGAAAAAGAGTTGAACCTGAGCGGAAAAACAATTGTCGAGACTGTTGATGACCTTATGTTTAAATCTGAACTGGATGAATGGCTTAAACTGAGCAATGAAATAATACCAGATCCTGAATCGGAGATTTCAAAAAAACATAAACAGCTGATCAGCAATATTTTCAACCATTTATGGTTAACTGATTATTACGGCGAGGCTGAAAACAGCCTGATCAATATTTTTTTGAAATCCGGCAAGTTCAGATGGTACGAGGCAAGTATATTCACATCAGCTATAACACTCAGCGCGCTGAGAACCTGGCAGACTGAAAAGCTTTTCCATCTAATAACCATATATGAGGCAGGACAGGAACAGGTAATGGAGAGAGCGCTTTCGGGGCTTATACTGAATTTGCATTATTATAACGGAAGGATATTATTATATCCGGAGATTACTGACAGGGTGGCAAAGATGAGTCGTGATAACAGGTTCAAGGAACATTGCAGGATAATTGTATTACAAACAATCAGATCGAGAGAGACAGAAAATCTGAGCAGAAAACTGCATGAAGAAATTTTGCCGCAGGTTGCAAAACTTAAACCAAGGATCGAGGAAAGACTTGACCTTGACAATATTCTGTCCGATGATAAAAATGAGGAAAAAAACCCGGATTGGTCAGAGATGTTCAGCGACTCGGAAGAGATATTCAAGACGATGGAAGAGCTTACAAAGCTGCAGATGGAGGGTGCTGATGTTTATATGTCAGCATTTGCCAATATGAAACACTTTGACTTTTTCAAGGATTTTCAGAACTGGTTTATCCCGTTTTATCCTGATCACGAAGCAGTTGACGAGATCTATCACGACGAGATTCTAGGTCCGGGTACCAATGAGTTGGCAGAGGCATTATATAAAACACCATTCATTTGTAATTCCGATAAATATTCGTTGCTTTTAAACCTTAAATATCTTCCTTCATCACAAAAAAACATGATGCTGAAGGTATTCCGTATGGAAATTGAAGGACTTCAGCAACTGAATGAGGATGAAACAGTTATTGACCCTTATAAAAAATTCAGAATCAACGTAACTCAATATCTTCAGGATATATACAGGTTCTTTAAACTTTCTCCCTACAAAAAAGAATTTGAGGATCTGTTCTTAGGAAAACTTGATATATACAATTCTGAGTTTTTCAGGATGACCTGTAGTTCTATGGATGCTGAAGCCGGTCTGGCAGACTATTTTTTCAGCAAGAATTTTTTTGAAGATGCCCTGCAGCTTTTCCTCAGACAAATAAGTGAGAAACCTTCAGAGGTGCAGTTATATGAAAAAATAGGGTATTGTTACCAGGTGAGCGATAATTATGAGGAAGCCCTCAGGTTTTACAGGAGGGCAGAACTTATTGACAGAAAAGCATGGACACTTAAGAAAATCGGGTTGTGTCTGAGGCGGCTTGGAAGAAATGAAGAAGCACTCGAATGTTATCTGCAGGCAAGCGACATGGAACCTGAAAACATCCATACCATAATAATGACTGCACTCTGTTATCTTGATCTTAAGGATTATGAGCAGGCATTGAAATACTATTTCATGGTTGAATATAAGGAACCTGGTAATCTGAAGATATTAAGGCCCATAGCGTTTTGTTACCTGGCCATGGGCAGATTAGATGAATCAGAAAAATACTATGAACGTCTTTCAGCAGGAAAGCTGAATGCCCATGATCTTATAAACAAAGGACACCTGGCTCTGTGCAATGGGAAAAAGAGGGAAGCAATCGACTTATACAGACAGAGCATAATAAGTGGTGAGCTTACAAAAGATAAGTTTATTTCAATTTTCAAGGAAGACAATACTCTTCTGATATCTCTTGGTGTTAATCCTGATGATCTGCCTATTTTGCTTGACTACCTTTTATTTACTATTGGATGATTGTATAGTATCATGGTCGGGGAGACTGGGAGAATGAGGGCCGAATCGTCTGTTGCCCCTGTTATCCATGGTATCATTTTCATGAATCTTTCTGTTGTGTCTTATCATTTCCTGGCGTCTTTCTTCCATTTCTTTCAGACGGGCAATCTGTTCTTTAGTCAGGTTTAAGTCAAGCTCGTTCCTGAAATCCTTCATGTTGGCGTCAAGTTTTTTCCGAAAACTATTTTGCAATTCGCTGTTTAACTTTGCATACTTGTCAAGTACATGATCAATCTGTGCTTTTTGCTGTTCATCAGGTTGAATGGCCTGGTAAAACCCTTCCCTGAACCTGTCTTCTGAAAAAAAGACTCTTACCGGTTTAAGTTTATGGTACCTTATCTGAGCAGATGTCAGCACGCCAAGTACAAATCCTATAATGAGCGTTATTATAATAATCAATATTGGTCTTGCTTTCATTGTATTTTAATTTCCGGTTAACAGGCTAACAATACTCTCATCATAATTATCGTGTATCCCCAAAAAAGAGTTAAAGGAAAGAGAGCCTTCCTTCAGATATATTGATATAAGCAATAGAACAATTGCAGCAATTCCGGTAAGTGCTATTCTGTAAAATACAAAATTAAGAGTTTTAAGAAAGTCCATCTCATGGCTTATTGCCAGTCCTGCTATAAATATCTTATCCAGTACTTTTTCACTAAAGTTTTTGCTAAAATCATATGAGATCCCCTCCTCTTCCAGTAAGCTGGAAGTTTCAACCAGATCGGCATCACTGTTAAGTGAGCTGATTAACAAATTTTTAATCTCTGACGAGTTCATAATATTTATAATTTTTTCAATATTTTTTTTAATTGTTCCTGTGCCCGCGATAATCTTGAAAGAACTGTTCCCAGAGGGAGGTTAAGGATTTCAGCGGTTTCCTTTGTGGAGTAGCCTTGCAGCATTCTCATTGTAACTATTATGCGAAACTTTGGATCCATAGTCTGTAACGCCTTGGCAACAATTTCCGATGCTTCTCTTCTTTCTTCATTATCATGATCCGGAACTTCATATTCATACAATTCGTTGTTTCCTTTCTGAGAAAACATAGAAAAAAACCTTTTTCTTCTTTTCATCTCGTTCAGAGTAAGATTCACTGCTATCCTTTGAATATAGGTTGACAGTTTAGCTTCACCCCTGAATTCAGATAATGAATAATACAATTTAATAAAGACCTCCTGACCTATGTCTTCTGAATAAACGGAATCACCCAGCATCCCTTTAACCGTACGAGCAACCATTTTCTGATAACGGGTCACAATAGCTCCAAATGCCTCCTTATTTCCATCCAGGGCTGCTTTGACAAGTTCAGAATCTTCAGACACATTGTACGATTCTTTAATCATACTTCAACAAATAGACAATTTAAACGATGCTAATATTCCCTATTGTTAATTTTTATTAACACAAAGGCTGCCAGTTCAACCTGGCTTAGGTTTTCCGCAATCATCTCCGGTCAAAAGGGTCATCTTCATCAACCAGTTTAACCTCATAATCTTTGGTGAATCTGACAGGAAAAAGTTTCTGATTCTCAAATCCGTCACCAGGCCACTTTTTCACAAACTCGTATTCTGTCTGTAAAAGATCCGGATTATGCATTTCAGGATGAGTGATAAATTCTTTTCCTTGCAGAGCCAACCCGCTTATGAAGTAATATGCAATGTCGTATCCCTGCCAGGCATAACTCATTTCGGTAGGTTCAGTGAGAAATTTATTTCGATAAACAGAATTAAACCTCCTTATGTCTTTCCTCGAGTAATCTATCCAGTAAGGTGAATAGACCAACATATCCATACCGAAAAGTTCTTTCAGATCAAGATTATCCAGATCCCTGATCACCGGATAACCGAAAACCTTTACTTTGAATTTTTTTGAAAGCGTATAAATATCATCGATGGTCTCGCTGATAACAGGTGCCTTCTCGGAAGCTATTATAATGATATTTTCTGACTGATCCGAAAGAGCATGGCTCAGCCTGTTGATCGAGTCATTATCAAACATAGAGCGGCTGTAAAAAATAAATTCCTTGAATTTTATTTTATCATATTGAATCTTATAGTTCAGCTCACTGAAGATCATATTTTTAAATCTTCTTACATCTGCATCATTCTCGGTTGAATCGGTATGGATAAAGACAAAATTATCGCTGGGAAATTCACTGACTTTTTTAGCGATTGTTCTCTGGGCCACTTCGAGGGAAGAATTTGGCATGAAAAGAGTCGGATTACCGCTTAAAAGTGAGTTATTAATGAGGGTTACGGGAGAAACCACAGGGATACTCTTATTCTTTGCATAAGCGGCAACTATTGAAAGGTTATGAGAATAGACCGGTCCGATAATAAGATCCATACCATCAAGTTTTCCCTGGCTAATAAGTTTTGACAGTGCAATTGTATCGCTTTTGATGTCAAATGCATAAAGGTTAAGATTAACGCCAAGTGAGCGTAATGTATCCGCAGCAAGCAATATACCGTTATACATTTCAATATAACCAAGACTACCGGGATAAATCCAGTCTTCTTTTCTGCTATTCGCCTTATATATCTTTTTACCTTTAACCACTTGTGATGAATCTATTTCAATTCTGACAGAGTTTTCCTTAAGGTAAAAGGGAAGAAGAACTGCAACATTCAAAGAGCCCTGAAGATCTTTTACAGGTGTAAACCCTTCTGGTCTCACATAGTTAGTCAAAGGCTCTTCAGCAACAACCACAGCAGTATCAATTTTAATCTGTTCTGCATTCTCAGTAACCGGTTCAACCCCCGGAACCCTGACATAATCCCCTACCCCGGGAAACCTTAGATCCCTGTTCTCTCGCCTTAATATTCTTACCGGAAGCCCGTACATCCTTGCAATAGATGAAAGTGACTCACCTTCAATGACTTTATGATAAAAATATTTCGTCTCCTGGTCATCAAACTTCTGTCTTTCAGTCATGAAATCTCTCCGTGGTATCGCAATCTCAGTACCAACAGATAATTTGGTTATATCAATTCCGGGGTTACTCTGAAGAATCTCGTTTTCAGAAACCCCATAATATTTTGACAGGTAAAAGATTGTTTCACCCGGCTTGAGACTATGGTATATGAATTTAGTTTCATCTTTAGGCTGTTGTATCAAGGGTGCCATTTCAGTCTTTTTAATTTCATCAACCAATGCTACAGGTATTCTCAATGTCTGTCCCTCTTTCAAACCATAAATGGCGGGTGGATTCTCCTTTGTAAGATCTTCAACCGTTATTCCATAAGCTCTTGAAATTGAATACGCCGTTTCCCCTTTCTTTACCTGATGTATAAAATACGGAACTCCGGAGATTACTACTTTGTCCTTTGATCGCTCAACAACAACCTGCGAATAGCCTGATTCAGCAATTATCAGAATTGTAAATATCAAAAGCGTCTTGATGGGGCTGAAAATTTTCATTCTAAAGAGTAATTATTTATTTAAGAGATTTGAGGAAATTTCTGCAGTTAATTTCGATTCTTTCGGGGACATTGGTTATATCTGCCCTTATAAATTTGTCGCCTGTAATATTCTCATAAAGTTCAATATACCTTTCAGATACTTCATTTACGAACTCATCGGTCATTTCCGGCACTGTCTGCCCCTCTTTTCCCTGGAATCCATTAGCCATCAGCCATTCTCTGACAAACTCTTTCGACAGTTGCTTCTGAGGCAGCCCCTCATCAAAACGTTTCTGATATTCATCCAGATAAAAATAACGCGATGAATCGGGAGTATTGATCTCATCAATAAGATAGATCTTACCATCTTTCTTACCGAATTCATATTTGGTATCAACAAGTATGAGCCCGTGCTGCGATGCTATTTCAGAACCCCGCATAAATACTTCCATTGTGTATTTCTCAATCAGTTTATATTCATCTTCAGGAATCAGTCTGCTGTTTATTATCTCATCGCGGGAAATATCTTCATCA
>Ga0307425_1001625_pt1 | contig 13296 bp, 10 predicted proteins | sample SalMarWE160330MG_FD_202152 | JGI IMG/M metagenome (GOLD analysis project Ga0307425, IMG submission 202152) | Salt marsh sediment microbial communities from the Plum Island Ecosystem LTER, Massachusetts, United States - WE1603-30 | ecosystem: Environmental > Aquatic > Marine > Intertidal zone >... | reverse complement strand
GCTTGATGTATTATTATAGGTGTCATTTACATGGAGTGTGTAGTTGAAAACACCAAACTCCAATCCATCAAGAGCTATTGAGATAGGACCTCCATTCCATTCACCTGAATCCAGTACGCCTTCATTTCTGAAAATGATGTAGGAATCCGGACTATAATCATGGGGATTCCAAGTGATCATATATTCTAGACTTCCAACTTCAAAGTCCACATCGTTTGGGTGATCAATAGTTGGGGGAAACTCTGTGATATAGTACTCCGCTGTTTGAGGATACCTGTCTTCAACACCCATATTTGTGTATGGACCTGTTCCGTCATAATCGCTCCAGAAATTACCAAGGTCTACAGAATCATCCCATATATTCAACGTTCCAGAATCAATAGCATTGTAATAACTTGGATTCACTCCATTGTACATAATGAGATTATAGTATAGTCTGCATCCAGTTCCACTGTCACGAATCCAAATCCCGTGATGAGTTTGATTTGAAACTTGATTACCGATTACTGTACAGTTATCTGAATAGTGCAGCTCGATGCCCACATCCATGTTTTTGTGAGCTGTATTTCTGATTAGAGTGCTATTATTAGAATAATAGACATAGTATCCATCTTCATTATCTTCAGCATAATTCTGCTCCAAATAGGTATCACTAGAAGATTCTACAAAAAATCCAAAGATATCATTGTGTTCTACATCATTTCCTCGGAGGAGGCACTCATCAGAGCTGAGAAGGTGGACTCCATTCTCTAAGTTAAGTGATACATTGTTGTCAATGAGTGAAACACCATCGGAGTGCCAGAGGTACATCCCTGAATCCCCGTTTTCTGAGGCTGTATTATCCGAGATGGTAGAACGGCCTGAATTCCATGCGGCCAAACCATGAATTCCGTTCATACTCATCGAGTTATTTTCTACTGCACAGCGTGGTGACCAGTAGAGAAAGAGTCCATGCCGCTGATTATCAAACGATCGACAGTTTTTCAGAATGGACCTCTGTGAGTAATCAAGCCTAAACCCGTCCGAGAGCGCACTTGCAGAGTGAGATCCAGTTGCCTTATTGTCCACAAGGACACAATCTTCGGACTCGTAGAGATAGAAACCTGAGCTGCAGAGATACGCTTCGTTCCCAGTCAGAATGCTCTCACCTGAGTGTATCAGCCAAAAACCGTATACGGTGTGATCATCAGCGATGTTATCTCTGAGTGTGCTTCGTATCGAATAATCAAGATAGAACCCGTAAGGCGAAAGGGTGGCCGTGTTGTTCTCCAAGAGGCAGTCTTCTGATTGCGACAAGGTGAAACTCGGGCCATCGTTATTTGAGGCAGTGCAGTTTCGAACTACACACTTCTGTGAAGAACTCAGCAAATAGGCTCGATGTTTATTCTGAATCCAACAGTCCTCGACCAGACCATTGGTGGTCTCATTGAATAGAATCCCGGTGCCAATCTTCGTACCAACTGATGAGATGAAGCATCCTCTAATCGTGAAATAATCGGTGGTGTTGTAGATGATGATACAGTCTTCATCACTCGTGATGTTGAGACCCTCAATCAAGAGGGGTTTTCTGCAGATCCCTCTCCTGGCCATCCCTGAGTTTCAAAGTCATCGTCACTCTGGATTAGAATGGGACTACTTGGGGAGTATGCGGGAACGCGCACCTTAGCTTTGGGAGTTTGACGTATTTCGGGTTTCATCACATTACTCCATCCTTGATAGATCAAAGCATTCAGACATACTATGAGAATAATCCCAGTCAGTAGGATTTTGTCCCTTGATAATCGCATACTCCTCACTTCAATCAATTTCAAAGATACAGAAGAAAAAGAAAAGTGTTAGCTAGTAATATTTTGATGAAATATGATGGCAATGGGGGATTATCATTGATTCCGTCTATCCTTACAGAAAACGAGTATTAGAGCAACCATACCTCCTGCAATGATAAATACAGTGATGAACGGATTCACAAAGGGGCTTGTATTTGTTGTATAAGTCGATGTTGGTGTTTCCGTTTCTGTTATACTACTGGGTTGAGTAACAATCACAATAACTTCATCCTGAACACTGTTTCCACATTTATCGACCAGGAGGAGTGTGTAGTTATACCACCCTTTAGAGAGATTATACAATTCAAGCACTATATCTGAACCATCCCACGTTTGATTTAGGAAAATAGTTCCATTAAGGTATAACATGTATCTGTTATACAAATCTCCAAATCTTCAATTTAGATATTTTGCGTAGGTGTTCTACTGATAATCCTCAAACGTAGATATGCTACGTAATCGACAAAGTTGTGGATTCTATCACGAATTATGCGATGAAAGAGAAAAAGAAGACTTATACTTTTCTTCCGTACCGGATTTTCTGAAACAAACAGCAGAATCCCGTTAAGTGGTATGGAGGATTTGCCTTTGAACATGAAAAGAATCGCAATTTCGCTTCTAACTTTTGTATTGATAGTGTCTTTCCTTTTTGGATCGAGTGACCTATCCAGTCGAATGACAAATCCAAATCCTCTTGTTCAAGGAGAGAATATTGGATTGCCAGCTGGTATTGATTCAACGATTAACTGGACATTCCCAGCAGGGAGTCTCTTCGATTCAGATCCTGTGGCAGTTGACCTTGATACCGATGGAACTCTAGAAGTATTGGTTGGTTGTAACAACCAGATATTGTACTGTATTGATCACTTAGGCTCGATTGAGTGGAGTTACACAACAGATGAATGGATTCTGGGTTCGCCTTCTGTCGCAGATTTGGACAAGGATGGTAGTCTTGAAATTGTGGTTGGTACGCGAGGTAGCACACTCTACTGCTTTGATTCTGATGGTGGGATTGAGTGGACGTTTCCATCAATCGGGTGGGCATGGTCCACGGCTTGTTTGGCAGACATCAATTTGGATGGATATTTGGAGATTTTGTTTACCACTAATGCGAACATGCTATACTGTTTGAACAATACTGGCGATGAAATGTGGCATGTTAATACTGGAAATGATGCAGAGGTCCCACCAGCAGTAGGAGACTTCGATGAAGATGGGATTCCGGATATTGTTGTAGGAAATCACAATGGAAGAGTCTATTGCTATAACTCTACAGGCCATGAGTTATGGAATACATATGCAGGCGGAGGTATCATGAATGCCGCATTCTGCATTAGTGATTTAGATGTAGATGGACATCTTGAGATTATCATTGGCTCATGGGACCAGAATATTTACTGCATCCATCATAACGGCACCGAGCGGTGGTCATTCCACACAGGTGGGGACATCGATATGTCTACAGCAGCAGCGGTCGATCTTGACGATGATGGAACGCTAGAGGTACTAGTAGGTTCAAATGATGATCGTCTTCATTGTATTGATCATAATGGCGTTGAAGAATGGTACTACCAGACCTCAGGCAATATCCGGGGTTCTCCAATGGTTGCAGATCTTGACGGTGATGGCCATCTGGATATAGTCGTACCTTCCCAAGACAATTATCTATACTGTATCGATTATGATGGAACGTTCAATTGGAGCGAGAATTTAGGAGGGTCTCCGTGGGAAGATCCTTGTATAGCTGATCTTGATGGTGATGGCGTCTTTGAAATAATCGTATCAGGATACAGTAACTTGCAGTGCATATCGCTCATAGGAGTCACAACGTCTGGTGTTGCACCATGGCCTTGTTACTTGGGTTCAACACACCACACTGGTTGGATTGACACGGATAGTGATTTTCTGGATGATTTCAGTGAGGAAACCTACTACCTTACTTACTTGGATCAAGCAGATTCTGACCTTGATACTTGGTTGGATGGGATAGAGGTTTTTGCTGGTACGAATCCTCTGAATCCGTCGGATTTTCCGTTCTATGAAAACTATGACTGGGTTGTAGAGGGTACTACTATTCCACATCCAGTATCAGGCGTATATGATGTTGATGAAGATGGTAAAATCGAAGTGTGGACAACAGACACATCAACAAAGTATGTACGAGTCTATGAGACGAACGGGCCCAATAGCTATGTAGAAATTTGGAATTATTCCATCGGACCAGCTGATGAATGGTCAAGGGATTGGGCTTGGTTTGGTGATACAGATAATGACACCAAGCTGGAAGTTGTAATGAACACAGGAACTTGGCCTAGTGTGTGGCATCTTAGAATCTTCGAGTGTGATGGTGATAATTCATTTTCACAATCGTTTGTATATGACATTAGTTCATTCAATGACCCTCAATTTCCAGTTTGTGGCGATGTTGATGGTGATGGATATTGCGAGATATTTATCGGGGCTAATGATTACAATGTAGGTTTCTTTGAGAATACAGGTGACAACAGTTACACCTACAAGGGTACTATCCCTGACTCTAGAACAAAACAGATTGCCATTGGTGATTTGGATGGTGATAGCTCCTTGGATATGGTTCTAGGTGGAGAATACTATGATAGAAAGGTATCACAATGGGAAGCAACAGGTGATGACACATATGCAGTTTCCTGGGAAACTGTTGATGATGTTAGTACCTATGGATCTGCAGTGAAAATTATTGATCTAGATCTAGATGGTTTCAATGAGATATGGTGTTCCGGTGGAAACAGCTGGGTCACACGATTATATGAAACCACTGGGGACAATTCCTTTGTTGATCGATGGGACTTTAACGATAAGGGTGGAAATGATCCGGGATTTCTGTTTGATGCAAACGGAAATGGATGGCCAGAGATTGCATGGACATCACGATATTCCGGTTCGGGTGACACTAGCAATCAAGAGATTTTCATTTACGAAGCTACTGGGGATAACAGCTACAAAATGAAATGGCAGTCAGGGCTCCTCAGTGGAGAAGAGGGTCCTGTCTATATGGGGGATTTTGATAATGATGAATCTGCAGAGATGCTATACCATAGAAACAGTGGAACAATTCTTGAGTGTACTGTCAAATTAGGAAATAAGCCATATCTACAGGTGATTCGTGAACCGTCTGTTCCATCTCAAGATAATTCAGTAAATGTGACAGTTATCGTAAGTTCAATTTCAGGGATAAATCAATCAATACTCTCGTACTCGTATGATGGTGGTGCATTTACAAATATTTCAATGAGTAATATAACAGGTTGGTGGACTGGAGAGATTCCTGCTTTTCCTGCACACACTGAGGTTCAGTATAAGGTCTATGTACAAAATGGAACGTGCGAATGGATAACCTCAGCACTATATTCATACATCGTTGCAGATACTGAAGGACCGCTCATCTCTACTTCACGAGATCCAATCATGCCAATCCATTCTGAAGTGGTGACGATCAACGCAACAGTTGTCGATGCAAGCGCAATAGAACAGGTCCTGCTGCAATATTCCAGTGACAACCAAGAAACGTGGATAGAGGTCTCTATGAGTCAGGTAGGGAATAACTGGATAGAATACATTCCATTTTTCTTAGCGGGGACGAATGTATCCTACTATGTTAGGGCGGAGGATAGTGAGGGCAACTGGGGTGCCTCTGATATAACCAACTATACTGTTGATGACATTCAGGGACCCTCCATTATCACCTCGAGAAATGTGTTGACTCCATGTAGTGGTGAAATGGTTGAAGTGAGTGCTGCAATCTATGATACTAGTATGGTTGATACATCATGGCTTCTGGTTAGTATCAATGGTGGTCCGTGGAATAGTTATTGGATGAACAAAGTTGGGTATCTCTACGTTGCATTCATTCCAGGACTGGACATTGGAACTTATGTGGAGTATAGGGTACAAGCAAACGATACTGTTGGAAATTGGGGTCTATCACCTTTAGAAGCATATACAGTAATTGATTGCTATGGTCCCACAATCTCTCTACTAACTGAACCCTCAGACGTAGGGCAAAATGAAACAGTGTCGATAGAAGTGTCGGTTACTGATCCTGGTGGAGTGAAACAAGTTCTGTTATGTTATTCATTGGATTCTGGATTCACATTCACAAATACCTCAATGAGTGAAGACTCCGGAATATGGTCTGCATCAATTCCCTTGGGCACTGTGGGTGAGTCGGTCTACTTCTCAATCTATGCTGAGGATCAAACGGGAAACTGGGAAATTTCTGTGTTGTATACCTATCAGATAATTGACGTAATTGCACCAAATATCACCAGTACATCAAGAAGCATTTTGACTCCGTGTATTGATGATATGGTGCAAGTGAATGCTATTGTCCATGATACAAGTGTGGTTGATTCAGTATGGCTCTTAGTCCGAATCAATAATGGTTCTTGGAATAGTTATCGGATGAACAAAGTAGGAGATCTCTACTCTGCATTCATTCAGGGGCAGGACTTTGGATATTTTGTCGAGTATAGAGTTCAAGCATACGATTCTGTTGGAAACTGGGATGTATCGCAGATTGAGGCATACACGGTGACAGATTGTGTTAGTCCGATTATCTCACTACAAACTGAGCTTTCAACACAAGGACAGAACGTTGTTGTACCTATAGAAGTAGATGTTGCAGACGCGGGAGGAGTAAAACAAGTTCTGCTGTGTTATTCATTGGACTCTGGAACCACATTCACCAACAGATCCATGGATAATATATTGGGAATATGGTCTGCATCAATCCCTATGGGAGTAGTAGGTGAATCGGTCTACTTGTCAATCTATGCAGAAGATCAATCAGGAAACTGGGAAATTTCTCAATTGTATTCCTATCAGATAATCGATGTACTCGCACCAAATGTTCAGATCTCAATTACTACCGACAGTTCAAATCAGACGGAAACTCTGACAGTTAAAGTAGAAATCACTGATGATAGTGAGATTCTGAGCGTACTCATGAGATATACTGTAGACAATTGGGGAAATGAGAGTGAATTGACTCTCGACTTCCAAGATGGAGTTTGGGAAATTCAAATAGGGTTTGTTGATTCTGCTATGACTCTACAATATAGAATCGTGGTTGAGGATGTAGCACACAATATCTACGAAAGTGGAACTATGTTCTATACCATAGTGCATTCTCTCTATCAAGCATCCCCTCTTGATTTTACACTTGTTGCTGTCACTTCGGGAGGAATTGGAGTTGCCATCATTCTCATCATCTTATATGTTAGAAAAAAACAGTAAGTACTAGAGTGAATTCTTCTTGAGAGGGATACAAATGTGGTTAAGAAAAAATATTGTTTCACTTCTTCTCACAATGATACTTGTAATCAGTATAATATCTGTAGAAAATATCTATCAGTTCCATTCAAATCCTCCTCAAACAGTCGCCTCTGATGATTCTGCATCTGCCTGGGATATTCTTGAGCCACTGCCAGATCCGAATCTCACAACTGAACCATCCGTTATCATCAATGGTAGTTCAACTGACTATAATTATTCCTACGCAACTTTTGAGAATCAGCAAGATAATTACCTCAATATGTCCTGGTCGCACTCGTCTAGTTCGTCCTTGGATTTCTCATCAGTTAGTCCTGATGATAATCGACCAAGATGCAATGACTTCATCTATATGTTTCAAGATTTTGAATGGGAATATGATACTCATGCTGTGGGCGGTGCAATTCAAATGGAATATCAGGTTGAAGTCAAAGGAGATTTTCTATCTGATGGACCTAAAGTTGACACTTTTGTATGGATAATTGATGAGTCTGACTACTGGGTGTCATTATTCCGAATCGAGTTTGCTTTTGCTCCTGAATCAACTGTTCAGCATCTTGACGAACCATTGGTCCAGGGTCTGAATTACCTCAAAGGAAGACAAGTCTTTCATCTAGCCATCGGGTTTGCACCTCGCGTAGCATACAGAAATTATGAACCATGGCAGAATTTGAATGGCACCTTTTCACTCACAATCAGGAATGTGAACATTGGTCTTATGACCGGGTACGGGAATGATCTTGATGAACCGAACTACTCCATAGCCTCAATTACTGGATATGACTCAAACTGCAAAAGTATGGCTGTTGCGACTGATGGTAGTATCTTTACAGTTGGGGGTATAGGCAATTTCAATTATAGTGACTACAAGAGTGATTTTCTCCTTTCAAAATGGTCTCCATCTGGGGAGTTAGTGTGGTATAAGCAGCAGCATTTTGAAAACAACTCCTGGGGCAATCAAGTTTTCATTTCTGCTGATAATACAATATTCACAGTTGGGATTCAACATCCTTCTCGTGCACTTATTGTAAACAAATGGGACTTTTCTGGAACTGAATTGTGGGAGAAATCAGTACAGATTGAAGGATTTTATTTTGATGATTCTCTTCTTGATACAGACGGTAACTTCTATTTTACCGGGTACGTTCATAACGAAGGTAATGATGATGCACAAATTTTGAAATTCGATAGTCAATTGAATTCAGTGTGGAATAGAACATTACCTATGGATATTATACTTGACATGGTTCTGGGAAATGATGACTCTCTTTACATCTCCACATCGTGGGATCGGATATTGCATGTTAGTGCGACCAATGAGTTCCTTCAGAATATTACATTAGATCGTAACACTATATATACAATCACCTTCGATCATGGAGATATTGAAGATGCAATTTACGTAATCGGTGCATCGGATATTTCTTCTGGAATAAGGAGTCTAGATATCTCGAAATATGATGCGGATTTGACATTGTTGTGGCAAACCCATTTCAGTTATTGCTGGCACGAAATTCCTTTTGCTCAATTATTTACCGCCGGATTTTCCGTTGCGCCTAATGGAAGTATCTTCATTTACGGAACGTTATTTGGATATGATCCAATATTCCAATTACTTCTGGAATACAGTTCACAAGGGACTCTACTACAAAACACCACCCTGAGATACCGAGGTGGCGGGTTATATTTCGGCGTTAGTTCAGACCGTACCTACAATATGGGATTCTCCAACAGCGGAATACTCTATATCTCTGGAGCGATATTTGATGATATGAAACAAAATATGACACTCATGGTTTTTGGTGAATATTTGGAATCATATTTCGATTATCTCCCCATGGTAGCACTTGCAGGTGGACTCGGTTGTTCCATCATTGTAGCAGCAGTTATTTTAAACCGAAGACGCAAGCAATGACCAATTCTTAGTGGATATACACTCGCTGGAGTTGATGATTACTCAATGCTTAAAGTAGTAATAGCAGGTGAACTGCTTAATGCAGACCAATTATCAATGACCGGCAGGAATCTTTAGTTTGATATCCACAATGAAAGTGTGTGGCTCTGGTCCAGTGAGTAGCCCCAATTTTGTTCTGTCCAATTCTAATACCTGGTGAAAATAAGATAGGTGGCCTTGGTCCAAAGAGTAGCCCCGATTTTGTTCCACTTCATTTCGTTACCAAATTGAAGCTTTGCAACATCTAACTACGCTCGCTACCCTACATCTCGGACCGACGCCTCAACGATGTATTCTTGCGATTGCTCAACAGTGATGGGCCGTTTCAACCGGTCCCAACTGATCCTCAGCAGATTCGAGTCTGCATCATAGTCTAACCCAGTCAGGGGGTGTCGTTTCTGTTCCCAGAGCGAGGCTCTCGCCTCCTTCCTTTCGTAAGACTGTTGTCGGTGTGAGTCAGGAGTTTCCTCAGCAGTCACAAGTGACTACCGTCAGTTGCGCTTTTGCTCCAAGGCCACAAAGTTTTCTAGAAAAATACTGATAAAAAGTTGGTTAATGGGAGGTTTACTCCTCTTCTGAACGTTTTTTCCAGAGTTGTGGATATCTGCCGCGAATCATAAGAACACGTTCGCTATTCGCGATAATTCCACTCTTTGCTTTAGTGATTCGCTCACTACTATCAATGGCTGTGGCAAGGGCAATAACCTCATCCTTCAAGGTCTTGAGGGCAATCATGTCATCCTTCTTGATTCCAGTACTCAATTGAATTACTCCAGTTGCTGCAAGATTTGCACCGTGACAGATTGCATCTACTGCAGAGTCTCTAACTTTGATGTACGGAAGGTGGCCAACACCAAATTCAATGGGTTGAAGATACCTTCGCAGCAATGTTTCATCACCATCCTCTTTCCAGAAGATGTATGCGTCCTTGAGATCATAGAGGGAGCAAAGATGCTCGTCCTCTCGAAAATTGCCAACACGCGTTCTACGAAGCTCCCTCATGTGTCCTCCGACACCTAGTGCTTCACCAATATCAAAACAGAGTTTACGAATGTAGGTGCCAGCTTGACTACCAACACGAAATAGAACGAGTCTTCCCTTAATCTCGATGATATTATTGTAATAGATCTCGCGGACCCGTAGAACCCTTTTCACAGAGGACCGGAGCGGCGGTTTCTGGTAAAGTTTACCAACGAACTCAGAGATGACATTTCGGATGTCATCTTCATCTGCTTTATCATGAAGTTCGAGTATACAGACGTATTCTTTTCCTGCATAGAGGAGTGCCTGCATTGCTTTTGTCGCATTCCCGACTCCAGTAGGTAAGACTCCAGTGACTCCGGGATCTAGAGTACCACCATGGCCCACTCTATCTACATTCAATATTTTCTTGACCCAGGTTGCAACTTCATGACTAGTGGGACCTGCAGGTTTGTCTACCGCAATTACGCCATTTTTAAGAAGATATTCGATTGGTAAATTATCCAGAGATGAAAATCCATAATCAGGATTCGTCGTGTCTGATGCTTTTGCAATCAGTTCACGCGGTTGGTCTGCAGGCAGTATGCCTCCCATTAACAGACTCTCCCTCTATGGAAACATCATTTAAAGTTGAATGCGGACCTTCTCTCGGAATTTCTCGGTGAGGCCAGCTTCAGCAAGGGCTTTTTCAACAGCCTCATCATCTGCGCCTGCAGAAATCTTAAGGACCGTGTCCAAGGGTTCCAGATGCCTGATATTGCAAAGGCGACGTCTGACTCCACTGATTTTCTTTGGACCAGTAATCATTACATAGTTGGTCTCTTTCTGCTCAACAACAACACAGTGGCTTCCTGCTTCACGACCAACCACCTTTACACAAATTCTACCTGTTTCATACAATGTCATATTAACGCACCTCGCCTGGTCCAAAGTCTACAATCGAGTCACCTCGAAGTATCATCCCTATAGACTGGGAGAATAACGTCTTTTGAATTTGATAGCAATATGAGCCTTTCGCTAGAGCGAGATGAACCCAGGTTCTAGTTCTCATCAAAGAAGGTCTCGATAGCTTTCGTGATGATCGCGGTTACACCGTCAAGATCATATTTTCCCGTATTCAAAATCAAATCATAAATTGATAAATCAGAGATATCAACTTTGTAATATTCAAAGTATCTTGCCTTTTCGCTACCCTCTCGTGCAATGGTTTCACGTTTAGCAAATTCAAAATCAGTACCATCACGAGCCGCAATTCGTTTTATGCGAACTTCAACAGGTGCAGTCAGCAAGATATTCAAATCTGAATCTTTACCTACCATCCAAGCAGCCAGCTGGCCATCAATAATGCAATTTCCTTTCTTCGCAGCTTCTTTCTGGGTGTTATCGATCAGTTCGTCTATGTCCAAATCGCCTTCAGCAATACGACTGAATTCTTCAAGGGTCATACCTCGTTCTTCAGCTAGTTCTCTAAAAATCACTCCAGCAGAAACCCTTCTCAAACCAAATTTCCGGGCTATTGAATCCGCTAGGGAACTCTTCCCAGTCCCATGAAGCCCGCCAATTGTAATGACTCGCTTCTTCATCGTGTCCTACTCACGGGTTTTATTGATAATTCCGCGACGTAAAGCTCTTGAGGATAATGCTCCACCATATGGTCGATTAGGACGCTTGGATGACTTGCTGGATTTCCTACTGCGTCTGTACATTGATCCCTTAGGTAGCTGTAGTTGTGCTCCAGTAACAGGACATTTTCCCCCACTCTTGTACATTTTCTGCCTGTGTACTACTATTCTACCGCCAGGAGTTCTGACAGCGCGATTTGCTCTTCCTCTGGTAAGTTGACCTGGTCGTGGCATTTCCAAACACCCTTAGGTATGCTGTTATCATGGGACCCCCAATTGTTCGCTTTTAAGCAACGCGGTGGGACCTTTCATCCATTACATTGTCTGAGCGGTCATTACCTGAGTGCCCATTAATCTCTGAAGGATACTCGACATGCCAAGACCAACCAGGAAATAGAAGCCCCAGTATGTCATCCCGAATCCAGCAACAGTTGCAGTCCCAATCATTCCATCGAGAAATGGAAGGACCTTCTGAATATTGAAGGGAAGAACAGCTACTATCAGATCTACTCCCGTAGGAGCATAGAAACTTCGAAGTACTGTGAATATCAACATAAAAGGAATCAAGAATATCAAAGATGGCTTGCATCGAGCACCCATTGATTCTCGCTGAATTCTGTCAATGTATGCTTTTCGTCGCTTCACTTTCTTCATCAGTTTCTCGTTCTGGGTACGTTTGGCTTCCTTCTCCATCTCTTGGTATTGCTTCACTTCTGCTTGGTATCGATTCAATCTGCGCATATCTGTAAATCGTCGCATTGCTAAATTACTAAGGGAGGAAACAAATAGTGAAACACCCATAATAAATAACCCTGAATATGGCGGGCTTGCAATTATCCTAAGTAAGTCAGCAAAGAGATCTTGCATACAGATTCTACTCCATTAATGTTTCTGCTAATTCGTGTGCCGCCTCTTCAACTTTGCCTTCACGATTCATAATCCTTCGGACCGTTGAACCAGTGAGAGTTCCAACGGAAACAGCTGCAGCTCGGCACATTTCTTGATGTATCTGAATATCTGTGACTGCTTGTGCATCTCGTGTACGTGTTTCATCACTGGAACGTCTGCTAGCAATCTTTTCGGATTCTGCTTCTACTAGGACAACTGTCTTTGGCTGGATAGCCTTGACCACCCACTCTGGAAGGCCAATTAAGAATCCGTTATTTGTTTGTATGAGTGTGTGTGTATCTACAATGACCTTTGCTGACTTTGATTTTTCAGCAATAGCTTCTCCAGCAAGCCGCTGGTTTGCACGTTGTTGCGCAGTAGGCATCTTTCTCATTTCGTCACGGTCTTTGACTTGACCGTTCTTCATGGCAACTTCGAACATCTCAGTTCCAAAGTTGAGAACTAGCACTTCTTCACCGTGCTGTTCCTTTACTATTTCAACTGCAGTATTGATCACTGTTGTCTTTCCAACGCCGGGTATACCTGTCACAATGACTACGTTTCTAGACTCACTCATCTGGGGGTTTCACCTTTTTTGATGGATGGGTCGGTCGGTCGATTGGAGTAGTTATAATTCCTTCTGTGCTGCAAAATTAACAAAGTTTCGCAAATCGGTCTAGCATCCGACAGATTACCAAGGAAATCCAGTACTTGT